>Ga0066683_10000041_pt1 | contig 21391 bp, 22 predicted proteins | sample GraSoiAngelo_132_FD_62296 | JGI IMG/M metagenome (GOLD analysis project Ga0066683, IMG submission 62296) | Grasslands soil microbial communities from the Angelo Coastal Reserve, California, USA - 14_0929_02_40cm | ecosystem: Environmental > Terrestrial > Soil > Grasslands | place: USA... | reverse complement strand
CCCAGCCCCACCGGGCGTGCCAGGTCGGTCATGCCGGTATCACCGTACTCCTGGCAACCGGGACGTCGCAATCGGGGGCCCACCTGAAGACCCGGCGGCGAAGATAATTCGTAGCGTGGGGCAGGAGGCGCGGGCCGATCGGATCCGGCAGATGTTCGACCAGATCGCGCCCGGCTACGACGCCCGGAATCGTCTGTTCAGTGTCGCCCGCGACCATGCCTGGCGGCGCCGGGCGGCAGAACGGGCCGACCTGCGTCCCGGCGAGACCGTCCTCGATCTTTGCACCGGCACCGGCAAACTGGCTCACGAGCTGCTTCCGTTTACCCGGCCGGGCGGCCGCGTCGTCGGCATTGACTTCTCGGAGCCGATGCTGGAGCGGGCCCGCAAACTCGAACCGGAGGTCGAATTCCGACTGGGGGACGTCAGCCGGCTTAACGAACCCGATGCCAGCATCGACGCCGTCACCATCGGCTTCGGAATCCGCAACCTGGTTGATCGCGAGCAGGCGCTGCGCGAGATGCATCGGGTGCTACGGCCGGGTGGGCGCCTCGTCATCCTCGAATTCGCGCCGCCACCGGCCGGGCCGCTGATGCGCGCCTATCGTTTCTATCTCACTCGCGTGATGCCCGCCATCGCCGGCCGGTTCAGCGCTGGCGAGCGCCAGGCCTACCGCTACCTGGCCGAAACGGTGCAGGGCTTTCCGCAGCCGTCGGAGCTGGCGGCAGTGCTCGGTCGGCTCGGCTTTGCCGTCACGATCGAGCCATTGACGTTCGGCATCGTGGTGCTGCACGTCGCCGTCCGGCGGGGCTAACGCTCGTGCCATCCCTGTTCGCCGCGCCCAATCTGCTGAGTTTCTCCCGGATCCTGGTCGCCCCTGTCATCTACGCGCTGGTCGTTTCCGGCGGCCGCTATGGGTTCCTGATCGCGGCGATTCTCTTTGTCGCGGCATCGATTACCGACACCCTCGACGGGGAGATCGCTCGGCGCCGCCACCTGGTTTCACCGCTGGGCATCTATCTCGACACGACTTCCGACAAGGTGCTTGTGGCCGTCCTGCTTGTCGCCCTCGCGGTGGCGCGCCTCGCGCCCGGCTGGATGGCCGCCCTCATCATCGCGCGCGAGTTCCTGGTGACGGGCCTCCGCAGCTATGCCGCCGCGCTCGGGGTCGTCATCCCGGCGGGTGGTTGGGGCAAGGCGAAGACCGTGATCACGATCGTCGCCCTGCTGCTGGTTTTGCTGGAGGGCGACGCGCGCCAGGGCGGCTGGCTGACCGGTCAGTCGATGCCCGGGAACGCGCTGCTGAGCCCGCTGGGGCCCTACACGCTGCCAGTCTGGGCGCTCCTGATCGCGGTGGTCTGGACGGTTGGCTCGGGCGCCGAATACATCCGCGAGGCGATCCCGTTACTGACTCGACCGAAGGTGACGGACACGCTGAGCCGCTCGGAGAACGAGCCGTAAGCCCTCCCCTCTGGCTCAGCGTTCTTCGCGAATGTACGGGACGCCCAGTGCAGCCGGGGCACCGAGGCGGCGGCGCCCCCAGCCGGTTGACACCAGGACGAGCACGACGATGGTCATCAGGTACGGCAATGAAGAAAAGACTTCCGGCGGGAGATGCACCTGGCGCGTCTGCAGCGTGAAGGCCAGGCTGCTGAAGGCCCCGAACAGGTAGGCGCCCACCAGCGCCAGCTCTGGTCGCCAGAAAGCAAAGATCACGAGCGCGATCGCGATCCAGCCGGCGCCCGAGGTCATGCCATCGAGCCAGAACGGGGTGATCGCCAGGCTGAAGAAGGCGCCTCCGACGCCGGCCAGCGCGCCACCGACCATGGTGTGGATGTAGCGATACGCCGTCACGTTGACGCCCATGGCATCGGCGGTCGCCGGTGATTCCCCGACCGCCCGCAGGTGAAGGCCCGGCCGGGTCCGGTAGAGATACAGCAGGGCCAGGCCGACCAGCACCCAGGAGGCGTAGGTCAGCGCATTCTGATGGAACAGGATCGGGCCGATCACTGGCGCGTCCTTCAACCCGAACAGGTCGATCGCGTCGAACTCGTGGTGCGCCGGCTTCCCTCCGAGATTTGCGACGTGGCCGATGTAGGACGAGAGGCCGCTAGCCCCAGCGAAGATCGTGAGCGCCAGCCCGGAGACGATCTGGCTGGCACGGAGCGTGACGGTGAGAAACGCGTGGATCAGCGAGGTCGCCGCCGCGGCCAGCGCCGCCACCGCCACCGCGGTCAGCAGGCTGAGCCAGCCTGGCCCCCCGACGGTTTGCACGGCCCAAAACCCGCTGACCGCGCCGACCAGCATCATGCCTTCGACGCCGAGGTTGAGCACGCCGGAGCGTTCCGCCAGCAGCTCGCCGAGCGAGGCGAACAGCAATGGGGTGCCGTAGAAAACGGCGGATGCGGCGATCACGACGACGAGGGTGTTGTTCACGCAGGGCGCGCGGCGACCTCTGGCGGCCGGACTGACGAGCTTCGCGGGCGCTGGACGCGAATGCGGTAGCGCACGAGTAACTCGCCGGCCAGGGCACAAAAGAGGATGAGTCCCTGGAGCGTACCCACCAGCCCGGCCGGGAAGTCCGCCCCCTGCAGCGAGAAGCCGCCGTTCGAAAGTCCCCCGAGTAACAGGGCGACGAGGATCACCGCGAACGGGTTGAGCCGGGCCAGCGCGGCGACCACGATCCCGCCGTAGCCGAAGCTCGCCTGCTGCAGGCCGCGCGGGTCGAGGACATGACGAAAATCGCCGATCTCAGCGGCGCCGCCGAGCCCGGCGAACGCTCCGGACAGCGCCATGACCGCGACGATCATTCGCCGGGTCCGGATGCCCGCATAGTGCGCCGCCGCCCGCGAGTCGCCGATCACCCGCGCCTCGAAGCCAAAGCGGGTGGACCGATAGAGCAGCCAGAGACTCGCTGCGGCAACCATCCCCAGCAGGAAGCCGAATGGGATCGCGATCCCGGCGATCTGCAGGCTCGGCCAGGCAGCGGCCGGGGAGAGGTACTTGCCCTGCGGGAAGACCCTCGAGGTGAAGGTCGACAGCTCGCGCCAGTAGGAGTGGCTGTCAAAGATCAGGTAGGTGATCAGCAGACCCGCCACGTAGTTGAGCATCAGGGACGTGATGATCTCGTTGGTGCGGAACACGGCGCGGAGCGCCCCGGGGATGGCCGCCCAGGCGGCACCAAACAGCAGGCCGGCCAGCACCATCGCCGGGATGACAACAATGGCGGGTTGACTTCCCAGCGCAATGCCAACTCCCGATGCGCCGACTGCACCCAGGTACAGCTGCCCCTCGGCGCCGATGTTCCAGGTCTGCATTCGGAAGGCCGCCGTGGCGGCCAGCCCGGTCAGCAGCAGCGGGGTCGCTTGCACCAGGGTGGCGGACATGGCGCCTTCCGATAAGAAACCGCGGTCCAGCAGCCGCTGCCAGGTGCCCAGCGGATCATGCCCGGTGGCGAGCAGGATGACACTCGACAGGATCACCGCCCCGACCAGCGATCCCACCGGAACTGCCACCAGCAACCAGCCGGCGTCGGTGAGCCGACGCTCGATCCGGATCACGCGGCGCCCGCCATCATCAGGCCGAGGTCTTCGACACTGGCGTTCTGCCGCTCAACCACACCCATGATGTGGCCTCGGTAAATGACCGCGATCCGATCAGCCAGCGCGAGGATCTCGTCGAGGTCCTCGCTGATCAGCAGGATGCCCACGCCTCCCGCCGCCGCCTCGAGCAGGAGGGCGCGCACCGAGTCGGTGGCGGCCACGTCGAGGCCACGGGTGGGCGATGCCGCCACCAGGATCCGGGGTCGGCTGGAAAGTTCTCGGGCCAGCAAGACCTTCTGAACGTTTCCGCCGGACAGCAGCCGGGTGGGCGTCTGAGGCCCCGGCGCCGTGATATTGAATCGACGAATCAAATCGATCGCGTTCGTCCGAATTCGCCCGGCGTGGAGAAAACCCTGGGTGGAGATCGGTGCCCGCCGATATGCCTTGAGCACAAGGTTGTCGGCGATGCTGAGTGAGGGCGCGACCCCCGTCCCCATCCGGTCTTCGGGGACGTGGCTCACGCCCCGCCGAATGGCGGCGAGCGGGTCGCCCACGCGCATCGGTTTGCCCCCAACCACGACGGTGCCAGCCGTAAGCCGGCGCATCCCGGTGATGACTTCCGCCAGCTCGCGTTGCCCGTTACCAGCGACGCCCGCGACGCCGACGATCTCCCCAGCGTGGACGCTCAGGTCGACGTCCCGCAGAGCGACGGTACCCAGGTCGCCCAGGGCGGAGGCGCCGCGCAGCTGGAGGATCACCTCGCGCTCCGCCTGTGCCGGGCCCTCTTTCTTCTGCGTGAAGACGACGTCGCGCCCCACCATCATGCGGGCAAGGTCGCGTGGATTGGTCCCTGCCGTCAGGACGGAGCCAACCACCCGTCCGCGACGGAGGACCGTGACCCGGCTCGACACGGCCATCACCTCCTCGAGCTTGTGGGAGATGAAGATCACGGTGCGGCCCTCGGCGCCCATCAAGCGCAGGGTTTCGAAGAGGTTCTCGGATTCTTGCGGTGTGAGCAAGGAAGTCGGCTCGTCGAGGATCAAGATGCGCGCCCCGCGGTAGAGCGCTTTTAGAATCTCGACGCGCTGCTGCTCGCCGACGGATAGCTGCCAGACTCGGGCGCCGGGATCGACCGGCATCCGGTAGCGCCGTGCCAGCTCGGTGACCCGGCCTTCGATCATCCCGGGCTCAAGCAGGAAGCCCCGGTCGGCGGCATCGCGATGCCCGAGCACGAGGTTCTCCGCCACCGTGAACGAGGCCGCCAGCCGGAAGTGCTGGTGGACCATGCCGATGCCGGCTGCGATCGCATCGCGCGGGGAATGGAAGGTGACCGGTTTGCCGTTTACCAGGATTTCGCCCTCGTCGGGGCGGTAGAGCCCGGTGAGGATGTTGGAAAGGGTCGATTTGCCGGCGCCATTCTCGCCGAGGAGAGCGTGAATCTCGCCCTGCATCGCTTCGAAATCGACCTGCTCGTTGGCGACAACACCGGGGAACCGCTTGGTGATCCCCCGCATCGTCACGGCTGGGGCCGGCCCAGCCGTGACGAACTCAGCGGCGATGGGGGTGAAGCAATCAGCCGCCCTTCGGGCTGCCGATCACTCCTTGCACGAACCAGTCCATGGACAGGATCTGCTCCAACGTCATCTTCGTGCCGGCGGCAATCTTCACCGCGCCCGTCTGGTCCTTCAGCGGCCCGGTGAACTCGTAGAAGGTGCCGCTCTTGAGAGCCTCCTTCTTGGCATTGATCTGGTCCCGTGTGGCCTGGGGGACGGACGTGCCGAACGGCGCGATGTCGATCATGCCGTCGCCGATATTGCCGTAGTAGCTGCCGGTCTTCCAGCTGGCGTCCATGGCGGCCTTGACCCGCCTCACGTAATAGGGTCCCCAGTGGTACACGGTGCCGGTCAGCCAGATGTCGGGGGCGACGTTTGATTGGTCGGAGTCGTATCCACTCCATTTGACGCCGACCGCCTTGGCGGCCTCGCCAGTGGCCGGGCTGTCCTGCCCCTGGCCAATCGCGTCGACGCCCCTGCTCAGCAGGCTCTGCGCCGCCTGCTTCTCTTTGGTGGGATCGAACCAGGTATTCGTCCAGACAACCTGTACCGTGGCACCGGGGTGGGTGGTCTGGGCGCCCAGCGCGACGGCATTGATCTCGCGGATGACCTCGGGGATGGGGAATGGAGCGACGAAGCCGATCTTGCCTTTCGTGCTTGCGGCGCCCAGGGCCATGCCGGTCAGGTAGTCGGCGTCTTCGGCCGCGCCGAAATACTCAGCCAGGTTGGTGGCGGTCTTGAACCCGGTGGCCTGCTCGAACTTGACGTCGGGATGCTTCGCTGCCTCATTGGCCATGGCATCCTGGAACCCGAATGAGGTGGCGAAAATGATCTTGTTGCCGTCGCGGACCAGGTCCTCGACCACCTGCTCGACCTGGGGCCCTTCGGGAACGTTCTCCTTGAAGGTCGTCTTGACGGCCGTGCCCAACTGCTGTTCAACCAGCTTGCGGCCGTCGTCATGGGCCTGTGTCCAGCCATGATCGCCCGCGGTCCCGACATAGATCCAGGCCGCCTTGAATGGTTGGCTGGTTGATGTCGTCGAGTTTGTCGTGCCGCAAGCTCCGAGCGTCGCGGCCGCCAGCATGGTCGCGGCCAGTCGAACGGATTTCTTCATGTGGCTCCTCTCCCTGCCGAAAACCCCCCTGCTCCAGCGAGAATTCTATCGTCTGCGCCGGGCCCTTACCGCAATGGGTTTACAGCCGGATCGCCGTTCGAAGCAGCGCCTTGAGCCGATCGGGCTGACGCCGGTAGCGTTCCCAGTCGGACGGCAGCTTGGTCGCCTTCTCGATGATCGCCCAGAGCACCGAGTTGACGGGCGTGGGCACGTCAAAGCGACGGCCGGCATCGACCACCGCCCCGTTCAGGAAGGCCGCCTCCGTCTTGCCCTTGGCGCGGCTGAGGTCCCACCAGAGTGAGGGCATCTTCTTGCCGCGGGCGCCACCCAGTCGCGGTTCCAGCAGCATCTGAGCCAGCAGCGGCGGCAGGTTCATGGCGCGCCGCAGACTGGGCGTCGGGAGACCCGGAAGCGCGACCACGGACAACCGCATTCGGTTCATGACCGTGACCGCCTCCAGGAAGGCGGCCCGTTCGTAGCGGAAGAGCTCACTGTCGGCGAAGACATGGCCGGGCGGAAGGTCCAGGATCGCGCTTTGCGCGTTCCCGATGATGTTGAACAGCAGCTTCGACCACTTCATCGCGCGGAAGTCCGCGTAGCGTCGGGCCTTCAATCCAGCATCGCCCAGCTTGCGGACCAGCGGCGCCACGTTGACCTCCGGCGATACCGGCGCCAGCGCCACACCGCCGCGCCGCGAGTGCAACTGGATGGTTCCGGGCTCGTCGAGGCTGACGGGAACGGTCAGACTTCCGGCTACCAGCGCCTGTTCTGGCAGCGCCAGGGCGATGGCTTCTTCGTTGCCCACGCCATTCTGGAAGCTTCCCAGGATGGTGCCCGGTCGGAGCACCAGCTGCAGCTGGTCGATCGCGTCCAGCGTGTCGTAGCCCTTGACGGTGAGGAACACGTAGTCGAACGGTCCGCCGGCTTCCGCGATGCTTGGCCGCGCCGCCAGCACCGACTGGTTGCTGACCTTGCCGGCCACGACCATACGCACCCCATCGCGGGCAACGGCCTCGACGTGCGAGGGCCGGCCGATCAGCGTCACCTCGCAGCCGGCCTGCGCGAGCCGGGCTCCGAGCAGGGAGCCGACCGCCCCGGCGCCAAAGAAGAGAAATCGCAGCGGCGGCGCGGGCGCCGGTCGCTCCGGCATCAGTGGGTGGTGATCTTCAGCTCTCGGCCGGTGGCGAGCCGTCCGATGTTGCCCCGATGCCGGTACAGCACCAGCCCGACGAGAGCGACACCAAGGACGATCACGGGCCACCCCACGGGGCGCCATGCCTGCCAACCAATGAGGTGAAGCGCGATCAAGCTGACGAAGCCGACCGCAACCGCGATCAGCGAGGAGAGCGAGGCCAGCCGGGTGAGACGCACCACGAGGAACCAGCTGACCAGGGCGAGCACCAGCGCCACCGGGGCGAGCGCCAACAGGACGCCGCCGGAGGTCGCGACGCCCTTTCCCCCGCGGAAGCCGAGGTAGAGCGACCAGGTATGACCCATCACCGCGGCAAGGCCGATCAGGGCCAGCGCGATTTCCTGATCACCCAGGCCGAGCACGATGCCGAGCATGACGGGAATGAAGCCCTTGAGGCCGTCGGCGACCAGGGTGGCGGCGAAGGCGCCCGGCCCGCCGGCGCGAAACACGTTGGCGGCTCCGATATTGCCACTGCCCAGCTTGCGGACATCCTGGTTGCGGTAGACCTTCATCACCAGCCAGCCAGAGGGGACGGAACCGAGCAAATAGGCGAAGGCGGCCAGCACGAGCACTTGAGGCATGAGGGTCCCCGAGGACGCCTCAACTATAGATCGGCGGCTTTACGGTTGTCACCAAAGCCGGTATCACCTTCTCAGCCGCCCTCCGCGGCCGGCGAACGCTAGGGGCGGGGCAGCTCCAGCGTGAATTCGCTGCCGGTCCCTGGCCGGCTGTCGACGAGCACCCGCCCGCCGTGGGCTTTTGCGACCTCCTCCACGATGTAAAGGCCGATGCCGAGGCCCAGGAGATGGCTGGTTGCCTCGGTCTCGATGCGGGCGAACCGCTTGAAGAGCTGGCCCTGGTGCTGGGGGTCGATGCCAAAGCCGTCATCGAGGACGCTGATCGTCCAGCTGGTGCCCGACCCGGCCAGGGCGACGTCGATCCGGCCGGTGGGTCCTGGTCGAAAGCGGACGGCGTTGTCGAGCAACTCGCGGACCGCGAGGTGGAGCCAGTACGGGTTGGCCCTGACGGGCGCCGTCAGCACATCCAGGCGCAGGTCGATAGCCAGGTCGGCAAAGCGTCGCTGATGCTCTTTGACCATCGGCTCGACCAGGTCGACTAGGTCCAGGTCCTCTTTGGTCATCGCCGATCCCAGCTCGTCGAGCCGGCCGACCAGGCTCATGTCCATGATCAGGCGGCTCAGCTGCCTGGCCTTCTCGTAGATGCGAGCCCCGGCCAGCTTCTGGTGCTCGCCGTTCAGCCCGCCCTGCGCAAGCAGGGAACCGTAGCCGAGGATCACGCTCAACGGCGTGCGCAACTCGTGCGCGGCCACGTTCAGAAACTCCGTCTTGGCCGTGCTCATCTCGCGCAATCGCGCCACGTCCACATCGAGCGGGGCCGCCGGCTGGGCGACCATGCCCGTCAGCAGGTGCTCGACGGTGCGGCCCTCGCCCTTGAATGGCCGAATGAACCACTCCCAGGTTTGCCCGTCGATCACGATCGTGGCGCTATGGGCTCGACCCTTGACCGAGACCGAGCGGTACGGACGGGGATCCGAGAGCGGATGCGCCGGCGGCAGCAAGGCCGAAATCGTCAGTCCTGCGGCGTCGGGCCGATGATAGACGCGTGCCATCAACTCGTTCAACGCGAGCACGCGAAGGTCGGCAACCTGGACCACCGCCACCGGGATGGGGGTCGCCTGGAGGAGCTCGACGATCGGCGTAGCGAAGCGCTCCGAGAGCGCCGTCTCGAGCAATTGCGCCAGCGCTTCCGAGCGACGGTCCAATACGGGTGCCCTCCAAATCGGCTGATAGACTGGTCGAAGGCCGTGCAAGACCCCGACAAACTCAATGATGAAACCACATACCAGCGCTGTTTTGCCTGCGGCCATCGGAACGAATCCGGGCTCAAGCTGACCTTTCGGCGGGATGGGGCGCGAATCGTCGCGGACTACACGCCCGCGGAGCGCTACCAGGGGTTTCCGGGTGTGCTCCACGGGGGCATCCTGGCGACGATGCTCGATGAAACGATGGGTCGCACCGGCGCACTGCGCCAGGAGTGGTTAATGACCGGCAAGCTCGACATCCGCTACCGGCAGCCGGCGCCCATCGACCAACCGCTTCGCGTGTGGGGTGAGATCGCCCGCGAACGCAATGGTGCGATCGATGCCGTCGGAGCTGTGGAGTTGATGGACGGCACCGTTCTGGCCGAGGCGCGCGGCATGTTTGTGCGCTTGCCCCAGCCCCTTGCGAGCGCGACGCTCGATCAATACCCGGAGTTCATCAACTACTGGCGAACGTAGCCGCGCCGCGTTCGCATCTCTTTGGGCCCGAGCACCAGGAGTTTCGGGACACGGTCCGCCGCTTCATCGACAAAGAGGTCCGTCCGCATGTCGACGAGTGGGAGGACGCGCAGCAGTTTCCGCGAGAGCTGTTCCGGCGGTTCGGGGCGCTCGATCTGCTGGGCCTCAAGTATCCCGAGCAATATGGCGGCACCAACGCCGGCGTTATCTACGAGGCCGTGCTCTTCGAAGAGTTAGCCCGTTGTGGGTCTGCTGGCGTCGCCGCCGGGATCGGCGCGCATGTTGCGATCGCCACGCCGCCGATCAATCATTTCGGCGATCAGGCCCAACGCCAGCGCTGGCTGTCGCCGGCCATCCAGGGCGAAAAGATCGTCGCCCTGGGCGTGACCGAACCCTCCGGTGGCTCGGACATCGCGCACGTGCAGACCATCGCTGGTCGTCAGGGTGATGCGTACGTGGTCAACGGCGCCAAGATGTTCATCACCAACGGCGTCAACGCCGATCTTGTGGTCATCCTGGCGCGCACCAAGCCCGAGGGCGGCCATCACGGCTTGTCGCTGCTGGTGGTGGAACGGGGGACGCCAGGCTACACGGTCGGGCGCAAGCTGGACAAGCTGGGCTGGCGGGCGTCCGACACCGCGGAGCTGGTGTTCCAGGACTGCCGGGTGCCGCTCGAGAACCGCCTCGGCGAGGAACACAACGGCTTCAAAATGGCCGTAGCGAACTTTCAGTGGGAGCGGCTCTGGATCGCGATCTCGGCCGTGGCATCGGCGCAGCGGAGCCTGGAGCTGGCTGTCGATTACGCATCGAATCGGGTGCAGTTCGGCAAGACGCTGACGTCGATGCAGGTGATCCGGCACGAGATCGCCGACATGGCGATGGTGATCGAGCAGGCTCGGCAACTGACCTACTACGCCCTGTGGCTGCACTCACAGAATCTGCCCTGTACCAAGGAAGTCTCGATGGCGAAGATCGCCGCCACCGAGGCGGACGTGCGCGTGGCCGACCGGGCGCTGCAGATCCACGGCGGCTACGGCTACATGATGGAATACCCGATCCAGCGCGCCTGGCGCGATGCACGGTTGGGCCCGATCGGCGCCGGGACCAACGAAATCATGCGCGAAATCATCGCCAAGGAACTCGATCTCTGACGTGCGACCGGTGCCAGGGGCGACCGGTCGGTTTTTGCGTGCTTAACCGCAGAGAATGCTGGCTAGACTCTAGACGTGCCGTTTGAACTGACGTTGCCGTTCAGCGCGATCGTGGGCCAGGAGCAGATGAAGAAGGCGCTCCTGCTCAATGCCGTCGATCCGGCGATCGGCGGCGTGCTGATCCGCGGCGATCGCGGCACCGCGAAGTCGTCGGCGGTGCGCGCCCTGGCGCGGCTGCTTCCGGACTACGAGGCGGTCGACCGATGTCCGTACCGCTGTGACCCGGCGATCCCTTCCCGCTACTGCGACGATTGCCGGCGTCGGGCGAGCGCCGGGCGGTTGCCGGTGGTCCGGCTGCCGATGCGGATCGTGGAACTACCGATCAACGCGTCGGAAGACCGGCTGGTTGGCTCGATCGACATCGAAGCGGCGGTCAGGGCTGGGACCCGGCGTTTCCAGCCCGGCGTGCTGGCCGAGGCCAACCGCAACCTTCTATATGTGGACGAGGTCAACCTGCTCGACGACCACCTCGTCGACGTCCTGCTGGACGCCGCGGCGATGGGGATCAACGTCGTCGAACGCGAGGGCATGTCGGTCGTACATCCGGCGCATTTCATCCTGGTCGGGACCATGAATCCGGAGGAAGGCGAGCTTCGTCCCCAGCTGCTGGATCGGTTTGGGCTCTGCGTCGAGGTCACCACCCCAACGGACATCGAGCAGCGGCTGCGCGTCATGGAGCTCGAGCGGGAATTCATCGATAACCCACAGGCCGTGCAGCGGGTCTTTGTGCCCGAGGAAACGGAGCTTCGTGGCCGGCTGCAGGCGGCAACCACGCGCCTCGATCGTGTGCAGGTGTCCGATGCGATCCGGGCATTGATTGCCCGGCTCTGTCTGGACGGTTCCGTCGCCGGTCACCGGGCTGACCTCGTGGTGGCGCGCACGGCTCGAGCCATCTGCGCCTTGCGGGGCGCGGCGCTGGTCGAGCTGGCCGACGTGCTCGAGGCACTCGACCTGGCCATGGCGCATCGCCGCCGTGAGCCACTCTCCGACAAGCCGGAGCAGGTGCAGGAGCTGGCCTCTCGCGCGGCGGAGCAGCTGGCCCAGATTCAGGCGACGACGCCCACCGAAACGGCGCAAGCCGCCCGGGGCGATGCCACCCAACAGGAAGGTGCTTCCGGCGGAGAGTCGAATGAAGGCTGGACGACGGCCGAGGCGCGCGAGTCGCCCAGCACCGAGGCGGTCGACCTTGAGCCGGATACGGTGATCCAGCTGCACACCTTTGCGGTCAAGAAGCTCGACCTGCCACGCGAGCGCCACGCCCGTCGCGCCGCGGGTAAGCGGACCTCCACGAAAAGCGAGACAAAACGCGGTCGCTACGTGCGCAGCTCGCAAACGGAGAAGATCACGGACGTCGCTTTCGATGCCACCGTCCGGGCGGCGGCCCCCCATCAGCTGCGCCGGCGGCAGGCCACACCCGATGCGCCGAATCAGCTGCAGCTCGAGAGTCAGGATCTCCGCCAGAAGGTCCGCGAGCGCAAGACCGGCAACCTGATCGTTTTTGTGGTGGACGCTTCCGCATCGATGGATGCCGAGCAACGGATGCTGGCCACGAAAGGGGCCATCCTCTCGCTGCTGCGTCATGCGTACGTCCGACGCGACAAGGTTGCGCTGGTCGCCTTCAGCGGGCGCAACGCGCGGGTCGTGCTGCGGCCGACCTCCAGCGTCGACCTGGCCGAGCGGCGGCTGGAGCGGCTCAACATCGGTGGCACCACACCGCTTACCCATGGCCTCATGACGGCCTTGAAGTTGATCAAAACCGAGCGGCTGCGCGACCCGAGGGTTTATCCCTTGCTGGTCTTGATCAGTGACGGCCGGGGCAACATCAGTCTCTTCGGTGAGGAGCCGCTGCTCGAGGCGCAGCGCACCGCCGGTCAGATCAAGCAGGAGGGCATCCGGGCCATGGTGATCGATTCGACCCGCGACTTCAGCAGCCAGCCCGGCTATCCGCGGAACCGGGTGACCAGTCTCTACGGCGCGTATGCCTTCAACGTCTGCGGCGACCTGGCGGAGCGCTTGGGGGGTCGCTACTACGGCCTCTTCGACCTGTCGCAGAGCGCGATCGTCGACAGCGTCCAGCGTGAGATGCTAAGGACGGGTTCCGCCTGATGGAGCGGTTTGTCTATCCGTTCAGTGCGATTGTCGGGCAGGACAAGATGAAGCTCGCGCTCATCTTGAATGCCATCCATCCGGCGATCGGCGGTGTCCTGATCCGTGGCGAGAAGGGCACCGGGAAATCGACGGCGGTGCGGGCGCTGGCTCGTCTGCTTCCCGAGCTGGCGGTCGTCGCCGACTGTCCCTACCGATGCGACCCGGACGCGCCTGAGGCTCTCTGCTCGGATTGCCAGGACCGGGTGGCCCGGGGTGAGACGCTTCCCCGCGGTCGCCGGCGGATGCGAGTCGTCGAGCTGCCGATCAATGCCTCGGAAGACCGGGTGGTGGGCGCGATCGACATCGAGGCCGCCATCAAGAGCGGCGAGCGCCGCTTCGAGCCGGGGGTGCTGGCGGAGGCGAATCGCAACATCCTGTACGTCGACGAGGTCAACCTGCTCGATGACCATCTGGTCGATGTCCTGCTCGATGCCGCAGCCATGGGGGTCAACGTTGTCGAGCGCGAGGGGATCTCGATCTGGCACCCGGCGCGTTTCATCCTGGTGGGCACCATGAATCCGGAAGAAGGCGATCTGCGGCCACAGCTGCTGGATCGATTCGGGCTGACGGTGGACGTGGAAGGCATCAAGGACATCGGCCAGCGCGTGCAGATCGTCGAGCGCCGCGAGGAATGGGAGTCTGACCCCGCGGCATTCAGCCAGCGGTTCCAGGACCAGGATGCTGAGATCGGAACCCGGATTGCGGAGGCGATCGTGCGCTTCCCCCACGTGGTGATGCCGGCGGGCATCCTCCGGGCGCTCGCCGAGTTGAACGTCAGCCTCCAGGTCGACGGCCATCGCGCCGACCTGGTCGGCCGCAAAGCGTCCCAGGCCCTGGCCGCCTACCGCGGCATTCCCGAAGTCGGGGTTCCGGAGGTCAACGAGGTGGCGGACATGGTCCTGGCCCACCGGGTGAAGGCGGGAGGCCGGCGGGAGCTCGGTAGCGTCACCCAGAACCTCCCCAGCGCCTCCAGGGCGTCCCGCAGCTAAGCGATTTTGATATCGGGGCACTCATGTGATAGGGTAGGGTCGCGCGCTAATTCTCCGCAGGGAGGTGACCGATGGTAAAGGAACCGTCCCTCGAACGCGAAGACATCGGCGGCGGCGAGCCGATGGGCGAGCCGGCTGAGACCGACCCGCAGACGACGCGAGAGCGGAAGGACGAGGAGCTCGAAGCCCCGGACTTTGCTCCCGACGTACCGCCCCAGAGGTAAGCGAACGCGGCAGTGAAGGCCGGCCCTCGAGGGCCGGCTCTTTCATTTGCGACCGATAAACTCCCCTGGTGTCTACGCCGACCAAGCTGACCCGCGCCATCTCGGTGATCGCGCACGTCGACCACGGCAAAACGACGTTGTCCGATCGCCTGCTCGAATACACCGGAACGGTGGCGCCGCGAGACATGGTCGAGCAGGTGCTCGACCAGCTGGAGCTCGAACGAGAGCGCGGCATCACCATCAAGGCCCAGGCCGTCCGGATGCTCTACAAGGCCGACGACGGCCAGACCTACCAGATCAACCTGATCGATACCCCGGGCCACGTTGACTTCTCCTATGAAGTCTCGCGTGCGCTGGCCGCCTGCGACGGGGCCATCCTCGTCGTCGATGCGTCGCAAGGGATCGAAGCTCAGACGCTGGCCAACGTGCACCAGGCGCTCGAGCACCACCTGAAGATCGTGCCGGTGGTCAACAAGATCGACTTGCCCCAGGCAGATCCAGAGCTGGTCCGGGAGGAGATCGAGAAAGTGATCGGTCTGCCGGCGGAATCCGTGATCTTTGCCAGCGCCCGCCAGGGGATCGGCACGAAGGAGATCCTGGAAGCGGTGGTCCGCGAGGTGCCGCCGCCGACCGGCGACCCTGCGGCGCCGTTGCGCGCCCTGATCTTCGACGCAAAATTCGATGCCTATCGCGGGGTCGTCACCTATGTCCGTGTGCTCGAGGGCACGCTTCGCAAGGGCGTCCGTGCCCAGATGATGCAGACCGGAAAATCCTTCGAGGTCGACGAGGTCGGAATCTTTCGGCCCGAGCGCACGCCGGTCGACGACCTGTCCGCGGGTGAGGTCGGTTACCTGATCGCGAACATCCGCAATGTTCGCGATTCGCGCGTGGGCGACACGGTGACCGACGCCGCCCGGCCGGCGCCCACTCCACTCCCCGGGTACCGGCATGTCACGCCGATGGTCTTTGCCGGTCTCTTTCCGACGGATAGTGACCAGTACCAGCAGCTCAAGGAGGCGCTGGAAAAGCTGCAACTCAACGATGCCGCCCTCGTGTATGAACCGGAGACCTCGGCGGCGTTAGGCTTCGGATTTCGCTGTGGCTTCCTCGGCCTGCTCCACATGGAGATCGTTCAGGAGCGATTGGAGCGAGAGTTCAACCTCACCTTGCTCGGTACGGCGCCGACCGTCGAATATCGGGTGAAGCTGCGTAACGGAGAGGAAGTGCCGGTCGACAATCCCGACCACCTTCCCAGCCCCTCAGAGATCGAATCGATCAGTGAGCCGATTGTGCTGGCAACCATCGTGGTGCCGAGCGCCTATGTCGGCAACATGATGCAGCTGAGCCAGGAGCGCCGCGGCCAATACCTCAACACGGTGTACGAGCCCGGCGACCGCGTCGTCCTCACCTACCGGATGCCGCTGGCGGAGATCATCCACGACTACTACGATCAGCTCAAGTCGCGCAGCAAGGGCTACGCCTCGCTCGATTACGAGCTGGTCGGCTTCGAGGAGGCCAACCTCGTCAAGCTCGACGTTCTGGTCGGCGGCTCGCCGGTCGATGCGCTGTCGATGATTGTGGATCGGAGCAAGGCGCAGCAGCAGGGGCGCCGCCTCGCCGAGAAGCTCAAGACCCTGATCCCCCGCCAGCTCTTCGAGGTCCCGATCCAGGCCGCGATTGGCGGCAAGATCGTCGCCCGCGAGACCGTACCGGCGATGCGTAAAGACGTCACGGCCAAGTGCTACGGCGGCGACGTGACCCGGAAGCGAAAGCTGCTCGAGAAGCAGAAGGAAGGGAAGAAACGCCTCAAGCGCGTCGGCAATGTCGAGATCCCGCAAGAGGCTTTCATGGCCGTGTTGAGCCTGGACTGATGGAACGCATTCACAGCCTCTACCTGCACGTGCCGTTCTGCACCTGGGTCTGCAAGTACTGCGACTTCAACGCCTACGCGGTCCTCGAAGGGCTGATCCCGCGATACGTCGACGCACTGGCGAGGGAGATCGAGCTTGCCGGGGCTGAGCTCCCCATCGGGCCACTCGACACGGTCTTCATCGGGGGCGGGACACCCAGCCTGCTGACGACGGCGCAATTGCGGCAGCTGATGGCGCCGGTCGGCTCGATCGGCATAGCACCCGGTGCGGAGATCACGCTCGAGGCGAACCCGAGCAATGTCACCACCGAACACGTCGACGGCTGGCTCGAGGCCGGCGTCAACCGGATCAGCATCGGTGTGCAGAGCCTGCAGCCTGATGCGCTGCGCTTTCTGGAACGCCTTCATTCCGGCGCCGATGCGATCGCGGCGATTCGCACTGCGCGCGCCGGAGGGTTTTCGAATATCAACGCCGACCTGCTCTATGGGATACCGGGCGTGAACCTCGCCGGCTGGCTCGAGAGCGTGGATGCGGTGCTTGCCGAGGGCGTCCAGCACCTGTCGGCCTATGAGTTGACGGTCGAATCGAAGACCCGGCTGGGCCAGGAGGTCCGGACCGGGCTGGTCCGGATGCCCGACGCCGACGACCAGCTCGAGCAGTACTGGGCCGCGGCGGCACGGCTCGAGGCCGCCCACTATTTGCATTACGAAATCTCGAACTGGGCAAGACCAGGATTCGCCTGCCGCCACAATCTGGCGTCCTGGCATTACCAGCCATACCTCGGATGCGGGGCCGGCGCGCATTCGATGTTCCGCCGCAATGATGGGAGGACGGAGCGGCGATGGAACATAAACGGACCGCATGCCTACATCAAGCAGGCCTCAGCGTCGGGTTATGCGGTCGCAGGTAGTGAGACCCTGTCAACGGAGCGCGCCCGAGGCGAGGCGGCGATGATCGGCGTTCGGCTTCTGGAGGGGACCGATGCGGTTTCGGATTTCCCGGCAGAGCGGACCCAGCTGGTCAGGGCGGGGTTGCTAGCCGAACATCATGGCGGTGTCCGTCTCACGCGACGGGGCATCGAGCTCGCGAACCAAGTCGGTGCGGCTTTCCTCCGATAGACTGCCGCGATCGTTCCCGTTGTGAACTGGCGAGCCGTTTTCTCGACGCTCGGGTTTCTTCTGGCGGGTGCGGCGCTGGGTTACGCGTCGCTCGCGGCCGGGCCCCTTCCAGCCGCCACCGCACTCGTCTTCTTGGTCCTTCTGCTCTCGAGATTCCGACGCCAACCGGAGCAGCCTGGCGGCTACATGGTCGGGGCGGGATTGGCTGGGGCGGGAATTCTGTTCAAGGTCATCGCCGAGTGTTCGCCCCCGTCGTGTCACTACGAGGTCATGACACCGATCGTCGGGGTCGTCTTCATCGCGGTCGCTCTCGTCGGGGCAGGCCTGCTGGTTCGCGCCGTCAGGCAGCGCCGCTTTTCATGACCGGGTACCGTCGATCAGCCCGGGTGGCTTTCGCGTTTGGGCACGCCGACCTTGGCCATGACGCGCTCGAAGATGTCGTATGGCTGGGCCCCCATGACCAGGTAGCGGTCGGCGATCACGTGCGCTGGGATCCCGTCGATCATCAGCTCCTCGGCCTCGGCGCGCCGGGCGTCGAGGTAATCGCCGAACCGGTTCGCGGCGACGGCCGCCTCCATGCCGGTCGCGTCGACACCCGCGCGTAGGGCAACCTCCCGAAGCACGGACATGTGGGAGACGTCGCGTCCCTCGTCCCAGTAGGCCCGAAAGAGCTCGTGGTGCATGGTATTGAAGTGACCCTGCTCCCGGGCAAACTCGGCGGCCTGCAGAGCCGGCCGGGAGTTGATCAGCCGGTCGTGCAGACTCAGCTGCAGCCCGACCTGAGCGGCGAGCCGATTGACGCCTTCCTGCGCCCGGGCCCGGTACATCGGCGGCAGCACCTCGTCGCGCGGCCTGCCTTCCGGTGGGATCTCGGGATGCAGCTCAAAGGGGACCCACTCGGTTACAACGTCGTATTCGCGTTCCAGCCGCTCGACTCCGACCGAGCCGATATAGCAAAACGGTCAAACGTAGTCGGAATAGATCCGCACTGGCGTCGGCACGACGTGAGATTAGCCGCTAGAATCGGGATTAGCACTCCCCGATGGAGACTGCCAATATGCTGGAACCTTCCCCGCTCGACGAGCGTAAGCAGCAGATTCTGAAGGCCGTGGTCTCGGACTACACCGTGACCGGGGTCCCCGTCGGCTCGCAGGTCCTGGCGGCCAAATACTTCATCGCCCTCTCGTCGGCGACGATCCGCAACGAGCTGGCCGACCTGGTCGGCACCGGCTACCTGCAGCAGCCGCATACCTCGGCCGGCCGGATCCCGACCGACCGCGGGTATCGGTACTTCGTTGACTTCCTGATGGAGACGGAGGCGGCCACGCCAGGGGTGCGCCGTACCGTACGGCAGGAGTTCGAAAGCGCCCCGCGGAGCGTCGATGGGATCCTGGAGAAGGCGGCCATGGTGCTGGCCCAGGTAACCGAGAATGTCTCGCTCGTGACCGCCCCCGAGATCAGCGAGCAACGGATCAAGCACATCGACCTGGTCTCGCTCGAGCCGCAGTCGGCGCTCATCATCCTCGTTCTCGAGGGCAACCTGATCAAGCAGCAGGTGGTGCACCTCGATCGCGCCACCTCACAGGACGACCTGAGCCGGATGGCCGCCATGCTGAACCGCAAGGTCAAAGGCCAGACCGCTGAAGAGCTCGCTGATCGGCTGGCCCAGCTCGGGCCTGATCGGGGCGAGCAGCGCCGGATCATCGAGCGGGTGATCGAGTCTATCACCACTCACCAGGCGCAGCGACAGACCGTCGTCCTGCATGATGGCGTGCGCAACCTGCTTCGCCACCCGGAGTTCGTCGAGGTCAGCCGCCTGGAGGAGTTGCTGGAATTGCTCGAGCAGGGCGCCCAGCTGGCCAGCATCCTGCAACAGGTGGCCTTCGAGAAGGACGTGGAGATCATCATCGGCCGCGAGAACACAAGCAGTGGGCTGCGGGAGTGCAGTCTGGTGCTCACTACCTACAAGATGGCCGACCGGGTGCGGGGCACGATTGGGGTAATCGGCCCGACCCGAATGCATTATGGACAGGTGGTGGCGCGAGTGCGCCTCGTCAGCCAGGCCACCTCGGAAGTGCTGGCCCATTTCGGGAACTGATTCGGGCCGAACGCCGATGGGTAAAAAGCCAAACATGTCATCGAAACATCAAGAAGCCCCCGACCCGCCCGTTCCGGGGGGTGAGAAGGGCCGCCAGAGCGTTGTCGATACCAGGGCGAGCTCGGTGGAAGACCCCCAGCCCGGAGCCGGCCCGCAAGAGACTGCGGACCCCGAACTGCAGGCCGCCCGCGAAGACGCCCAGGAGGTGTTCGCGCGCTACCAGCGGCTGGCTGCGGACTTCGAGAACTACAAGCGCCGGACGCGCCAGGAGCTGGCGGATCGAACGCAATACGCTAACGAGGAGCTGTTGCGCAAGCTCCTTCCCATCCTCGACAACTTTCGGCGCGCGCTCGATCACGCGCCGGAGGGCCTCGACCCGAACTGGTTCGAGGGGATCAAGCTGGTGGCCCGGCAGTTCGAGGAGACCCTTCAGGCTCAGGGGCTGACCACCATCCCGGCCGTCGGCGAGAAGTTCGACCCGAGCCAGCATGAGGCGATCGCCCGAGAGGAGACCGATGAGCACGAGGAGGGTACCGTTGTCGAAGAGATGCAGCCAGGCTATCGGCTCCACCAACGGGTGCTGCGCCCGACCCTGGTGAAGGTTGCCCACCCGCGCGCGTTAAAGTCCTAGAACTACAGCATGGCGATCAAGCGTGACTATTACGAGGTGCTCGGCGTCGGACGTAGTGCCACCTCGGAAGAGCTGAAGCGGGCCTACCGAAAACTCGCGCTGCAATATCACCCCGATCGCAACGACGGGGATCCCCAGGCTGAGGCCCGCTTCAAAGAGGTCAACGAGGCCTACGAGGTCCTGAGCGATCAGTCCAAGCGGCAGCGGTACGACACGTTTGGGCACGCCGGAACGCAAGGCATGCCCGGCTTCGACTTCGGCGGCGCCGGCTTCGGCGGCATCAACGACATCTTCGACATGTTCTTCGGATCAGCCGCGGCGGGGCGAACCCGCACCGGGCCGCGCCGTGGCGCTGACCTGCGGCTCGACCTGCGGCTCACTTTCGAAGAAGCTGTCCGCGGTGTCGAGCGCGAGCTGACCATCCCCAGGGCCGAGGCGTGCCAATCGTGCCAGGGTTCCGGCGCGGAGGCGGGCACGTCGCCCCAGACCTGTCCCCAGTGTCGAGGCTCGGGACAGGTGCGCCGTGCGACCCAGTCGATCTTCGGCCAGATCGTCAATGTCGCGAGCTGTCCGCGCTGCAACGGTGAGGGCAAGGTGATCGAGCGGCCCTGCCGGAACTGCGGCGGTAGCGGTCACCGGCCCGGCGAGAAGAAAATTCGGGTCAACATTCCGGCCGGGGTCGATACCGGCTCGCAGATCCGGCTTACGGGCGAGGGTGAGGTCGGTCCACGCAGTGGCGCGGCGGGCGACCTGTACATCGTGATCCAGGTCAAGCCACACCCGGTGCTGAAACGAAATGGCACGGACATCGTCTATGAGCTACCACTCAGCGTCGGGCAGGCCGCGCTGGGCGACACGGTCGAGATTCCCACAGTTGATGGGCCTGAACGGATCGAGATCCCGCCCGGAACCCAGTACGGCAAGTTGCTTCGCATCCACGGGCGCGGGATTCCACACCTGCGTTCGGGTCGGCGCGGCGACCAGATTGTCTACGTGCGAGTCGTCATCCCGACCAACCTGACTGAGGAACAAAAGCAGGCGCTCCGTCAGCTGGGCGGGGTCAGCGGCAAGCCGCAGCACATCGAGAAGGGCTTTTTCGACAGGTTCAAGCAGGTCATCGGTTTCGAGTAGCGGGCGCGCCGAGCTTCCGTAGACTAAGCCCGTGTCGACGGCGTTGCGCATTCTCCTGGCGATCGCCGCGGCAGGAATCGTGCTCGCGCTGCTGCTGGGTCCGGCCTGGCGAGGCAGCTTCTATCGAAGCTGGTTGCGGCCGCGCCTCGTGGCGTTAGGCATCCTGATTGTGGTCATCGCGGCCGGCGATTACGTCTACCGGGTGATCACCGCCGTCAAGAGCCATTAAATGGCGCGATCCTTCCGTGTCACGTTTCTCAACAGCGGGACAAC
>Ga0066683_10000036_pt1 | contig 22469 bp, 17 predicted proteins | sample GraSoiAngelo_132_FD_62296 | JGI IMG/M metagenome (GOLD analysis project Ga0066683, IMG submission 62296) | Grasslands soil microbial communities from the Angelo Coastal Reserve, California, USA - 14_0929_02_40cm | ecosystem: Environmental > Terrestrial > Soil > Grasslands | place: USA... | reverse complement strand
AGGGCCGATGGACAGCGACCCCGCGAAGAGATCGATGGCATTCAGGTGAGGCGAATCCCTCTTGGGTCGCGGCGTGGAAGCCGTCTCCGATACACGTGGCAGTACGCGGCGTTCTTCCTCCTGGCGACAGCCGCAGTGGCCAGCGCCGAAATCAGGAGGAGGTACCACCTCGTCCATATCCACTCGCTTCCGGACTTTCTCGTGTTTGCATCTGCGCTCCCTCGTGCACTTGGCGTTCGCGTGATACTGGACCTCCACGAGGCGATGCCGGAAGTGCTGGCCGCAAGGTTTCGGCTAGATCGCGATGCATTTCTCGTCCGGCTTGCACGCGCCCTAGAGCGCGTGAGTTCCGCATTCGCGGACGAAATTTTCGTCGTGAATGAGACGATCCGGGATCTCCTTGTAAGTAGACGGATTCCATCAAACAAGATTACTGTTATCCCAAACTCTCCGGATGAGCTACCTATTAGTCCGGTCAGTCGCCTCGTTCTCGCCCAGCGATTCGGACTTAGCGGGGCCCACTCGATCGTCATCGCTGGCGGTCTCAACGCGGAGCGAGACCTCGAGACTCTCATTCGGAGTCTCGCGCTGCCTCCCCTTGCAGGGTGTGTCGATCTCCTCCTCCTAGGACGGGGCGAAAAAAAATACCTCGCGGACCTTCTGGTTCTCGCAAACCAACTCGGCCTGGGAAATCGAGTCGTTCTGGGGGGGTTCGTCCCACATTCGGAAGCGCTCAGCTTACTCTCGCTTTCCGAAGTCGGGGTCGTGACGTTCGTCGACAACCCAATTACGCGACTGGGCCTTCCGAACCGGTTGTTCGAATACACGATGCTTGGCAAGCCGCTCGTTGTGCCGCGGCTCCCTGCAATCGAGTCGTTCGTCGGAGAGAACGCGTTTTACTATCAACCGGGGCGCCCAGAGGAGTTGGCTTCGGCGATAGCGAAAGCCCTACACGGAGACAATGCCGTGCTTCGGTCGGGACTCGAACACCGGTATCAGACCCAGCGGTGGTCAGAGGTGTCAAACCGACTTCTCGACGCGTACCGACGCGCACGGTTGCGAACTTCCTCTCGGCAGGAAACGGGATCCGTATGCATGTGACGATTGTGGCGGAGTTCGATACGACAACGGCGGGCCCGAGCGGGACCCGCGCGTACGCTGAGGGGCTCGAGGCATTCGTAGCTTCGGAGGGGATTCCGCATCTCCTCGTCAGCGCGGGATCAGGTGGCCGGACTGGCGAAAATCGGTACGAGTTTCCGATTCGACGACGGGGGTCGAACTGGTCGTTTCAATCTGGACTCTACGCCTGCGTGAAAGCCCTCCCTGTCCCCAGAAACACAATTGTGCACGCGCAACGGCCTGAGACATTGATTCCGTTTGCCGTTGCTGGTCGGGGTGTGGCGCGTATTTGCACGCTCCACGGAAGCCCTGCTCGGGCCATTGCAGAGCGGAGAGGCTGGCTTGTTGGGGCCCTGTACCGCGAGGTCGAGCGAATCGCCCTGCTGGGAACGGCTCGGGTCATCGCCGTTGACACACGGACGAGAGAGGAGTACCAGCACCGCTATCCTTGGTTAAGAGATCGTTTGCGCGCAATCCCGAACGCGGTCGATGGAAAGTCATTCCACCCGATGGACCGAACCGCGGCCAAACGTAGGTTCGGGATTGAGGGCACCACGTTCCTCTACGCGGGGCGGCTCGAGCCTGAGAAACGTGTATTGGAAATCTTGAAAGCGTTTCGATCCGTCGGAAACGACCGCACGACACTACTAATCGCTGGGAGTGGAACGCAACGATCTGTGATCGAGGTGGCCGCGCGAAATCTCCCAGTGCGACTTCTCGGCGACATCGCCCATCCCGAAATTCCGAATCTCCTCAACGCGTCCGACGCCCTGGTCCTGTTTTCGGAACGAGAAGGGCTGCCAACGGTTGCCTTGGAGGCCCTCGCGTGTGGGACGCCGGTCATTACGACAATGGTAGGCGATCTACCAGACCTCATTCGCCAGGGAGAAACGGGCTACCTCGTGTCGGATGTAAGGGACCTCGAGTCGGCCATGCGCCAAGTTCGCGATGGGGTGATTCGACAGTCGTCCTCCATCGCCATTTCGGTAGCATCCTACGATTGGCGAAAGATCGGGCGGCGCATTCTTGGAGTCTACGAAGAGGTGTGGAATGCTCGGGCTACTTAGACTCCGAAGAGAGAACGGAGACCGATGGAGCCGAGAGGACGATCTCCCTTTGGTCCGTACTAAATTCGGGCGAATCCTCGAACTCGTCCAGGGTCGAGATGTACTCGATGTCGGATGCATCGGGGGTCCCGGAGTGGTCGACCTCGAACAAACCTCCCACGGGCGCCTCGCAAAGGCAGCTCGATCGCTGTTGGGAATTGATGTCGCGGCGAGTGAAATCGAACGTCGTCAGGAGCAAGGCTGTGACGTTGTTGTTGCAGACGCTGAGTCCTTCCACCTCGGACGAAAATTCGACGTGATAATTGCCGCGGACCTCATCGAGCATCTCGGGAACTCAGGTGCCTTCCTTGAGAGAGCCGGAGAACACCTTCGACCCGGTGGACTTCTGTGCATCGTCACTCCGAATGCCCTCTCCCTGAACAACGCACTCAAGAGCCTTGCAGGGCTTCGCGTTCGAGTGAACGCTGAGCATACTTGCTGGTACGATCGGACAACGCTTCGACAGCTCCTCGCGCGCTATGGATTCCAGCCCGTCGAGGAGTATTGGCAAGACGACCAAACGCACCCACTTACAACTCTCGCCCTCAGATTGAGGCGGAACTTGGCTGCGCATCTGATTGTGATTGCTGGCCGGTCAAAGACGGAGGCGGTCTAATGAGGGTCGGTCGTCGCACAACCTTGGCCCTTCTAGCGGCCATCGTCGTCGTCAGCCTCCTCGTGCGATATCCGCGGTCGGATCACGAGGTTGGGGTCGACTCCTTCTTCGTCCACACGCTTGGTCAATCGATCGTTGCGAACGGTCGAGCTGAATGGATCCTGAACCCTTTTTCATTCTTCGGTTGGTATCCACTCTCCTATCCCTCGGCAGTGCCGTTCTTGCTTGGCTCGTCAGCCGACGTTGGAAGCGTCAATCTTGAAGGATCAATCCTGCTAATCGCGATGATGCTCGGCCCGATTGGCATTCTCGGAGCCTTCCTGATGGCAAGGGAATTTCGCCACGACCCCGTTTTTGCACTGGCGGTCGCTTTCTTGTATGGCATGGCGCCACGGTTCCTCTCGTTTAGCATGTGGTCGGCCTCCAGCCGGAGCCTCTTCATGGCGCTTCTTCCGGCGCTCATCTGGGCGCTCCTCGCATACTACCGCCATCGTTCCATCCTCCAACTTGCCATACTGGCCGTAACATTTACGCTCCTAATCGCGACCCATCGATTGGCCGTGCTTCTTTCCATAGTTTTTGTTTCATTCCTCGCGGCTTCCGTTGCTTTGATGGCTCTCCGCATCCTCCGTTTGTACTTCCCCCGACTCGTGCTCCAAAACTCTTTCCGGCGCGTCGCGCCCCATCTTTCGTTGCTCGGAATTATTGCGATAGCAGCGGTCATGCTCTTTGGGACGAAGGTTCTGGATCAATATACGTCCGGCGAACTCGCTTCCGGGACCCAGCCCCAAGTTCAAATCTTTAACTTGGGGATTAGTATCGCTCGAAGCAGCGGAGTCGCGTTGCCTCTCGCCCTTGCTGGGCTTGTGGTCACCACACGCCAATGGAACAAGACGCTTCGGGAACCTTTCCTCGCTCTCTCGTTCCTTGGGTTCATCCCGACGTTGCTTTTGCGGGATTATGCGGGCTTCTATGTGCTTCCAATCTTAGCAATTCTAGGGGGTCTTGGATTTTGGGGCATTATTGAGCTCTTCAAGAAACGACCCCGAGTTGTGGTACTGGTCGCCGTAACCCTAACATTGGTCGTCGCGTCTTTTTCCACCTACGTACTCGGCGTAGAGGTCGATCGGACCCCGGAGATCGCATCCACAACTTATGACACAAGCCTGTACGGGAAGATGATGGGAACGCCCTACACATTCATTTCTAATGAGGGTCTTACAGGAGTTCAGTTTGCATCGATCTCCGGAGGCCGGATTCTACCTGTCGGCGGCGCTGGGACCTCTTTCCAGAGCCCTGAACTGCTCGCTTTCGGATTCTTTTCAGGAGATGAAGTTAACGGAGGTCTCGTCCGGGTCTCCATCCAGGATCTTACCATCGAGAGCGACAGTATCTGGGTCGTCCCCGGTATCCAGGCTGAGCGAGACTGGGTGTTGATTCTACAATCTCCAGGGGGCAACATCGACGCGAGTCTCGAGGTGCGCTATGCACCGGGCTTTTTGCTCGAGCTAAAGTCGGCGCCCGGCCAATTCCTCGCATACGACAATGTGTATTGCTCCGAACTCGGCCGCTGGGCACATCAGTCGGCCTATGAAGTCTACGATAACGGTCGAGAAACGATTTGGTTGCTTCACCTGGCGGGAGTCCCAAAGAGCGGCGGAGGTTCTGGAACGTGTGGGCAGTGAGCTGGCAGTCGCACTGCAAGATATCACACAGCCTTGTCGCGGTGGTCCCACTGCGCAGTCGCAATAAAGCGTGGCGCTGGCAATGCACATGCCTTCCCAACAAGATGTCGGAACGGAGGTCCGCCTTTGGTCAGCGCCAACGGTGACTCGTCTCTTTACGTCAGCCGTCGCCTAAGACAGGTCCTGTCATTCGCCACTTATGCGGGGCTTGTCCCTCCGCCGGCCGTTTTCCGGCCATCAGGAATAAGCGCCTTGACTATGGCGAGGAACGAGGAGGACTGGGTCGAGACGAGTGTTCGATCGATCCTGGATATGGTTGATGAAGTTGTCCTCGCAGATCACGGCTCGGATGACGACACTCCTGAAATCGTTCGAAAACTCGCGCAGAGGTATCCTGGCAAGATTCGATTGGTTTCGCTCGGCGACATCGACTTTTCATCGGCGATCAATAAAATGCTTCGCAGAACACGGTACCGTTGGGTACTAAGATGGCATGCCGATTTCATCGCTCAAACATCGGGTCCCAGTTCTGTGAAGCGACTCGTCCGGCTTGTGCGGAGCCTCGATAGAGGACGGTATTTCTGCATTAGCCTCTCTGGCTTCGCGCTCGACGGCGACCTCGAGCATCAGTTTCCGGATCGGCGGGATCTCCCTGAACCGTTTCTTTACACCTACAGCCCTTGGCTCTCATACGCGATCCGTGAGAGGTGGGAATCGCTCCATGTTCCGTGGTTCTACGAAAAGGCCAGCGTCGACGAGGGGTACTATTTCCATATGCGGACGGTAAAGTCATTGCGGCGGATGCTTCAACGGCTCTATTGGAGTTTCTGGTACGAAGCACGGAACAAAGGGAGTTCGATCTCACTCCGGGAATTCGTCGAACAGCACGCGATGCGGGAGTGGGGGGGCGCTACCGTCGAGGAGGCTGCGAGGAATCACATTTTGGCGGAGTTCGCAAGGTGCGTTCCGTTTTCGCCCGAAATCTGCGGCGACTATCCTGCCATCTTGAAACCTGCAATTGCACAGCCGCCTTTTCGGCTTGTTTTTCGAGATGGTAAGTTGGTGGACCGGGTTGAGTTCGGTCGCTACCGGCCCCTCTCCCCGACGGGCGAAACCAAATGAGATCGGACTCGGAGAGAATGAGGAGTTCCACTAGTGCAACGATGGTCCTCGAGCCACTTCGGCACCGCCTGGTCAAAGGAAGCGCCTACACTTTCCTAGCGACCATCCTAGGTCAGGCGTTCGCTCTCGGTACTTCAATCATCTACGCTCGACTCCTCGGCCCCGGAAATCTCGGCGTTTTCGCAATCTACGCGCAGCTCTCAAGCCTCGCAGTCGCAATTGCCGGCTTGGGGCTCGGCACACCCGTAACTCGTTTCGTGGCTCGATACCGCACCGAAGACAAAGCTGCTCTCGGCAAAATCCTCTCAACGGCACTGGTTCTGACTCTCGTTGCGACCTTTGTGGTAGCTGGGGCGACGGCGCTTCTCATCGACTCCATCGCGATGAGCCTTTACGGGAGTCCAGACCTGGCTTTGATGATAAAGATCCTTTCCCTCTTTCTTGTTCTCAACTCAATATCCAACGTTGGCGCTTCGATTCTCCAAGGCCTGCAGAAGATTGGACGGCTCTCTCTGATAGGCATCTTCATGGAAGCGCTAACGATTCCAGTCATGTTCGTTTCACTGTCCAGGTACGGACTCGTCGGGGCCGTGCTCGGCGGGACTTTCATACTCGTCGTCTCGACGATTGTGGTCTTCGGATTTGCGTGGCGAGACCTTCACCGAGAGGACATTCGACTCGCCCTTTCGTTCGACCTACGCTCCGCGAGGCAGATTGTTGCTTATACGCTTCCCCTCTTGGCTTCGATTGCCCTCTTGAAAGTGACCTTTCTGGTGCAGACGAGCGAGCTTGCTTTTTCTCTCGGTTACGGGGACACGGGTCTGTTTCGAGTTGCGACAACGGTCTCGCGAATTGTTGCATTTGTGTCAGGCTCCATAAGCGTCCCTCTTCTACCCGCAATCAGCGAGCTCTACGCCAAGGCGCCCATTGATCAGAACCGCTCGAAATTGACAACAATTCTCCGAATCAGCACCTTTGCCGGGCTTCCCATAGCCCTCGGTATCGGGTTGTTTGCCGGGGTCTTGATTGGGATACTGTTTGGCGACGACTACGCTGCAGCCGCGCCTCTAGCCTTCGTCCTTGTCTTTGCGGGGTTCCTGGATATCCTTTCGATTGTGGCGGCCAACTCGATGCTGAGCGACGGCAGGACCAACACGCTCCTCGCCCTCGACGGGATACAGTCTTTGGTCATCGTCGGGGGAACGGCTGTTCTTCTCGATCGGCTAGGCCTCCTGGGAGTAGGGTATGCCTTACTTCTGAATTCGTCCGTGCACTCCGCCTTAATTGTCATCCTTCTCGGAAAGCGAAACCGAGTAGATGTCCAGGGAGTCGTTGCGGCTCTTCTTCCTGCGACGGGAGCGTTCGTCCTCTCCACCATCTTCGTTTTTCTTGCAAATGCCCAGGTGAACCTTTGGCTAGCCGGCTCAGTAGTTGCGGGCTCCGCTTTGCTCTCGTGGGGTGTAATGGCACCGCATGAGCGGCGCCTGATCCAGAGCGTCCCCCGGGTTCTAATGGGACAAGGAGTCAGGTAGCGTGGACACTCACAAAATTGCGCGCCCGGGGCCCTTACTGCCGACTGACAAAACGGAGGAAGCGTCATCTCACGAATCGACACCTCATTTCCCGTCGGAAGAGCGCATAGGAGGTTCGGCTCGACCGCCCAGAGTCGCGGGTCAATCCCGTTCATGTGGGGCGCCTTCCAAAGTGGCGCTAGGACGAGACGTCCTAAGGATTTGGGAGGTGACCCCCTATAGCCTGGCTTCTGTCTCCGGGGTTACGACGCTAGTTAGAGATCTCTCGAGGCGGTTCGAACATCATGGCTGCCTCGTGACGGTCCTGACGCCCGACGCTCCTGAAAGCCGCTGGTCCGACAACCACGGAGTCATCTCGCTCGGCGCGCCAGGTCCCTTCCGAAACGCCAGGCTTGCTTGGAGGACCGCTGCTAGCCTTTGGAAAAACCGCCAATGCTGGGATCTCCTGCATCTCCACCAAGGACATCCAATGACTTGCGTCGCAGCGTTCGTGTCGCGTGTGCTCGCCCGGCCCGCGGTCGTTACATTTCACGTTCAGACGCCGCGCGCCCTCGCTCTCAGGAGCTATCCGACTCGTATCGCATCTTACCTTGTCGGACGATTTGCGACTAGGCGCGTCTTCGTTTCGGAGCGCACTATGTTGGACTTCCAGCTAGAAGGTCGAGTCATCCGAAATGGCATTGACGTATCACACGTCCAGGCCAAGCTGCGCTCTCGCGTCGACCTTCGATCCGAATTTGCTCTTGCCGGGTTCGTCGTCGCCTTCTCCGGTCGTAGAGCAAGAAACAAAGGCTATGTGGACCTCCTTCGCGCAATCAACAAAGTTCGCGCTCTCGGAATTGACGCTCGCCTTCTCGCGCTCGGTCCCGTCGATTCCGCAGACGCCGACGAGATCGGCGCGCTTGTCGACGAGAACGCGCTTCAGCCTTACATCGTCGACCTTGGTGAGCGGACCGATTGTCTTGAATTTCTCTCCGCTGCCGACGCAATCGCCCTTCCTTCATACCGTGAGGGATTCCCAATGTCTCTTCTCGAGGGGATGGCCGCGGGGTTGCCGGTAATCGCAACGGATGTTGGAGGCATCCCAGAGCTCGTAACGAATGGTCACGACGGGTTTCTTGTTAAGCCAGGAGACATCGAGGCTCTCTCGCGTGCAATTCGTCGACTTGCGGAGAATCCAGCCCTCAAACAAAGTCTTGCGCTCGAGGCTCAAATAACGGCGCAGACACACAACTCTGAGGCGACAGCTGTTTCCTACCTTGAGGTCTTCGAAGAGGCAAGGAGTGTCGGGGGCGGAGGTTACCAAGAGAATGCATCTGGCGGCCGCTCCCGTGCTCGAAACTGAGATGAGTCTGACTGGTCGGAGCTCTCAGCCATGACGAATCGCCGTACGCGTTTTCCCGTGCTAGAAACAGCCCTCGGGAGTATAGAGATTGGCACCTTCCTATTCGGCCCATGCCCCCGCTCGTGAAGTCCTTTGCACGCCTATTCTGCGATTGGAATCCCGCACCCTTCGCAGGGCGTTCTCTTGAGCCGATAACTCCCTCGTTGAGCTGTTTCGATGAGAGTGGGATTTGAGATTCGTCAATGTCATCCTGTGCCTTCGGGTCCATAATGACCTTGTTCCACCATGGGAATTTCTCGAAGAAGCTCTTGACCCGCTATTTGATTTAACGTTCGTACATGCAGCTTACATAAGAGCTATTACGCTTCGAGGGAATCGTGCGATGAGTTCCGAACGAGTCGTGTTTTTGTACGAGAACGAAGTCCCGTTCGTGCAGAGCGATTTGAGGATTCTGCGCGAAAAATTTGAAGTCTATCCCATAAACTGCTCCCAAGGCATCAGTATGAGCTCGGTCCTGCGTGCGCTCGCCCACGCCGACTTGAGCTATTCGTGGTTTGCGCTAGGTTATGCGGCGCGCGCAGTCCTCGCAGGGAAGATCCTACGTCGGCCTTCGGTCGTTGTCTCTGGCGGTTGGGACATCATCTCGATGCCTGAAATCTCGTATGGTGCAATCCGCAACGAGAGGACCCGCCTCCGTGCACGGTTCGTCCTTCGCTATGCGAATTTGGTTCTCACCTTCTCGCGATGGAGCTTGGCCTCTATTCAAACCCTGGCGAGCCGACAAGCAGAATTGTTGTACATCGGCGTGGACCTCGAAAAGTTCCGTCCAAACAGGATGAAAGAGGATCTTGTCGTGACAGTGGGCAACGTGACTCGCGAAAACTTCAAAAGAAAAGGATTGGAGACCTTCGTTGGGGCTGCCCGTCAGCTTCCAGACGTCCCGTTTGTCCTCGTGGGGAGACACTTCGATCAAGACGCGGACGAGCTCAGAGCTATCTCCCCGTCCAATGTTCAGTTCACAGGTTGGGTGCCGGCAGAACAATTGTCCGACCTGTTGGCACGTGCGAAAGTCTACGTCCAAGCCTCGTATAACGAAGGCTTTGGACTTGCCGTGGCCGAAGCAATGGCCTCGGGCTGTGTGCCTGTAGTCACGGACCGAGGGGCGTTGCCTGAGGTCGTGGGAAATGCAGGCTACTACGTTCCCTACGGAGATCCACAGTCAACCGCTCGGGCGATTCGAGAGGCTCTTGGCTCGCCTGATCGCGGCGCTCGTGCGAGAGAACGTACAACTGAGCTCTTTTCCTTAGCAACCCGTCGCGCGAAACTCCTTCCCCTTATTGAATCCCGACTGCAAGGTTAGTATGACAATTTGCGTTGACATCGTGACGGTCGCTGATCCGCCGACATATTCGCTCGAAGTGGCGCATCGCCTTCGCGAACTCGCTGACTGCCGTCTCCTCGTTTCGAAATCGTACTTCCAATCCCAGGTTGGCATGGCTTATCGATTGTTGGATCATCCACTCCGGGTCGCCCTTGCTCGTCGACGTGGGGCTCTCCTACATATTGACTCGCAGTCGCTTGCGTACCTGTCGGCATACCCATTGTCTCCGCCAATTGTGGTCACGTGTCTTGACATGGTGACCTTCCTGCCAGAATTCGACGATCCGTCCTACGTCTCGCGGAACGGTGTGGTGGATCGTGCATATTACAAGCTTCTGATGCGAGGTCTCCGGCGAGCAACACGTCTCGTCGCGATTTCGAATTTTGTAAAGTCGACTCTTATCGACCTTGGCTTCAACGATGACGCTGTGGATGTCGTGCCAATGGGAGTTGACCTCCGAGTTTTCCATCCGAGAGGGCCATCCGAATTGCTTCCGGTTCGCAGCGCCTTTGGGATTCCGGATAGCAAGCGGATTGTCTTGTTTGTCGGGTCAGAACATCCCCGAAAGAACATTGAGAAGCTCTTTCGCGCGTTCGCCTTGCTTTCCGACTTAAGCGTGGTCCTCATCAAAGTCGGCGCACCTCGTCAACCGCAGCGGGCGAAATTCCAACGCCTTGCGAAGACGCTCGGAATTCAAGATCAGGTCCTCTTCCTCGATCGAGTGTCAGAGAGCATCCTCCCTCTGTTATATTCTGTTGCTGACGCCTTCGTCCTTCCTTCCCTTCATGAAGGTTTCGGAATTCCACCACTTGAGGCCATGGCGTCGGGCACGCCAGTGGCTGTCAGCAACCTCACGAGCCTTCCGGAGGTCGCCGCGGATGCAGCTCTCTACTTCGATCCTAATAGCACCAGGGAAATTGCAGCTGCTCTCCGAACGATCCTAACGAACGCCCATCTTAGAGACGAGCTGAAGATCCGCGGCCTCGAGCGGGCCACTCTCTTTCCCTGGATGAGGACTTTGAAAGGTCTGCTCAATTCATACGAAAGGGCCATAGCGCAAAGCGGTGGGTCACCCCCCGGTAGGGCTACAACCCGTAGGTTTGAGGTGCCCTAGGGTTCGAGCTTGTCAAGCGATCTACCGAATCATCGTTCTGGGGTCGGATGCACCCGTGCGCCACACGGATGAAAGTATTCTTCGTATTCGACATGTCGATGGTCCAACCAAGAAGCGTTCTGATCACTTCTTTAGAATTCCGACCCTCCCCACAACAAGACGTTGCCTCCATGTGAGAGTGTCGGACAGCTGGTCGAAGCCCTCGCTTACATCGATGTCATCAACTATCAATAGACCGCCATCGCGCAATTTTGACCACAGCGCAAGCCCCTCCGCTGAGACGGCTTCCGAGCTATGGTCGCTGTCATGCAGTGCTAGATCAATCTCGTCGATTCTCGCTACCAAACTTGGCAACACATCTCGGGTATCTCCGAGAATTAGTTCCCATCGATCGCGAAGATTTGGTGGAACTGCCCATCCACTGCCTTTGTCCTCAGGCAGGGAATTGTCGACGAAACTCCTGCCCGGAATGCGCCCCTCTTTTGCTAGGACAGCATCGACCCAAGCATTGTCGTAATTGGGGAGATCAACGGAGATAAGCTGTCCCTGTTGGTTCTTGTTCATCGCAAGGAGAAGGATGGCGGACGACACGCCGCTTGCCACACCCAATTCGACGACGACGCGAGGCCGGAGCGTCCGGCATATTGTGTACAGTAAAGCAATCGCTTCAAAGATGCCTTTGCATGACGCCAAGACGCTCTCAAAGTGTCTCCTAAAGGTGGCGTCTCGAATGAATTCACGCACCATCAACAGGATTTCCAAACGCCCACAGCCGAGGATTTGAGCGACTTGGCTTATTGGGAAGGGCTTGCCTGCTAGTAACCAGAAGGTTGCGGATTCCCGACGCCCGGAGAGCAGCAAGCGATTCGCTCCCACGAAAGCTTTGAAACCAGATTCTCGCCAGGTCTCCACCTGGGTCGGATTGGTGGGCAAGACGTCTCGTGAGCTCCGCGAAATGGAATCTGACAATGGTTCAGCTGTACGGGTCGTGCTCCTCAAATTGAGACCAGGCCCATGCAAGCAACTCATGACCAAACGCGCCAAATAAATCTATTGGGCCCGTTCTCGTTTCGCTCTGCTTGTTTTTGGAAGCCGACCATGGGCCATCAGTTGCGCTCAACGGACCACATGCGGAACATCGACGGGAGAGCAATTGCTCAGGTGAACGTTACAACTTTGAGACAAGAGGGTAGCTTGTTGAGATCGGGTGACGCATCACCGGAAAGCTGATGTGTCCGGGATCGATGGGTTGTCCGCATTCCGAGCGACGTCTCATGAACTGTGATTTCTACGGATGTCGCATTATCGGCTCGAGTGATCGCCCGAACTTGCCCCAGGGAAACAGTTCGCGTGTGGTGCAGTTCCACCTGACAGCCTGAAGGGGCTCGAGAAGACGATGAGAATTGCATTTGTGCATCCATCCTTAACGGCCATTGGCGGGGCCGAGTATGTTACGGTTTGGCTTTGCAATGAACTCGCTAGGAGGGGGCACAAGATCTCGTTGTTCGTCTCTCGTTATGTCGATGAACTCTTCGGCAGGAGAGAGAAACAATCGTTTTCAGTCGAAGAAATTTCCGGGCCCGGATACGGAGACACCTCGATTTTATCTGTCTTGGCTCAAGCCAGTCGACTGGCTCGGCGGTCGAGCGAGTTCGACGTGATGGTTGCTCATAACTGGCCGGCGTACCCTTGGGTCGCCGTCGCCAGTTTTCTGAACAAGAATCATCCTCCGACGATCTGGTATTGCGAAGAACCGCAGCGGGCTCTGTATGCCGACATCTGTTACCGTCCGGAGTTCCGTGCTCGTGATCTGCCGTTCAGGACTCGGGCAGTGCACGCCTTTCTGCGTTTAGTTGATAAGACGTTAGTCCGATCGTTTGACCTAATCCTGACTAATAGCGCTTTCACCGCTGGATGGATTGATAGGATTTTCGGAGACAGCATTGCAGCGAAACCCTGTCCACTCGGGTTGCCCCTTTCGTCTCAGACCCAGGATAAACGAATTGAGGGGAAACGTATCCTGACGGTTTCGCGCTTGTACCCAGTGAAAAATGTCAGCACGATTCTCAAGGCGATCCAGATTCTTGCGACTCGTTTCGGCCTGACAGGCTTGGAGTACACGATTGTTGGCGACGGACCAGACCTAGACCGTCTCAGAGAAGCTACGACAGCCCTGGGATTGACCAAAATCGTGACCTTCCGGGGTTCAGTGAGTAGAGATTCCATTTGGTCATTGTACGAGCAGTCGACAATTTTTGTGAGTCTACCATATGATGAGCCTTTTGGGTTGACGTTTATCGAGGCTGCAGCGAGTGGCACTCCGTCGGTTGCGCCGGATCACGGCGGTCCCTCGGAAGTGGTCCTAAATGGCAAGACGGGGCTTCTGGCTGACGCGGGCAGCCCGGATGCGATTGCAGCCTGTATTGCTGGTCTTCTCCAAGAACCCGCTCTCGCCAAGAAGATGGGAGAGTCGGCACGGGACCACTACCTGGAACACTACACACTCGAAAAGTTCGCAGACCGATTCGAACAAGCGATTGACGGAATTGCTTTGTAGGCGTGCGTTCTCAAGCTGCCATCGCTCCTCCCTTGTGAACCTCTCACCGGACCATTGCGAGTTCCGCGTCGATCGTGGTGAGGTCATGCTCCTGACCCAGGCGTTCGAGGAGTGCATCGAGCTTCGACGGATCGGACGTGCACGCCGCTCTCATCCATTCTGGGATCGGGCCAGGCGGAGGATCGACAAGTTCCCATGGATGGATCAGGAATACGCATGGATCCGATGAGGAAAGGGCAATTGCTTGGATTGTCTTCTCGACCCCATAGGCGTTCAGGTAGCCGAGCCCTATCGGCCCTCCTGGTGCGAATGGATTCTCGGCAACGGGCAGCTCCCAGAGGTTCGAGGTCCCCGGAATCGCAGGGTCATCCCGCGACGGTTGGTATGGGTCGCGCGGCGCCTCCCGGAAATCGAGGAGCTTTAGCAATCGCTTTGCCATCACTCGACGGCCTGGCAATACGGAGGAGTCGTACTCGTAGCCCAGCTCCTCAAGTACGCGGATGGTGTCTCCATTCGCACTGAAGTTGGGGGCCCGAAAGCCATAGGGTCGCAGGCCCGTACGCCGCTCTAGCGTGTCTGTCGCACGGCTGACGGATTCGAGCTGCCACTCGTATGTCTGTCTCGAAATGTACTCGACGTTATGGCTCTCACCGTGGCACCCAAGAGCGTGCTGGTGCCGCACGATTGCCTCCACGACTTCCGGGAATCGGTCGCACACGTCTGATGTCGTGAAAACGGTCGCCCGAACCTGATGTTTCTTGAACAGCTCGAGGAGTTTGGGCATCGCCTCCTTGGCACCGCGGAAACTAAGCTCCGTCGAATACGGATCTCGTTCGAGATCGACGGTGATTGCGATACGGCGGCGGGAGGACTGGATGCCATAGAGTGACAGGAAACGTCGTGCGGTTCTCGTCCATGTGAACCGCGCGGCAACTTCGGCCATCGCATTCGTGCCGAGCCGCACCATTAAGTCAGGCGAAGTTAGCACCTCGACGATGCGCGCTGCCAATTCCAGCGAGCTCCCGGAGACAAGGAAGCCGTTCTGCCCGTTCCGCACCACTTCCGGGATTCCACCGACGTTGGAGGCAACGATGGCTTTCCCGCAAGCCATCGCCTCGAGGAGAGCCAGTGGCATGCCCTCCTGAAACGAAATGTGGGCGTACAGGTCGATGGCGCTATAGAAACGCGTCAAGGGGTCTTGCACGTCTCCGACGAAGACGACGCCACCCGGCACTTCCGCCTCGGCGAATTCCTTGAGAGGGCGCAGATGTGGTCCATCGCCAGCGACCACCAGCGTAGCTGAGGGGAAGGATACGCGAACGGTTTTCATCGCACGAATTAGCTGGGTTACACCTCGGACCTTTTGTTCCCAAACGAGTCGTCCCACATACCCGATGAGAGGCCTCCGATTCTCAAGTCCAGTAGTCCTCAGGAATTCGTCTGTCGAAAGGACATTCGCTGGTCGTAATGATACACCCGGAGGCGTGACGCGAGTCCGTGTCCTAATCCCAATTGTCCGCATAGTCACCCCGAGAAGGTCGGCGCTCACGCCAGTCACGAAATCCGCCCTTGAGAGGACGAGCCGGAGGCCTAGTCGGCGGGCGCGGAATGGGAATGGGGTATGGAGCGTGAACACGACGCGTGTTTCGGGATGTCTTCGCCGGTATCGTAATCCGGCCGCGAGTGCGTACCAATGGCCGTGTGCGTGGATTGTCTCTGGTTGAAGCCGCTCGAGCTGTGCGGCCGCGCGCCGGACAAACTGCATGGCAGTGCCCCCGAGAACAGTGACGTCTGCCTCCGCGCGTCCTTCTCGCGCGATCACCGGCACATCGAACGCATAGGTGCGACGTAGCTCATTTGCGAGCTCTTGAACATATGTAGTGATGCCTCCTCGCACCGGGAACCAGTAAGGCGTCACCAACGCGATCTTCATAGAGTTCTCCTGGACACCTCGGCGTCTCGTATTTGGACCTAACGACATCGACGCCTAATTCTGGAACTAAGGTGAGGCCGTCACCTCACCAGAAGTCGGTGTCGTAGTCTTATGGGTGAGGACTCGAGAGCTGCCTAGGTCATAGACTTCGAAGCCCCTCTTTGCCCACTTCCCGTGATCGACGCAGTGTCGCGTGTCGAATAGGACTTTGCGTCTGACCCTCCGAGCTATAAGGCCGGGATCCACATAGAAGAAGTCTCGATGATCCGCAAGGATCAAGAGGCAATCAGCTCCCGAGATCGTCTCCTCGAGTCCCTGCGTTGGATAGAGGTCATGGGGAACTAGGGGGTCGTACGTGGCGACATCGACACCTGCCTTTCGCAGAATCTCGATGACTCGGATTGCAGGGCTCTCCCTGATATCGTCCGCATTTCCCTTGTACGCGACACCGAAAGCTGCAACCTTTGGGTGCTGAATTCCCTTGACAAGCCTCAGGGTCCGGCTTGCAACGTGCCCCGGTCGCGCATCGTTGACGGCCCGTGCGGACGTAATCATCCGCGCCTCGACCTTCGGCGTAAGGAGAAACCAAGGATCTACCGCGATGCAATGTCCGCCGACTCCAGGCCCGGGTCGGAGGAGGTTCACACGTGGATGCCGGTTCGCAAGGCCAATCGCTTCCCAGATATCAATGCCATGGGCTTCCGCCAGATCTGCGAGTTCGTTCGCGAGGGCTATATTTACGTCCCGGAATGCGTTCTCGGCCAACTTGACGAATTCCGAAGTCGTCAAGTCGGTTAGAAAAATGTTACCGCGGACAAAGCTCGAGTATATCTCTCGGGCTTTGACTGCAGCTTGTCGTGTGATCCCACCGATGATCCGGTCGTTTTCGACAATCTCCCGGATGATGTTACCCGGCATAACCCGCTCCGGACAATAAGCGAGATGGAAGTCCCTTCCAGCGCGAAGTCGATTGTTCTCCAGAATCGGTCTCACGACGTGTTCAGTTGTCCCAGGAGGTACGGTTGATTCAACGATAACCGTCGAGCCCTTCTTGATGTAAGGGGCGATGCTCTTCGCAGCGGCCCGGACGGCGCGAAGATCCGCATTCTGGCCCTTCGCCGGAGTCGGGACGCAGAGGACAAAGTAGTCGGCCCTTTCGACGCCGTCCGACACCCTGAGCCGGCCTGTCGCGAGCGCGTCGCGGACAATCGCGGTAAGGTCCTTCTCGCGAACGGGGACGTTTCCGGATCGCAGCTCACTCAATGTTTCCGGGTCGATGTCGACCCCGAGGACTTCGTTTCCGTGGAGGGCGAACATTGCCGCCGTTGGCAGGCCGATGTATCCCAGACCAATGACGACGATCTTCGGGGTACCCAAGCTACTATCGCCTCATCTCGATTGGTTCGGGCTCAAGCATTGCTCGACAACGGGTCGTTCCATTGTTCTCAGATATGAAACTTCCCTAGCGACTATCGTGCCCGATATCCTGGGTCCCGCGGGGCCCCCGGTCTCGCCTGCGACCAGACCCATACAATTCTCTGGCGCACCGATATATTCAAACTCGGCCCCTTGGATGCCGGACTCTCGATGCACGTGGTCCCGCGTGCGTCGGCCGCCTTACCATGTCAAGCAGAGCGATGTGATCGACTGCCCTCGAATGCGGTGATTCTTCGAAACCGAATCGCGAGGTGATGACGGATTCGTTTCCTCTTCCTGGCCCTCGATGTGAACCTCGACCGCCCAGCAGGCGATGCAATTCATGTTCGTGAACTGGTCCGGAATCTTGCCGCCCTTGGGCATGTCGTGGACGTCCTTTCGGAAGCTGGCGGCAAAGACCTCGAAGCGTCGGAGCGGATTCGGGTATGGGGGAGTGGAGGTGACGCCACGCAGCGACTCGTGATCCGCGCGATGCGGATTGCCCACCGCGGGCGGTCCGATGTAGTCTATGAACGAAGGCTGACGCCGAAGATAGGCTTCGCGGTTTCAATGCTTTCGAGTATCCCTCTCTTTGTTGAGGTAAACGGACTTCCCGACCAAGAGCAAGCAATTCAGCAAGGACGGACCTGGCGTCCCTCCCCCGTGCGTCAGTGGGCCCGTCAAAGGATTCTTCATAGAGCCCGTTCTATCGTTACGGTCTCGGAAGGCATCAGTCGAACGCTGCGGGATGTCTATAACATCAATGATTCACGACTCAATGTCGTTCCCAACGGGGTGGATCTAGAGAGGTTCCGCCCGATGGATCAAGACGCCGCTAGGCTCCAGTTGGGAGTGCCACCAGGGTTGAAAGTCCTTGGATTCACCGGCCTACTGACCCAGTGGCAAGGCGTCGACATCCTCCTTCGTGCGCTGCCCCTCGTCCGTCGAGAGCATAAAGCAATCGTACTAGTCGTCGGCGACGGGCCAGACCAGCAGAGACTGGAGGCTTTAGCGACATCTCTCGGCATCCAGGACCATGTCCGTTTCGTTGGCGCAGTTCCTCACTCGTTGGTGTCGACCTATATTGGTTCCTTCGATGTCGCTTTTTGTGTTAAGCCCCCGCTCCTTCCGGGATCGCCCCTGAAAATCAGGGAATACATCGCTTGCGGTCGCCCTGTCGTGGCCTCTGCGGGGACGGAATACGACTTCCACATTTTGGAGGAGGCTGGCGCCGGCATCCTCGTGAAGCCAAATGATACCGAAGAGGTGGCCGCAGCAACTTCATGGCTCTTGGCAAACGATGTGCTCCGGAGGGACATGGGTCGACGTGGTCGAGTCTATGCAGAGGAACATTGCTCGTGGGCGGTCACGGCAAGAAAAGTCGCGGAGATTTGCGCGGCATGAGGGACTTTTCGGGTGCCCTGTCGCTCTTCGCAAAGATTCCGCCGACAGCTTGCGTCGTTTCGGAAGGCTGGACAGCCTCACGATATCGCGAATTTCCCGTCTTCACTTGCCGTGTCCATCCGGGAGAATCGCCTCCTGGTCTGCGAGTGGCGGCAGTGGACCGACACCGTCCTGTGCCGTCGATTATCTCCCAAGATTTGGACGCTTCTCGGGTGGTTCCATGGACTTGGTTTTTCCGCGATTTCGTCGGATTCGAACCAGAGAGATCCGAAGCAACTGGAGACATAGGTCCCGTCATAACCCTCGCCCGTGAGGAAGTCTCTGAAGGCAATCTAGTTGTCCTGGCCGGAGAGGGTGAGTCATCCCTGCATAGCTTCCGCTTCGTTGACGATGCGGAAGCACCCTCCTCTGTCCGAGGACTGTTGTTTCCTTTTCAGGGCCCTTCCCGCGAGGTGACGAAGGAGGGCTTCCGCCCTTTGCTCGTGGATGCAACAGGGCGTTCGGTTGCCGTTGTCCGATACTCTCCGAGGCCGAGACTTGTACTCGGTTTCGATCCTCTCGTCGCGCTATGGCAGGATACGCGCACCGACCAAAAGGCTGAGTCTGCGGCCATCAACACGTGTTGGACTGCCCTAATGATGGAAATTCTGATTTGGTGCACACCTTTCATTCTATGGAAAGGCATCTGGCCCGATGATGTTCCTCCCCTCATCTACTCTGTCGATGTCGAAGCTGGAGCGTTGTACTTTGACGCGGATTCGGGCCGATGCTCGTGGGCCGTTGGACGGCCCACTGTACGCCAGCCAGCAGACGTAAAGCTTGAACACAGCCTCTCAAAAGCTATGGAGCGTTTGGAACGCCGCGGCCTCGTAGGCACATTCCACATCGACTTGAACGCCGTTCGGGACGAAAGGGACCAGGTTGTCCTTCGAGATGCGTCCGTCCGCCATGACATTGCGTTTCACCTTCCGCGAGTCGGAGGTCATGAAGCCTGGGCGGCCCTGCTGAGAGACGCTGATCAGGTACAACGGGTTCTCGAAGAAGGAGTCCAAGCTCTCGCCGAAATTAAGGGAGGCCCTGTTGTGGGCAACCGATACGGTTCATGGTTGAGAACTTCAGCGACACATGATGTCGTGGCCGCTCTGGGCCTTGGCTATGACTCCTCATCTCTTGCACATCGACCGTTCTGGACGATCCCGTATCGGATGGCTGCTTCGGGAACGGGGAGACATCTGGATCTATGGGAGTTTCCGTGCGTCGAGGTGATCGATGTGGTAAAGGCGGGACCGCATAGGCTAGTTGGTCTGCGCACGCGCCGCCGCCGTGGAGGGGAGCTTAGGGAGTACCTCATTTCAGCGGCCCGAGAATCGTTCATGGCCGTTCTGTGCGACCACGACACGGCCCTCGGGGCGGCTCGAGGACATGTGCATGGGACTTGGCGCCTCGATGCCCTCGGCCTTTCGCGGGTTCTCCATCTTGCCGGAAGCCTCGCCAGAAAAGGACACCTTAAGCCATTGCGCGGATCGGAGTTCCTCGGATGGTGGAAGATCACCCGAGAGGCACGTTTCACAACTCGCTTCGCGGAGCAAGATGATCACGCGACCGTTGACCTTGACCTGAGGTGGTCAGAGCATCTGTCGAACTAGGCGGAACAATTGTCCAACTGCGCTCGGGTTTCGCGACACAATCGAAAGGTCTTCCTTGATCAGCGGTTGCCCGGCGGCTGCAAATTTTGTTCTGCCTACGAAAGGGCTGGTCCGATTGAAGAGTGCCCTCCCAAAACCGAGTTGGGTATTACGGAACGTCCGACACCCCGGAGGCGCTCATCGAAACGGCCTGAACAGGCCGTTCACAGCGGAGGCAGTGTTCCGCTTCCCGCGCGCAGACCATGTGATAATACGCCCCACACGCGCATCTGATTGCGAAAATCGCGGGGGTCAACACGGCTCTGCAGGACGTGCATTGAATTCCACGCTGTGAGGGTTCGTTGGTCGATTTGTGCCCAACGTGAAGAGGTTTCTCCAACGGCAAGAATTTCAATAGCAGGCCCCAGAACAAGGTGAGCCAAGCTAGAAAGATGATCCAGCCCGCATATGAATGCGCGATAAGCATGTTCTGCAGGTCCGTCGTCGACGTGTCTGTAAAATATCCAACGAGGACGATGACAACCATTCGGAGAACATTTGCCGCGTACGACGCGAGGAATCCCAATCCAAGGAGTGCCCACATCCACCGAGAAGAGCGCTCGTACTCCGTTAGGACGAAGGCGACGAAAGCCGAGGCGAAGATTCCGAATGAGTAGATTCCCGAGCACGCCGTAGTAATTACGATGGTGACTTGGATTGACAATTTCTGTGGAGCAAATGTCAACCCAGGAGCGGTGGACCCGGAGACGGCATGGACGGTGTTGCTCACGCCGAGAAGGCTCAACACCGCGCCGGTCTCGGGGGCCAAAGCGACCCATGAGTATACGTCGACGGATCGCTCGAAATCTGCGTAGAATGCGCGGGCGATGAGAAGGGGGACCACCAAAACTGCGTTCAGCATGATGAAAAAGACAAGAACAAAATCTCGCTCCTTCACGAAACGATTCGGAACGAAACCGTATGAGATTAGAGCCCCAGCTCCGAGAAGTACGATTGTATCTTCAGTCAACAGCGTGGGCGAAGCAGAGAGAGCTGTGTTGTAAACCAGGTCTGCAACGACAATCGCGATGCCAAGAATTGGAAAATACGGGATCAGACGCCCGTGCAACGTCGCGAGATTCAGGAACCGGGCCGCCAGGGATGCTCGCGTCCCCGTTGGTGTCACACCTCTTGGCCATACCGTCCATGCGAACAGAGCTGCGCCGCAGGCCACTAGCGAAACCGCAAGCCCCTGAGTGCCCGGACCCTTTGGGCGGTTTAGAAGGAGGTCCGCCCCCGCGAACGTACTGAGCAGGGCTAGGAGAACAAGGATGGTCCGATGTCGCGTGGCGATTCGAAGCCACCGCTCGAGGTCCATCGTGATTTACAAAGCCTCCCAGTCGATATAAGAACGCTCGCCGCCGGTTATCGAACGCGCGAAGCGCCGGACCTTTCATATACGCCCCTTTCGTTCGAGCGAGTGTGAAGGTCGTCGGCGGCTCCGCGTCCATTGCTCTTGCGAAGGATATCGCCAAGGAGCTGGGAGCGGGCTACATCGATGTCGGAATCGAAAAGCATCCGGGCGGATTTCCCGACGGCGAGCGCTATGTGCGCTTGCTCCAACCCGTTGCCGGAGATCATGCAGTAGTCGTGCAAACGACGCATCCAGATTCGATGGTCGTTGAGTTGCTTCTCCTCGCCGATGCGATTCGGGACGCAGGTGCGCAACGACTTACTGCTGTCGTCCCATATTTCGGCTACGGACGCCAGGACAAGCGCTTTCTCGACGGGGAGGCGGTCAGCGCGAAGACTATCGCGAAACATCTCGCGGTCGACTGCGATGAGCTCCTGACCATGACAATTCACAACCCGGATATCCTCCACATGTTCCCGCTCCCGACCCGCGAAGTTTCGGGCATTCCAGCGCTCGCGCGCCATCTCAAAAGGGCAGACGTCGACATGCTTCTCGCTCCTGACGGCAACGCTGTCCGATTCGTGAAGGAGGCAGGAATCTTAGCGAAACTAACATGGGACCACCTCGAGAAGGAGCGCCTTGACTCGTACACGGTCAAGATTACCTCGAAGACGCTGACCGTCAAAAACAAATCTGTCGCCATCGTGGACGACGTCATCTCTACAGGCGGCACAATTGCCACCGCGGCGAAGGAGCTTCGATCACAGGGAGCTCGTCGCGTGATTGCGGCTTGCGTTCATGGCGTCTTCGTCGACAACGCAGAGGTGAACCTCAAGGCGTGCGACGATGTAATCGCAACCGATACGATCCAGTCGCCTTACTCAAAGGTGAGCGTCGCCCCGGAGTTCGCCGCGGCGATCCGGGCCCTTGGTTAAGCCGGCTCAGATCCACGCGAAGGCGGTGAAGGTGAACGTGAGCAAGAGGCCGGCCCACACGAGGAGGCCGATGTTCTGCAGGTCGGAGGTGCGCTTCGAGCCGAGGCCCCCGGCCAGACTGGCGAGTGCCCCGAGCATGCCGCCCGAGATCACGAGGAAGTGCGC
>Ga0066683_10000030_pt1 | contig 23089 bp, 17 predicted proteins | sample GraSoiAngelo_132_FD_62296 | JGI IMG/M metagenome (GOLD analysis project Ga0066683, IMG submission 62296) | Grasslands soil microbial communities from the Angelo Coastal Reserve, California, USA - 14_0929_02_40cm | ecosystem: Environmental > Terrestrial > Soil > Grasslands | place: USA... | reverse complement strand
CCCGCCTCCGGGGCAAACAGGAACCCGACCACCGCGCCGACCGCGAGCCCGACGAGGAAGGCGCCGAACGACGTGCCGCCTTCGCGCTCGCTCATTCGCCCGCCTCGAGGTCGTCCGGGGCGTGGGCCGCCACGGGCCGCGGGGCCGCGTGGGATTGCAGCGGCGGCTTGACGATCCGATCCACCGCCGCGCGCGTGCCGGCGACGCGCAGTTGCTCGAACAGGAACGCGAAGGTCTTCTCCAGGTCCGCGCCGATCGCCTGGCGCACGTCCTCCGGAAGATCCCACATGCGCCGCTTGAACGGTCCTACCGCCTTCTTGCGGCTCTTATAGATGAACTGCTGCTCGGTATCGCCCTTCTTCCACTCGTCCTTGCACTCAGCTTTCACCCACGCGTTGACCTCGGACCGCAGGTCGGCCGGGAGCCGGGGATGGTCGAACACGATCGTCTGGAAGTTGGTCGCGAGGTGGATCTCGATCGCCTCGCAAGCGGGAAAGGCCCCGAACGCCTCGGGCGGCAACGTGGAGGCGCCATGCTGCACCGCGCCGCCCAGGCCGTACTGCTCCCGCGCGTCCCGCGACAGCGCCTTCAGGGCGTCGAGGTCGATCTGCACCTTGGCGATGGAGCCGTCCGGCAGGACGACGCCGCCGTGGCTGGTGCCGGTCTGCACGGAGATCTTGCTGATCCCGACGTGGGGACCGAGGCGTTTCAGCGTGCGGAGATAGCCGTCCATGAACGCCCGCAGCTCGTGGACGTCGCTGTTCTTGCCGCCCACCTCCCCGATCTCGGCGCCGACTGAGACGGTGACCCCCTCCGGCTCACGGTCGCGGATGAACTTGGTCGTCTCGGCGGCGCGCTCGAAGTTGACGCGCTGCTGCTCGTCGAGCGTCGGTTGCGACAGGTCGACCAGCGTCGACGTGTCTACGTCGATGTTGTAGAACCCGGCCGCCAGCTCTTCCTCGATCAGGGCGCGGACCGCGGCGATCTCAGCATCCGGGTCGATCGCGTACTTCTTGGCGTTGACCTGGACGTGATCGCCCTGGATGAAGAGCGGGCCCGTGAACCCTTCGCGCAACGCCGCCGCGGTCACCACCGCCACGTACTCGGGTGGCCGCTGCTCCGTATAGCCGATCTCGCTGCGGGCGATCTCGCAGATCAGGGCGCCCACGTCGAGCCGCCGGGCCGCGCGGAAGATCGCGCGGGCGGAGTCGTAGGACAGGACCCGGATATTCATCGCCGGCGTAGTGAACGGGGGCAGCTCGCCGCGGCCCCGCGCCAGGTAGAGGTCGTGGATGGACGCCGGCCGCACGCCCGCTCGTTGGCCGACCTCCCAGATCACCCAGCGTGCCTCTTCCCGTTCCGCGGTGCTCCCGAAGACTGCCCGTCGCACCAGCTCGTCCATCGCGGCGCTCTGGCGTACCGCCGCTTGCTGGAACCGCCGCAGCGTCTCGTGCATACGCCTTGAAATTAGACCTCGTCCTCTTCGACCACCAGCCCGTCGTAGGCGGGGACGATGCCGGCGGGCAGCTGCGCGGCGAGCTCGGCGTGCGGGAGGTCGTGCGTCAAGTGCGTGAGGAACGTGCGTCGCGCGCCGATCTGCTGCGCGACCGCGATCGCTTCGGGGATCGAGAGGTGCAGCGGGTGTGGCCGGGGCAGCAGCGCGTTTAAGACGAGGACGTCGAGCCCGACGAGCCCGCCGCGCGCGCCCACGGGCACATCTTTGGCATCGGTGAGGTACGCGATCCGCCCCACACGATAGCCGAATACGGTGCCGCCGCCGTGCGGAAGCGCGATGGGGAGGACCGCGACGCCCGCGACGCGGGTCTCGCGCCCCGGCTCGAGCACCTCCGCCACGAGCTCGGGGAGGATGGTGCCCTCGGGCGCCGCGGCGTGGCGGTCGAAGATATAGGGAAACTTCTCCGCCAACTCGACCATTGTGGCGGCGGGTCCGTAGGCCGGGAGTCCCGACCCGCGCTTGACCGAAATCGCCCGGAGGTCGTCGATCCCGTGCACATGATCCGCATGGGCGTGCGTGTAGAGCACGGCGTCCACCCGGTCGATGTGCGCGGCGAGGAGCTGCAGCCGCAGCTCCGGCGGCGTGTCGATGAGCAGGCGGCGCTCGCCCGCCTCAATCAGCGCGGCGCTGCGGGTGCGCCGATCACGCGGATCGCCCGACGTACAGGTGCGGCAGCGGCAGCCGATTTGCGGGACGCCGAACGACGTGCCCGTCCCCAGGAACACCAGCCGCACGTCAGACTTCCTCGACCTTGATGAGGTTGGTGCTCCCCGACACCTCCCAGGGGACGCCGGCGGTCATGACGATGCGATCGCCCCGGCGGGCGAGGCCGCCTTTGAGAATGAGGTCGCGGACGACCTCGAGCATCGCGTCGTAGCTCGGCACGCGATCGACGCGCACCGGCTGCACGCCCCACACCAGGGCGAGCTGCCGGTACGTCGCGACCTCGGTCGTGACCGCGAGGATCGGGACGGAAGGGCGCGTGGCGGCGACCGTGCGGGCCGTGAACCCTCCCCGGGTGAGCGTGACGATCAGCGGCGTCTTCAGCATCCGCGCCACGGCGGCCGTGCCCAGGGCGATGGCATCCTCGACGGTGACGTCCTCGCGGATCGCGAGGCGGCGCTCGTCACGTCCCGCCAGGGCCTGCGGCTCCATCGCCCGGATGATCCGGTCCATGGCCTTGACCGCTTCCACCGGGTAGTCGCCGGTCGCCGTCTCCGCCGACAGCATCACGGCGTCGGTGCCGTCCAGGATCGCGTTGGCCACGTCCGAAGCCTCGGCGCGCGTCGGCCGCGGATTCTGTATCATGGACTCGAGCATCTGCGTCGCGGTGATCACCGGCTTGCCGTGGCGGTTCGCTTCCCGAATCAGCCGCTTCTGAACCAGCGGGACTTCCTCGAAGGGCAGCTCGACGCCGAGGTCGCCGCGCGCGACCATCACGGCATCGGAGGTGCGGAGGATGCGTTCCAGGTCGTCGAGCGCCGTGGCCTTCTCGATCTTGGCGACGAGCTTCACCGCCGGTGGCACCAGCGCCCGCAACCCCACCATGTCCTCGGCGCGACGCACGAACGACAGCGCCAGGTAATCCACGCCGTGCGCCACGGCGTCGGCGACGTCCTCGCGATCCTTGTCGGTCAACGCCGGCGCGCTCACCTGCAGGCCGGGGAGGTTCATGCCCTTGTGCGCCGTGAGCGTCCCGCCGTCGACGACGCGCGCCCACACCCGAGGGGGTTCGACGCGGGTCACCTCGACGGAGAGCAACCCGTCGTTCAGCAAGATGCGGGCGCCCACCCGCGCGTCCTGCGCCAGCTCCGCGTAGGTCGTGGGGAGCTCGTCCTTGCGCGCCACCGCCTCAGGGGCGAACACGACCTCCTGCCCGCGGACGAGCTCCTGCGGCGCCTTGAGGGCGCCGACGCGGATGCGCGGCCCCTGCAGATCCATGAGCACGGCGATCGGCGCGCCGCGCGCCTCCGCGATGCGGCGCACGGCGGCGATCCATTGCCCGCGCACCTCCGCCGTGCCGTGGGACGCGTTCACGCGCACCACGTTGACTCCAGCGTCGACCAGGGCGGCGATGCGCTCATCCGTTCCCGTCGCCGGTCCCAGTGTGGCGACGATCTTGGTGCGGCGGGTCGCCACCCCTCCTGAAGGCTCGCGATTCATTTCACAAGACTACCGCGACCCTGTGGAAAAGTCGAAGCCGTGTGGAAGGCGTGTGGAAGGTCAGCGGACAATCTCGATGGTCCGCACCTCGAGACGCTGCCGGAACTCCTCGAGGAGGTGCACGGCCCGCTGCAACGCCGACGCGGGAAGGCCCTCGATGGTCCGGGCGGCGAGGCGCCGCTCGAGCTGGCCACAGCGCAGCAGGACGTCGAGGCCGTGGCGGGTCAGGACGACGCGCACGCCCCGGTCGTCGTCGGGGTCGGGGGTGGTCTCGACGAGGCCTTTGGATTCCAGGCGCTGGATGAAGGTCGTCGCGGCGGCCCGAGAAACGCCGAGCTGCCCGGCGATCTCGCTCGGGCGGGCGCCGTCCGGTCCTCCCTGGTCCACCGCCTGCAGCGCCGCGTGGGCGCGGTGCGAGAGGCCGTAGGCGCGGCATGCCTTGTCCCCGGCGCGTTGCAGCGCCTGGAACGCCGCGCGCAGGCCGCCGGTCAGCTGCAGCGCCAGCTCGGCACGATCACCCACGGAAAAAGATTAACATATTGACCATTAATATACTAATCATTTCTCCGCCCACCGCAAGGCCCCGGAGAGCCTAGATTCCCCGGCCATGATCGAGGTGCGCGGCCTCACCAAGCTGTACGGCTCGCTCGTCGCCGTGGAAGACCTCTCCTTTTCAGTCGCCCCGGGCGAAGTGCTGGGGCTCGTGGGCCCCAACGGGGCGGGCAAGACCACGACGCTCCGCAGTCTTGTCGGGATCGTGCGGCCGACGCGCGGCACGATCAGCATCGGCGGGCGGGACCTCGATCGCGACCCGGTCGGCGCCAAGCGCCAGCTCGCCTTTATGCCCGACGAGCCCCGGCTGTTCGAATACCTGACCGTGGAGGAACATCTGCGCTTCACCGGCCGGCTCTACGGCGTCCGGGATTCCGACGGCCGCATCCCTGCCCTGCTCCGGGAGCTGGAGCTGGCCGAGAAGGCGGGCGCGCTGCCGGACGAGCTGTCGCGGGGGATGAAGCAGAAGCTGGCGATCGCGTGCGGGTTGCTGCACGAGCCCAAAGCGCTGCTGTTCGACGAGCCGCTGACCGGGCTCGACCCCGCCGGGATGCGGCGCATGAAACAGACGATCGTCGAGCGCGCGCGGCAGGGGGCCGCGGTGATTCTCAGCTCTCACCTGCTGCACCTGGTCGAAGAGGTGTGCACGCGCGTGCTGGTCATTCACCGCGGGCGGCTGGTGGCGATCGGGACCATCGCGGAGATCGTCGGATCGCGCCCCGACCTCCAGGGTCGCAGCCTCGAAGAGGTCTTCCTCGCCTTGACCGGCACGTGATCAGCGCCGCGCTGTACCTGTCGCGGCGCTCGCTGGCGAATGCGACCCGGCGCCGGTTGGCCCGGCTGCGCCAGCCCAAGTATCTGATCGGGTTCGCGCTCGGGGTGTTGTACTACTACTGGTTGATCGCTCGACCGCGCTCCGGCGCCGCGGGGGGCGCTGCCGGACTGCCCGGCGCCGGCGGCGAAGTGCTGGCGATCCTCGGGCTCACGACCTTCCTGTTGATGAACTGGGTGTTCGGCAGCTCGCGCAGTCCATTCGCCTTCACGCCGGCTGAAACTCACTATCTGTTCACCGCACCCCTGACACGCCGCCAGGTGCTGGACTTCAAGCTGCTGCGCTCGCAGCTGCCGCTGTTCCTCTCGTCGCTGCTGTCGGTACTGATCTTCTCCGGCGGCCACTTTACTCCCAGCCGCATCGTGCGCGTGCTGGGCCTGTGGCTCGTCTTCTCGGCGCTGCAGATGCACTACGGGGTCGCCGCGCTGGTGCGGCAGAGCCTCGAGGAGCACGGCGTGACGGCTGTGCGCCGGCGGCTGGGTGTGATCACGGTCCTGACGGGGGTCGCGGTGGCCGTGGCGCTGATCCTGCGTCGCCAGCTCCCGGAAGTGCAGGCGGCCTTCGCCGCCGGTCCCGCGGCCGGCCTCGACGCCCTGGGAGCAATCCTGCATCGCGGCGTGCTCGGCGTGATCGTGTGGCCCCTGTCGGCGCTCGTTCGCCCGCTGCTGGCACCCGACTTGGCGACGTTCGCCGCCCGGTTGCCGGCGGCGTTCCTCGTCGTCGGGCTGCACTACGTGTGGCTGGTGCGCTCCTCACTCGCCTTCGAGGAAGTGGCGGTGGAGTCCGCCGAGCGGATGGCGCGGCGCATCGCCGCATGGCGCAGCGGCCGGCGGCCGCCCCCGAGCGAGCGCCGGTCCAAGGGCGCGCGGCGCTCGCTCGGCCACCTCGCCCCGGTGGGCAGCCCGGCGCGCGCCATCGCCTGGAAGAACGTGCAAGCCGAGTGGCGCGGCTCCGGCGTGCGGCTCCCGGTGATCATCGTCCTGGGCGTGGCGGCCGTCGCGTGGGTGGCGAGCCTCGGCGCCGCCGCCGGCACGGGCATCCAGGTTCTGGCGACGCTGCTCCTCGTGTTCGCGGGGATGGCCGTCGTGTTCGGCCCGTACATCCTGCGCAACGACCTGCGCGCGGACCTCCTGCTCTGGGACCTGCTCAAGAGCTACCCACTGCGCGGGGCCGATCTCGTCGCCGGCGAAGTCTTGGGCCCGGTCGCGGTGCTCACGGGCGTCGCGTGGGGGTGCCTGCTGGCGGCCTTCGCCGCCTCGCTCGCGATCGACCTGCCGGGCTTCCCGGTTCTCGACCGCCTCGCCGCCCTGCTGGCCACCGCCATCGCGGCCCCCGCCTTCCTCGTCGTCATCACGCTGATCCAGAACGCCGCCGCCTTGGTCTTCCCCGCCTGGGTCACGCTCGGGCCGGGACGGGCGGCGGGCGTCGAGATGATCGGCCAGCGCATGCTCACCATGATCGGGAGCCTGCTCCTGATGCTGCTCGCCTTCCTCCCCGCCGCCGTGGTCGCGGCTGTCGCGGTGGCGATCGCCGGAGTCGCCGGAGTCGACGGCGTGTGGCGGGCGGTGCCGGGAGCGATCGGCTTGACGGTGACGCTGGGCTTCGAGGGGATGCTGGCGGTGGCGTGGCTGGGGCGAGTGTTCGAGCGGTCCGATCCGGCGGCAGAGCTCGGCGGCTAGCTAGCAGGTCGCCGACCAGTCCACCGCGCCGGTGTGCCCGCAGCGCGGACAGCGCAGGGTCCCCGGCTTGCCCTCGAAGTCCTGCCGCTCGTGACACGCGGGGCAGACCGCGTAGGTCATCACGATATCGCTGCTGTTCGAGCCGCCCAGCGTGGGCCGCAGCACGCCCGTGCGCACGACCACGCTCCACGTCGTGGGCGGCTCGCTGCGCATGGTCACGTCCTCGCGCTTCAAGCGCACCTGCACGCCCTGGCGGACGTCCACCACCACGTGGCCATCCGGCGTCTCGTCGACGACCGGATACCACGCGCCGCGGCGCAAAATATCCGCTACGCTGTCCGTGATGCGGGCCCAGCCCCGTCGGGCCATGGCCCCCATGATAGCACGTTTAGGTAAATTGCGTTATGCGCGATGTCGGTGCGATCGTCCGGCTCCAGATCCAACGCAGCTCCCTGAAAACGGGGGAGAAGCCGCACCGCCGCTACGACCCCGCCCCGCTGCTCTCGGTGGAGCGACTCGCCGTCACGCCCGACGGCGTGCTCGGCCTGAGTGACGGCGGCGCCTGGCTGGTGGACGTCCATCACCGGGCCCACCCGCAAACCAAGAACGAGGACGGGCTCCACGGCGTGTCCGTGGGCTTCACCGCGCACTACGACGCGATGCGCGGGCGCTTCGGCGATCACCTCACGCCGGGCTGCGCCGGCGAGAACCTCCTCGCCGTCGCCGCCCGGCGGCTCGGCTACGACGAGCTGGCAGGGGGCATTGCCGTCGTGGACCGGGACGGCCGGGAGCTCGTCCGGCTTCAGGTGCTCCAGGTCGCCCACCCGTGCCGCCCGTTCACCGGCTGGGCGCTGGGCGGCACGGTCGAAGCCCAGGTGCTCAAGGAGCACCTGCAGTTCTTGGACGACGGGATGCGGGGGTTCTACTGCCGCGCCACGGGGACCGGGATCGTGGCCGTCGGCGACCGTTTGGTGTTGCCCTAGGAAAGCTCTGGATGTGCCCGCCGGGCGCCGTCGCGTATCGCGCCCTAGGCCCCACCCCCAGCGTCACATCCTAGGTGCAGAGGTTTCCTAGCTCAGCGTCTCGTCCCAGGACAGCGGGGCGATGGTGTGGCAGCGGTCGCAGGTGAGCTCGCTCGTCTGGGCGGCAAACGCCTGCCGGTGCCTGCAGGCGGGGCACACGGCGTACGTCAGCGGGAACACGCGGCCGACGCGCTCGATCATCCGCGGCTCGCAGCGCACGATGGTCCAGCGCTCGGGTGGGTGGTAGCGGATCTCGAGCAGGCGGCGGTCGCAGGGGATGTTCTGCCGGTTGACGTCCAGCACGACGATGTTACTCGAGGAGATGCGGACGACGGGATACCAAGCGCCGCGCCGCAGGGTGTGAGCGCCCGCCGGCCCGACGCGGGCCCAACCCTTCGGCTGCAGCCGCGTCGGTGTGAGGACCCGGGCCGTATCAACCATGCCGAATGATAAACTCGCGCACTGGAATCAAGAGTGACTGAAGTCACACGGCGGGAATGTCAGACGTCAGACGTCAGACCTCAGTATGTGACCTCTGACCTCTGAAGTCTGACGTCTCCATCACCCGCACTCTGAGAACCCGCACACGTGGCACTTCACGCACCCCTCCACGTAGGCCAGCTGCGATCCGCAATCCGGGCAGGCGCCCACGAAGTCCTGGGCGCTGTTGCGCTCGCGCTGCGCGGCGGTGCCCTCGGGACCGAGGGGCGGCGGGGGGACGGCCACGATTTCGCGCGACGGGACCCCGGGAGCGCCGGCGAGGAAGTCTTGCTGGACGCCCTGCTTGTCCTGCATCCAGCGCTCGATGGCGATCCCGATGGCATCCGGCACGGATAGCACCTTGTTGGGCCCGAGCCCGACGGCCCGGTCGGACGAGATGCCGCGGAGCTGGCGATGGACATCCCGGAGGGGCACGCCGGCACGCAGGGCGAGCGAGATAAGGCGGCCGATCGCCTCCACGTCCGCCATCAGGGGCGCCCCGGCTTTGCCGAGGGAGATGAAGACCTCGAACGGCTGTCCCTTGTCGTCCTCGGTGATGGTCACGTACATCGTGCCGAGCGGGGACTCGAGGCGCCGGGTCACGCCGCGCAGCGCATCCGGCCGCGACCGCACCGCCCGGCGCTGGAGGTTCTCGGCTTCGACGTCGTGGAGCTGGGCGCGGGTGCGCTCCAGCTCGGTCTCGAGCTCGGCGATGCGGCCCAGCGCTTCGGCGAGCGCGCGCTGGCCGTCGTCGGTCGCGGCCCCGCTCTTCCCCTGCGCCTGCTCCTGCACCTTCTTGGCCGTCGCGCCAGTCGACAGCACCTGGAACTCTCGGGCGCCGTCGCGATAGACCGTCACGCCCTTGCAGCCCAGGTGATAGGCCAAACGGTAGATCTGCTCGACGTCGTCCTCGGTCGCCTCATGCGGGAAGTTGCAGGTCTTGGAGATCGCCGAGTCGGTGAACTCCTGGAACGCGGCCTGCATCCGGATGTGCCACTCCGGGGTGACGTCGTGCGCGGTGACGAACACGCGCTGCCACTCGGCCGGCACCTCGTCGAAGTGGATGTGGCCGGCCTCGGCGATGCGCTGCACGAGGGCGTCGGAATACCACCCCTCGCGCCGCGCGATAGCGACGAACTCCTCGTTCACATCCGGCATGAGGACGCCGGCCTGATTGCGCATGAACGCCACGGCGAACAGCGGCTCGATGCCCGAGCTGCAGCCGGCGAGGATCGAAATCGTGCCGGTCGGCGCCACGGTCGTGAGGTTACAGTTGCGGAGGCGACGCATCGGGCGGATGCGCTGGCCGGCTGCGTCCCGCGCGCAGGTCGCGTCGGGGCCCCAGATGGAGCGCTCCCACTCGGCGAAGACGCCGCGCTGCTCGGCGAGCTTCTCGGAGGCTTTCTTGGACTCTTCGTCCACGAATTCCATCAGGCGGCGGCCGAGCGCCACGCCCTCCTCGGAATTGTACGGAATGCCCAGATGCACCAGGAGATCCGCCCAGCCCATGATCCCCAGACCGATGCGGCGGATGCGTTTGGCGAGATCGTCGATCTCGGCGAGCGGGTACTTGTTCGCGTCGATGACGTTGTCGAGGAAATGGGTGCACAGGTGCACGGCCGTGGCGAGGCGGTCCCAGTCGAGCTTTCCGTCGCGAACATACAAGCCGACGTTGATCGACCCCAGATTGCAGACGTCGTAAGCGAGCAGCGGCTGCTCCCCGCAGGGGTTCGTCGCTTCGTAGCCGCCGAGCTGCGGCACCGGGTTGTATTGATTGGCCCGGTCCACGAAAAACACGCCCGGCTCGCCGGTCTTCCACGCCCCGTGCACGATCTTCCGAAACACTTCCCGCGCCTCGAGCTGGCCGACGGCCTCCCCCGTGCGAGGATGGATCAGCTCGTAGCTGGTCCCGGCCTCGACCGCCGCCATGAACCGGTCGGTCACGGCCACCGAGATGTTGAAGTTCGTCACCTGGGTGAGGTCGTCCTTGCAGGTGATGAACTCCAGGATGTCGGGGTGGTCCACCCGCAATATCCCCATGTTGGCACCGCGCCGCGTGCCGCCCTGCTTCACGACGTCGGTCGAGGCGTCGTAGAGCTTCATGAACGAGACGGGCCCGGAGGCGACTCCCATCGTGGAGCGCACGACGTCGTTCTTCGGCCGCAGGCGGGAAAAGGCGAACCCGGTGCCACCCCCCGACTGGTGCACGAGCGCCATCGCCCGCAGGGTGTCGTAAATGCCGCTCTTGCCGTTGGAGAGGGCGTCATCCACCGGGAGGACGAAGCACGCCGACAGCTGGCCCAAGGGACGGCCGGCATTCATCAGGGTGGGCGAGTTCGGCATCCACACCCGCGTGGCCATCAGCTCGAAGAACGTCTCCGCCAGGGTCTCGACCGCCTTACGGGAGGCCCCGTAGGAGGCATCCGGCTCGGCCACGGTGCGCGCCACGCGCCAGAAGAGGTCCTCGGGAGACTCGGCCGGGCGCCCCTGCTCGTCCTTCACGAGGTAGCGGCGTTCCAGCACCGTGATGGCGTTGGGCGTGAGATCGAGTTTTCGAGGAGCAGCGGTCATGCTAGCTCGTCCCTTCAGGGTAGAGCGTTTCGTCCGACCCGGGAATGGAGAAATTTAACCAGCCTGCTTCGGGACCTACGAATGACGGCCGAGAAGCGCGGAAGGGCAAGGTAGGCACGCGGGGTGAGCGAATCAAGACTTGGGGAGGATGCAGCGGGGAGGCCGTCTCGCGGGAATTCACATCACAAACCTGTTCGCAGGGGCGGAAACCGTCCCCCGCGGTGCCGCTCCGCCTCGACCACGTAGTGCTCCCATGTCCCGCGGATGCGGGCGCGGAGCCCCTCGTCGACCGTGCGCGCCACCCGCCCCGGCACGCCCATCACGAGGGACCCCGGCGGCACCTGTAACCCTTCCGGGAGCACCGCCCCGGCCGCGACCACGCTGCCGCTGCCGACGCGCACCCCGTTCAGGAGCACGCTCCCCATGCCGATCAGGCAGTCGTCTTCGACGGTGCACCCGTGGATCACGGCGCGGTGGCCGATCCCGACCCGGGCGCCGATCAACGCGGGCAGCCCCGCGTCGACGTGCACGATGGTGCCGTCCTGGATGTTGCTCGCCTCGCCGACGACGATCCGGTCCATGTCGCCCCGCAGCACGGCGCCGTACCACACGCTGGAGCGGGGGCCGAGGGTGACGTCCCCCAGCACGATGGCGCCGGGGGCGACGAACGCCGTCGCATGGATGTTCGTTATTGCCTCACGGGCGGGAACTGCCACTGCACCCACGCTTCGACCGCCTCCCCGTTCTTCTGGGCCGGGTTCCAGCGCAGGTTCTTCGCCATGTCGACGGCGGCGTCGTTGAACGTCGCCACGTTGGAGGGGACGTAGACGCGGGCCTCGAGCGTGCGGCCGTCCCGGGAAACCTTGAGCAGCAGGATCGCGGGCCGGGGCGTCACGGGCGCGTCGGCCCCGACCGGGATGAAGGTCGGGGTAAGCGGGATGGGCCGCGTGTCGAAGCAGATGTTGTCCGTGTTGTAGGCCGGGCCGGGCTGGTCGCAGGGGCCAACCGTGGGGCCGGCGGGAGTCGCCACCTGGAGGTTGACGGTCAGCACGGTCGTCTCCCCGGCGGTGATCGGCACCTGCCGATCATACGCCAGATACCCTGCGGCGCGCACCGACACGCGGTGCGTGCCGGCAGCCAGGTCGGTCTGCCGCGCAGCGAGCGGTTGGCCGTCGAGCGTGACGCGCGCCGTGGCGGGCACGTTCTGGAGCAGCAGCTTGCCGGTGCCGGCGGCGGGGGGATGCGCGGCGGTGGTATCGTGACCCGTGGCCCCGGCGCCGCTGTCGGTCGTCTCCCCCGTCGAGTCACCGCCGCCGCCGCCGCCGCCGAGCGCCACGTGGCTCGAGTCGCTGGTCGCAGTCGTGTCCGGCCGCGCCCCGCCGCCGAACAGTCCGGTCAGGAGCCCCTTCTTGTACGCGAACAGGCCCCCCGCTCCAACGATGACGGCAACCATCACGACCCAGACGCCCACCGCCGCAGCGGCCGACTTCTTGTGCCGGGGCGCGAACGCCGGCTCGGCTCCGGCCACCAGGCCCGCCCCCCCTGGCTGGCGGGGCAGCGGCGTCGAGGGAGGCAGGCCGATGCGGGCGCCCGAGAGCGAGGGGATGGCGCGCGTGGCCGCGGTGGAAATTCCTGCCGAGATGTAGCCGCCCCCTCCTTCGAGGACCGCGACCAGCTCTTCCGCGCTCTGGAAGCGCTCTTCGGGTTTCTTGGCCATCATCTTGCGGACGATCTCGAACAGCTCGCGTTTCTCGGCGCTGTCGAGCCGCGGCACCGGCAGCTCCTCCATGATGTGCTTGTAGCCGATGGAGAAGGAATCCTCCCCGTCGAAGGGGACCACGCCGGCGAGGCACTGATAGGCCACGACGCCGAGCGAGTACAGGTCGCTGCGGCCGTCGAGCTGCTGCGCGCGCGCCTGCTCGGGACTCATGTAGTGCGGCGTGCCGATCGCCATCCCCGTTCCCGTGAGCTTGCCGCCGACGGCGGCCTTGGCGATCCCGAAGTCGGTCACCACCGCCTGCCCGTGCTCGTCGAACATGATGTTGTCGGGCTTGATGTCGCGGTGCACGATCCCGCTCTTGTGGGCGTAGGCGAGGGCGCGGCCGACTTCGATGAGCGTCTTCTTGATCTCGGGGACCGGCAGCGCTCCGCGCGTGCCCAGCACGGCGGAGAGCGGCTTGCCGCGCAGGAACTTCATGACGAAGTAGATGACGCGGCCGTTCTTCCCGACGCGGTAGATGGGGATAATGCTGGGGTGCTCGAGCTTGGCGGCGGTGCGGGCCTCGCGCTGGAAGCGCTCGACGAACTCCTTATCGAAGGCGAGGGAGAACGGCAGCACCTTGATCGCGACGTCGCGCTCGAGCTGTTTCTCGCGGGCCCGGAAGACGATCGCCATCCCTCCGCGTCCCAGCTCCTGGAGGATCTCGTACTCCTCCTTGAGCTGGTCCCGGACCATGTCGATCTCGGTGAGCTCCTGCTGGACGCCCTGGACCTGCCCGAGGGGGGTCGTGGCGGTCAAGTCCATCCCGCAGGATCGACAGAACTTGAAATGCTCTTCGTTCTGGGTGCCGCAAGTGGGGCAGTACATCCCGGCTCCGGAGGGACGCGCGATAACTTAGGGACCGCCGCGCGGGGGTGTCAACTTACGGGTGCGCGACCACCTGGAAACGCCGCGTCCGGACGAGCGCGCGGCCGCTGGCCGGATCGGTCAATCGTACCGTCAGCACGTAGTCCCCGCGGCTCACACCGCGCAAGTCCACCCCGCGGTGCACGCGCGTCGCCGGTCCGTCGGCGACGGCGTCGAAGGCGAGCAGCACCGGGGGATGCCGCCCGCCGAACAACCCACGGATCACCCCGAGCAGCGATGTCCCGCCCAGCTTCTGGAGTCGCACCTCCGTGTGATACGCGGCCCCGCGCTCCAGCCCGTACACCTCGTAGTAGAGCTCGGCGACGGAGCCCTCCGGGAAACGGTCCAAGGGATTGAGGAAGACGGTATCGTCGGGGAGCACCCACAGCAGGCCGGAGCCCGTCCGTCCCACGACCACATCGCTCGCGGCGAAGTGGCGGCCATCCAGTTGCTCGACCGTCAACGAGTCGCGGCCGACGATTTGTCCCGCGTCGCGGTCTTCGGTGGTGACGAGCACGCGGTAGCGGTACTCGCCAGGCGGGACGGGCACCGTCAGGCGACCCGTGAGGTAGGCCGCGCCGCGCAGCGCCTCACGGGACGAGAAGACGCGCATGGTGTCGAGCTGCGCTACGACGTTGTCGCCGCTGTCGGCGACGAGGATCCGGAACCGCAAGGGGTAGAGGACGCCCGTGCTCCCTGGCTGCGGGGCGAGCTCCGCGGCCGGGATCGCGAAGACGACGTGCAGCTCCTGGCCCCCGCCCGGCCCGGTCGCCCGGCGGCCCATCACGAAGTCGTTGACGATCAGGTCGAGCGCGACCGGGAAGCGCTGCCGGTAGCTGTCGGTCGAGGTGCCGAGCCGGATCGCGCGATGGCCGCGCTCGCGCTCGTCCGTCGCGCTGCGCAGCCCCATGCGGGTGTACACCGGGTCCAAGTCAGCTCGGGACTCCCACAGCGCCGCGGCGGCCGGCGCGGACCCGGTTCGCTGGAAGCGCGCGGCCCACCCCATCGCGTCCAGTACGCTCTCGACCAGCTTGTAGTCCTGCACGTCTTCCCGCGACACGAAGTGGAAGATCAGGTTCCCCTCCGGGCGCCGGTACAGCCAGCTCTCGTTCGGCTCGAGCCCGGCCCCTACCGTCCCCGTGCCCGTAAAGAACGCGCGCCGGTCCGGCTCGCCGTGGCGCAGATAGATGATGCCGCGGTCGTCGAACTCCTGCTGGTCGGAGCGGTACACCTCGGTGATGTCGTAATGGCGGTGGCGGGAGACGAGGCGGAAGTTGCGCCAGGCGTAGAACCAGCGGCGGAAATGCTCGGCGAGACGCTCGCCCGGCTCACGCGCCTCCACCACGTCGCGGCGCACCCAGAAGCGCTCCAGCCACGCCGCGCGGTCGGCCGGCGCCCGCAGCCCATCGAACGCCGCGAGCTCGGCGGTGTCGGCGACGTAGCCCAAGTCTCGGTGGTACATCCCGAACGCGCCCACCGAGGCGCCGGCGCGGGCCCCGGCGAAGTAGGCACGCCAGCCGTCCGCCGGACGCCGCGCCCAGTAATAGGTGCGGGCCAGCTCGTACAGGCCCACGGCAGAGTCGCCGCCGACGTCGATGTACGCCTGGAAGCCGACGATCGCCGAATCGGCCTCGCCCACCTCTCGCTCCACGCGGCCGCGCGCGAGCTGTACGTCCGGGACGCGCCCCGCCGGCGACGCCGCGGCGAGTCGCACCGCCTCGAGGACGACCTGGAGACGCGCGTGGATCCGCTGGGTGAGCGCGGTCGTGGCGAGGTCGATGGTCGCGCGCGCGAAGGCCGGATCCGCCTGCACCGCTCGCGCGAACGCCGCCGCCGCTTTGGAGAGGTAGTCCTTGCCAAGCTGCTGTCGCAGGTTCTCGATCGCGAGCACCGAATGCTCGCCCTGCGCCAGCTCGGCCAGTCCCAGCCCGTACCAGGGGTACGGCCAGTCGGGCCGGAGCTCGGTAGCCCACTCGAATTCTCCCGCCGCGTCGTCGTAGTGCTTCTTGGAGTTGGCGAGCTCCCCCAGCCGGTAGGCGACGAACCCCAGCCGGAGGTGGATGAGAGGGTTGTCGCGGTCGTGCTTGGCCACGTCGATGGCCCGCGCTTCCAAACGCAGCAGCGCCGTCGAATCCGTGACGGCTCCGAGCGAGTCGCGCAGCCCCTCGATGACGCGGCGGTCGGCGGGGTCTTGGGCAGACAGTCGGAACGTCGGACCGGCGGACAGGAAGGCGAGGAACAGCAGGCGGCGCGGGTGCCTCATGGCAGTCCCATTATACGCCGTCCCCGACATCGGGTTGCGTCAGAAATCGGCCGCCAGCGCCACGTAGCCCTGCGGCCGGCGTCCGCCGCCCCCGGGCGGCGCGACCAGCGGCTCGGCGACACCCGTCCGCAACCGCAGCGGCACGTCGTAATTCAGCGTCAGGTCGGCGACGAGCTCAACGCCCACCGAGCGCAGTCGATTGAGGCGGGCCCGCGCGCCGGGCTCCCAGGCGTCGCCCGCGTCGGCGAACAACGCGGCCGACAACCGATCGGCCCCGAACGGGAGGTGGCCGAGCGCCTGCCCCACGAGGGCGAGCGGCATCCGGTACTCGAGGCTCAGCGTCGCGGCACGACGTCCGTTGACGCTCGACCCCGCGTAGCCACGCACGGGGAAGAACCGGCTCCCACCCAGCGTGGCCCCCAGCCCCAACGCCAGCACGCCCGACGACACGCCGCCGACGCCGAACGTCTCAGCCAAGGGCCCGGCGCGTCCGCCGGCCGCGGCGCGCAGCGCCAGCACGGAGTGTGCGAAGCCGCCGGGACCGGGGACCCGAGCGTACCACAGCACCCGTCCGAGGGCCTCGTGCTCCCAGCGCGGCGATCCCTGCTGCTCGCGGCGGCGCAGGGTGGCGGTCACCAGCGCGCCGTGGTCGGGAGCGATCGCGAGCGGCGCCGAAACGAGGTGGCCGAAGCTCAGGGTCGCCGAGCCGCCGACCTCGTCGCGCGTCGCGCACCCGATGCAGACGGCGGCGAGCGGCTGCGCCGGATCGGCGACGAAGTGGCGTCCTTTGTACTCGGCGGCGAGCCGCACGCGGGCGAACGACCGCCAGCGGCGCCCTTCGACCGTGACGCCGACCGCCGCATCGTCCCTCCGTTCCGACACCACGGTGCCCGCGCCGGTCACGCCCACGAGGCTCCACTGCCGCGCCCCCGAAACGTCGAGGCTGGGGTTGCGGAGCGCGTAGGAGACAACGGTGAACCCTCCCTCAGCCCTGAGCGGCGATGGCGCGACGGCGACGTCGAGGACGTAGACGTAGCGGCCCAGCGCGTCCGTCCCCGCCGTGAGGGCGCCGCCGAAGCGCCCGGCGTTCGCGGCATCGAAGAACAGCGGCACCCAGAAGTGCGGCTTGAGCGCGGGCCAGAAGCGGTAGCCCGTCTCGCGGACGGCGACCGCCGGGGCGGAATCGAACGGCGCTGCTGTGGGGAGCGCCGGGGCGACGCTCACGACCGGCGCCGCCCGCCACAGCTCCCAGCCGCTGGCCGTGAACGTCGTATAAAGGAGAGAGCCGTCCGGGAGCGCGGCGGGTGTCCTGGCCCCGAACGGAGCGGCGGTCACCCGCTCGAGCGCTGCGCCGGGCGCCCAGCGGTGGATCTGCGGCAGGCCCGTCCAGTCCGCGACGAACAGCACCGCCTTGCCCTGCCAAGCGGGATCGCTCACGGTGCCCCCGTCGTCCACGAGCACGACGAGCGACTCCGGCGCGGCTGCGGGCCAGCGCACCAGCGACCAGTGCCCCGCGCGATGGCGAGTGGCCGCGATCCACTGACCGTCGGCGGAAGGGACGACCTCTCCCCACGTGACCCCCGTGGTGTCGAGTCCGGGGAGGTCCACGCGATTCCCGCCCGGCACCAGCCGCGGCACGACGAGGCGGCCGCCCCCCGCGCGCGGCTCGACCAGGCGGGCGTCCCACGTGCCGCGTCGCCACTCGTTCCCTGGCGGGGGAAGCCAGCGGTACAGGTCGCTGCGAATGCGCCAGCGCGTGGTGAAGTCGAGCTGCACCACGACGAGCGTGTCCCCGAGCCAGTCGTAGCGCACCCCACGGTTCACGCGGTGGCGGCGCAGCACACGCCAGGTCGCCGCGTCGGCGACGCGCAGCTCGGGCGCGCTCTTGCCGTCGTCCCACAGGAACGCCACCCGCCGGCCGTCAGGGGAGACGCGCGGCGCGGGCTCCGTCCACAAGCGTCCGGCGAGGACCGTGCCGGTCGCGGTCCCCGGCTCGACCTCGCGCCGCGCCGGCCCCGCTTGCCACTCGGTGAGCAGCTCGCGGCCGCTGGCGCGCCGCACCTGGCGACCGACGCGATAGGGAATGAGCTGGCCGGACGTGCGCTCGACGAACCGCGGGATCACCGAGTCTCCCGCGGCCTCCGAGAGCCGCTCGAAGAACCGGCTGCCGTACGCGTACGGCGCGTAGCCGTCGGGCCAACGGGTGAAGAACACCGCGTTCCACGGCGTCCGCGAGCGGCCCGCCGCGGCATCGGCCAAGAGCACCTGGGTGTGGAAGCTGCCCGTCACCCGGCCGCCGCCCGTCAGCCGCGACTCGTAGTAGGTCGCCAGCCCCTCCGCCACCCAGCTCGGCTGATAGGCGTTTGGAAAGGAACCCGGGACGCGGCCGAACACGCTCTGAACCACGCGCCACACGCCCTTGGTGCGATCGAGATGGAAGACGTGCGTGAGCTCGTGCGTCGTGACGAGGCGCAGCCAGTCGTCGAAGTGCTCGAGGCCGGGGTCGGTCGTGGGGGGGGCGGCGAACACGGTGAACCGGTTCGTCGGGAACATCGTCGTGAAGCCGTTGGCCGCGTCGATGTCGTCGCCGAGCACGACGTCGACGATACCGCGCGGCGGATGCAGCTCGTGGCTCAGCAACTCGTAGGCGCGCTCAGCCTCCCGCGCCTCGCGCTCGGCCGCCGCGCGCGCCGCGGGTCGGAAGTGGACCCGGAAGTGCGCGGTGTGCAGGGTGCGCCAGCGGCCGGACGGATCAACTTGAGCCGCGGCTCTCCCGGCAAGCATGCACCACAGGGCGAGTGCTCCCAGGCGCCACGACGGCACGGTGCACGTCACTGCTGCGCCCGCTCCCGCAGGAACGCTTCGATGCCCGCTGCCACGCCACGCGCGTACTTCCACTGCCCGTCCTCGCTCGCCAGCAGCGCCTCCTGTTCGGGGATCATGATGAACGCCGCCTCGGTGAGGGCCGCAGGCATCCACGTCGGACGCGCGAGCGCGTAGTCCCCCCGGCCCATGCCGAGGTCGCGCAGGCCCAGCTCGGCGATGAGAGCGCGATCGAGGGCACGCGCCAGATCGGCGCTGCGCGGCTGGAAGTAGTACACGCTCGTACCGTTGTTGGTGAACGGATTGACCCCGTCGGGGAACGCGTTCGCGTGGATCGACACCAGGACGTCGGCGCCGTGCTGCTCGGCGAAGCGGGTGCGCGGAAACAACTCCATGGGGAACGAGTCGGTGCGCGTGAGCAGCACCTGAGCGCCGGCCCGCTCGAGCAGCGTCTTCGCCTTCAGCGCGACGGCGAGGGTCGCCACCGGCTCCCGGAGCCCCGTGGGCCCGGTGGCGCCGAGGGGCGGGTGGCCGGGGTCGAGCACCACCACACGGCCGCGCACCGGATGCTCGGCGTCGAGCGCCGGGGGTCGGCGGATCTCCAGCAACAGGTCGCGGCCGTCGAAGCGCACACGGTACCCCCAGACCCGCGGCGCCAGCTCCAGGGTGATCGTCAGCTCGTCGGCTGCGGGTTGGGCGTAGCTCATGCGCCGCACGAGCGGGTCGGTGCCGCCGTACTGCATCCAGTTGACGTCGGAGGCGACGCCGTAGAGCCGCAGCGTGACGCTGTGCTCGTCTTCCGTGACCTGGTACGGCACCAGCGCGGGGAGCGGGACGCGCAGCACCACGGAGCCGGATTCCGGCGTCAGACGCACCGAGCCGACGGCGCCGCCGGGCGGCGGGGTTCCCTCCGGCAGGGGCACCACGTCGGCGGCATTCACCCACGCGACGGCGCTCCGGGAGAGCTGCAGCCGTACCTGATCGTTCCAGCGGCCAGACATCACGGCCGTGGTGCCGGTCGGGAAGAACCAGTTGTAGGTGCCGCCGGGCACGGCGCGTCCGGGCGTGAGGCTGTCGGTGGTCCCGGTGCGCGCGGTGTCGTCGTCGACCGTCACGACGACAGGCCGCGCGGGGTCGAGCAGCGTCACGCGCAGCGGCCACAGCGCGCGCACCGTGTCCGCGGCGGCCGCCACTTCGAGCACCGCGCACCCGCGACCGCCGGCGCTGTCGGCGCACAGCCACTGCGCGGGGAGCCAGCCGACGTACCGGTCCGGCGAGGCAGGCACGCGCAGGCCCGCCGGCACGGTGCCGAAGGCGCGCTCGCCCCACGCGGGTTCGCCGGGCAGCGGATCGCGCACGAGCGGCACGACCGTGCCCGAGGGCGTACGCAGCCGCACCGTCGCGCCCGGCGCCGCCCGCACCGCCAGCCGCACCCCTTCGCCGGGCGGCAGCGCGAGCACGCCAAGCGGCGCGAAGCTCGTCGTGTCGATCCACGCGGCGCGGCCGGCCGGCGGGTGGAAGCGCGCGACGATCCGCGCCGTGACATCCACGGCCTGGGTGTCACCCCGGACCGTCGCGACGAGCCGGAACGGCGCGATGGTGTCGTCGGGGAGCGGGACCCAAGCGATCCAGGCGCCGTTGGGGTGCACCGCGACCGCCGCGCCGTTCACGGTCAGGCTCGCGTCGCCGCGGCCTACGCTGCCGAACAGGAATGCGGAATCACGCGACTGGACGACGTCGGTGGCTTTGGGATAGACGACCGAGATGCGCAGCGCCGGCGCCGGGGCGGGCGCCGGCGCGGCCGCCGGAGGGGTGCCCGCGCACGCCGCGACGGCGAAGCAGAGCGCGGCCGCGACCCATCGCATAGGCGCGCAAGCTACCACGCGCCCTTTCGACCCGTCAATTTGCCCAATAGATTGGCGTGCCATACCTTATGACGACCTGCCCCTATTGCGGCCGCGCCAACGAAGACGGCGCGCAATTCTGCATGGATTGCGGGAAGCCGCTGACCAAGAGCGCGGCGGCGCGGAAACCCACCCCCGCCGGCGCCGCCACCGGCGCGGCGGCGTCACCTGCCGGGCAGATGATCCCCGACACGCAGATGCTCTCCGTCCCGACGACCCGGCCCGACGGTTCGAGCTGCCCGTTCTGCGGCGCCGTCACCCAGGGCCTGCTGCCCTACTGTCCCAGCTGCGGCCGCCGCCTCCTGGCCCCGGGCTCGGGGCCGGCCTGCTCGCGCTGCTACTCCCCGGTAGTGCCGGGCGCGAAGTTCTGCGCCACGTGCGGGGCGCCGGTCACCGGCCCGGGCGCCGCGCGCACCAGCGACCGCGGCTCGTACCACCCCGCCCGGCCCCTCGCCCTCGTGTTGCTGGATGACACAGGCACCCCCGTCAAGCGCTACGAGCGCCACAGCGCCGATACGACGATCGGTCGGCAGGACGGCGACATCCGCTTCCCGGACGATCCGTTCATCTCCCCGTTGCACGCCAAGCTCTCGTGGGAGGCCGACCGGCTGGTGGTGCGCGATCTGGGGAGCCGCAACGGGACGTGGGTGTTCCTCGAGGGCCCGCACCGGCTGGTGGACGGCGATCTGCTGCTCATCGGCTCGCAGGTAGTGCGGTTCCGGCGCCTCGGCTACCCCGGCCCCCACCCCCCCGACGCCGACGCCACCAAGCGGATGGGCAGCCTGACGCCGAGCGCGGACATCGCGTCGCTGACGCAGCTGCGCTCCGACGGCAGCGCGCGCGACGTCGTGCACCTGTCGCCGGGGCGCGACGTGCTGATCGGCCGCGAGCAAGGCGCCTGGCTGTTCCCGTTCGATCCATCGATGAGCGCGCGGCACGCGCTGGTGCGCAGCGAGGACGCGGACTTCGTCGTGGTGGATGCGGGGAGCCGCAACGGCGTCGGGCTGGCGGCGCGCGGCGACGTGGCGCTCGCGGCGCAATCGCGGATCCTCGTCGGCGACAAGCTCCTGCGTATCGAGCTGCCGTGAAGATTTGTCCGGTCTGCGCGACCGAGTACCCGGACGACATCAAGTTCTGTCAGAACGACGGGACGACGCTGCGCGCGGCCGCGCCAGCGGCGAACCTCGTCGGCCAGGTAGTCGCCGACCGCTACCACGTCGTGAAAAAGCTGGGCGAGGGCGGGATGGGCCAGGTGTATCTCGCCGAGCACGTGAAGATGGGACGGCGCAGCGCCATCAAGGTGATGAACCCCTCGATGGTGCACGACCCCGACGCCGTGGCCCGCTTCAACCGCGAGGCGGCGAACGCCAGCCGCATCACCCACCCCAACGTCTGCGCGATCTACGACTTCGGCGAGACCCCCGACGGAATGATCTACCTCGCGATGGAGTTCATCGAGGGCGAGCCGTTGACCGCTATCCTGGAGCGCGACGGGGCACTGGGGACCGCGCGCGCCGTGCAGATCTTCCTCCAGGTCGCCGACGCCCTCCAGGCCGCGCACGACCTGGGGATCGTGCACCGCGACTTGAAGCCCGACAACATCATGATCAGCCGCGGCAAGGGCGGGCGGGACTTGGTCAAGGTCGTCGACTTCGGTATCGCCAAGGCCGTCGGCGGCGACGACGCGGGCCAGAAGGTGACCAAGACGGGCCTCGTCGTCGGGACGCCGGAGTTCATGAGCCCCGAGCAGCTCTCCGGCGACAAGGTGGACGGCCGCAGCGACCTCTACGCGCTGGCCCTGGTGTTCTTCCGGATGCTGACGGGGAAGCTGCCGTTCGAGGCGAATACGGTTCAGGAAACCATGATCAAGCGGCTCACCGACGAGCCGACAAAGCTCGCGACGGCGCGGCCCGATGTGGTGTTCCCCACGGGGCTCCAGGAGGTGCTCGCCACTGCGCTGACCCGCAGCCCCGTGGACCGCTACCAGACGGTGGCGAAGTTCGCCGAGAACGTGGCGACGGTGACGGGTGCGGGGCGTCCCGCGGCGGCCGCGATCCCGCGGACGCGGGCCGACAGCGACGCCGAGACGCAGCTGCTGGACGGCGCCGCCGCTCAGGCGACGGCCGCCAAGGTGAGGAAGCGCTCGGTCGTGCCCATAGCCGTGGGTGCGGTGGTGGTGCTGGGGGCGGTGGGCGCGGGGATCGCCGTGCTGGGGCGGAAGGATGGCACCGGCGCTGTGCGGTCGGACACAGCGAATCGTGCGGCGGCGGCCAATACTACCGCCACGAAGCGGCCTGCCCCGGGCGGGTCCCGGGGGCCGCTCGGCGACCCACACGGTGGAAACCCCACGGCCACACGCACCGCGACACCGGTCGACCCGGCGAAGGCCCAGGACGCGCTGGACGACCTCTTCCTCGTGAAGCTGGGTCCGACGACGGCCCGCATGGTGCTCGACTCGGCCCGGCGGTTCTACGACGCCGCGGCGGTCAGCGTGGAGAATCGCGCGTACGCCGCGTTCGTGATCGGCAACGCCTATTCGAATCTCAGCGACCGGCGCAGGTTTTGCGATTGGGTCGATAGCGCCCGCACTCGCAACCCCGGCAAGGCGGCGTACCAGACCGCCTACCAGCAGTGCCAATAGGCATGTTCGGACGCTCC
>Ga0066683_10000029_pt1 | contig 23183 bp, 23 predicted proteins | sample GraSoiAngelo_132_FD_62296 | JGI IMG/M metagenome (GOLD analysis project Ga0066683, IMG submission 62296) | Grasslands soil microbial communities from the Angelo Coastal Reserve, California, USA - 14_0929_02_40cm | ecosystem: Environmental > Terrestrial > Soil > Grasslands | place: USA... | reverse complement strand
GCGACGAGCCACCCGACGATCGCCATCCGCTTGTTCACCCCCACAGTTGCGGTCGCCCGGCCCGACGCCGAGGGCGAGAGCCTCGCCGGCCCATATAACCCGCTGCGGCTTGCCGAACTTGCGGGCCGATAGACTGCGAACGTGATGGCCGTGCGCACGAACCCGATCTGGAGCAGCCCGGCCGAGCCGGACCAATTGCAGCCGTTCCGCATTCGCGGCGGGACCCGGGGCTGCCTGCTGATCCACGGTTTCGCCGGAACGCCGCCCGAGATGCGGGGGCTTGGAGAGTACCTTGCCGCTGCCGGATATGACGTCATGGGTCCGTTACTTGCCGGCCACGGACTTTCCCCGGAGGCGATGGCGCTGACGCGCTGGACCGACTGGGCCGCTTCGGCCCAGTTGGCCTACGAGACGTTGCGCCAGGATTGCGCGGAGGTGTTCGTGGCCGGCCAGTCCCTCGGTGGCACGCTGGCGCTCCACCTGGCGGCCACCAACCCGGATGTGAAGGGCGTGGTCGCGATCGGCGCGATGGGATCGCCGACCTACTTCCGAGACTGGCGGATCAAGGTGATCGGCCCACTGAAGTACGTGGTGCGCTGGCACGTGCCCGCGGTTGACTGCGACCTCGGCGACCCGAGCGCCTTACGGTTGCTCCACAGTTACGCCCGCCGTCCCACCGTGTGCATCGAGAGCCTGCTGCAGCTGCTCCGCGTCGTCGACCGCGAGCTGCCCACCATTTCCGCGCCCGCGCTGATCGTGCACGGCCGCAACGACCGCACGGTCGACGTCGCGAATGCCCCGCACATCTTGCAGCGCCTTGGGTCCGCGGACAAGCAGCTCGCCTGGTTCGAACGCTCGGGCCATACCGTCACGGTCGACCTGGAGCACGACGCGCTGTACGCAATGGTCCGCGATTGGCTCAACGCCCATTGATCACGCCGGACACGTCGCGATCCTGATGGACGAGAGCTGGCCGGCGCAGGAGGCGCGCCGGGCACCGCACGGCATGATCGCCACCGTCAACCCGCTCGCCAGCGCAGCGGGACTTCGGATCCTTCGCCACGGCGGCAACGCCGTCGACGCGGCGATCGCGGCGGGCGCCGTGCTAACGGTGGTCGAGCCATTGAGCGGCCAGCTCGGCGGCGATGCCTTCATGTTGATTGCCGAAGGCGGGCCGAACGCGGTGACGGCGATCAACGGCAGCGGCGCCGCGCCGCTAGCCTCACGGCTGGACCGGTTCGCCGGAGGCATTCCGGAATCGGGCTGGTTGGCGGCGACGGTGCCCGGGATCGTCGATGCCTGGCGCGTCGCGCTGGACCGGCATGGCACGCTGCCGCCTGCGGCGCTGCTCGAAGACGCGATCGCCTACGCCGAACACGGCTTTCCGGTAACCGGCCGCCTGGCTCGGAACCTTCGCGAGTTCATGAAGATCGCCAATCCCGCCACGCTGGCGGTCTTCGCTCCCGATGGCCGCCCGCCCGGCGAAGGCTCGGTCCTTCGGCAACCCGATCTCGCCCGAACATTGCGCAACCTGGCGGAGGGGCTCGATGGCTTCTACCGCGGTCCCATCGCCGCCGCCATTGTTCAGGCTTCAGCGCAGGGCGGCGGATTATTTTCGGCTGGTGATTTTGCCGAGCATCGAACTGAAGTCTTGAAACCGATCAGCACCACCTACCGCGGCTGGACGGTGCTGGAGCAGCCGCCTGTCTCGCAGGGCGTGATTCTGCTGGTTGCGCTGAACATCATCGAAACCTCTCGCATTCCTGCCGATCCGGCAGCCCGGGTGCACCAGCAGGTTGAGGCGCACAAGCTTGCCCTGGGTGAACGCCTTCGAAGGGTTGGTGATCCGCGGGTCTCCAAGCTGGACCTCGAGGAGATCGTCTCGAAGGAACGCGCCAATGCGCTCGCCGCTCGCATCGACATGCAGCGCGCGGCACCGCTGCCGCTCCAGCCGGCCGGCCAGCCTGACACGACCTATCTTTGCGTCGTCGACGCTGACCGAACGGTCGTTTCCTATATCCACAGCCTTTACGCCAGCGGCGGCAACGGTGTCATCGCCGACGGCACCGGAATTCTTCTCAACAATCGGATGCGCTGCTTCAACCTCGAGCCGGACAGTCCTAACCAGCTGGCTCCCGGAAAGCGGCCGATGCATACCTTGAACTCCTGGATGTTGCTCCGTTCCGAGACGCCGGCCGTGGTGGGCGGCACACCGGGATCGTTCTGGCAGGTGCAAACCAACCTCCAGCTCATCAGCAACCTTGTCGACCGCGGCATGCCGCTGCAAATGGCGGTTGACGCACCCCGCTGGACGATGGGGGCGCCGACCTCGTGGGCGGACGCCGCGCTGAGCCTCGAGGGTCGATTCGGGGAGGGGACGGCTGCCCGTTTGAAGGAGTGGGGCCACAGCGTGTCGCTGGTGGGCAACTGGCAAGCCGGCGGAGCGGCGCAATTGATCCAGCTGGACGGCGCAATGCTGATTGGCGCGGGCGACCCGCGTCCTGGGACCAGTTGCGTGATCGGCTACTGAAGCACGGAAGACCGGCGCCAGACGCTTGTCTTTGGCGGAGGCCGATGCTATAAATCGCAGGTAACAGCAGCGGGTCCCCATCCCCGTGAACCACAAGGCGCGATCGTGCATCGCGCACCCGAAGGGAGGAGAAATGCCGGCGAAGAAGAAATCCTCGAAGAAGTCGACAGCCAAGCGAAGCACGGCGAAGCGCGCTGGCACCAGGAAGTCGACCGCCAAGCGCGCGACGGCCAGGCGGAGCACGACGAAGAAGGCCGGCGGCAGGAAGTCCACCGCCAAGCGTGCGACGGCCAAGCGCAGCACGACGAAGGGGCGGACCAGCGCGGCACGGCCGAAGAAGAAGACGGCAGCCAGGCCGGCGGCACGCGCTGCCCAGCCTGCGGCCCCGAAGCCCTCGACCACCTTCACCGGTGGCCGTCCGGTGGCCCGGCCGGCCGAACCGCCGCCGAGCATGCCCTCGTACACCGGATTTGGCACCGAGCCGGGCATGGGCAGCGAGTCCGAGTCGGGCTCGATAGGCGGCTCAGAGCGGATCAAGATCGGCGAGCGGCCCCCGGAGCAGACCTGGCCAGGAGGCGGCAGCCGGTAGGCATTCGTGCTTGAAAGCCCCTGCACGTGCGGCAGGGGCTTTTTTGTTGCGACCAGGGTTACAACTACGTCCGTCTGCGCAGGTCGAATGGTCCACTCCGCCACCGATTCCGTGACGCCACGGACGTTTCTTGTGGTAGAGGATCATGGCAGCAGCGCTGCGGCTATTGGCGGGAGGCCTGGCAACCGTGCTGGCGTTCGCCCTGACCACGGCGCCGGCCCATGCAACCACCAGGCGCACGCCGACCGCCAAGCCGACGCCAGCTCCTCAGGTCAGGAAGGCGCCCACCATCTTGCCGCCGCAGATCTATCAGCTCAATCCGTTGAAGGTCAACCCCACTGTCCAGCCGAACATCATGATCTTCGGCCAGGGCATGACCCCGGCCACTACGGCGCAGGTTGGCGGCCGGCCCGCGACCACGGTGCAGGTGCCCGATGCGAACCACCTGCTCGTGAAGCTGCCTGAGAATCTTTCGCAGGGCTCCTACCTGGTTGAGGTCACCAACGAGGCGGGCACCGCGACCGCGAGTGAGGCCCTGGTGGTCGACGAGTCCCCGGCGCCGAGCAACATGATGTACCTGATGGGCGGGGGCTTCCTCGTCCTGCTGGTGCTCGTGATGCGGCTGGCCCGGACGCCGAGCTTCGCCTGACGGACGGAAGCCGGTTAGTACGCTTTGCGGTCGCCCGCCGACGTCAGTACCGCCAGGTCCGGCTCCCCCATCTCGCGAAATTCCGGCTCCTCGCCCAGCGCCGCCTGGGGAACCGCTCGCATCGCTGCCAGCGCACCCCGCATCTGTCCCACGTTTCGCTTGGCATCATTGAAGGCGTTCTGAATCATCGTGCTGCCCCGCGCGATGCTGTTTTCAAGAAGTCGGTCCAGCGCGGTGACGTTGTCGTCGATCTGCTGCAAATAGCCCTCGAGATTTTCGAGATCGATGGAGCGCGCGTACTGCAGATGTAGCCGGAAGAGCGCCAGGACATAGGGAATCGTCATGCTGTAGGGCATCAGGATGACGCCCTCCCGGTAGGCTTCGAGGTGCGCGCGGCGGCAGGCATTGAAAACCGGGTCGGGCACCGCCGCCACGGCGAACGTCAACGTGGCCGACGGGTCGATGTACTGGCGCACCTCACGGACCTTCAGGCGCAAGATTCGTTCGATCTCCTGGACGACCACCGCTTCCTTCGCGGGTTCCTGCAGTTCGTCGCTGAGCCGGTCGAGCAGATCGGGTGAGGGCCACTTGCTATCGATCGGCAGCCGCTTGCCGTTGGCGAGGACGAGGGCGTACTCGACCACCTTGCCATTCACATGGAAGTTCATGTCGATCATCTCCGGGGGGAATTGACGGAAGGCATCCTGAAGGATGTTCTCGCCGGCCGCGCCGCGGGTGCGGCTGCCCAGCAGCACCGTCTCGATCCGCCGCGCCGACGCCTGGACATCTTCTTCCATCCGGCGGCGCTCCTCCGCATCGACCTTCAGCCGCTCCACCACCAACCTGGCATCCGACAGGTCTTTGCCGATCGCATCGCGAACGCCCGCGGAGCTTTCCAGCACTTTGGTTTCCACACCCTGCACCGCCGCCTGCAGCATCCCCAGCGACTGGCCGAGCGCGCTCTGCTGGGTGCTCACCGTTTCGACGTGCGATTTGAGCGAACCGAGGTCGGAAAGCGCGCGCAGCACCGCCTGGGAGGCGCCATCCGACGTCGGCCGGCGGTGCAGCAGCAGGACGACCATCGCGATCACGGCCGCCAGCAACAACACGACGATGACCAGTTCCAGGACGTTCACGGCAGCTCCTTGAGGACGCAAGCGGGACGATTGGTCGACATCATGGTGGTTGGGCTCATGGCCAAAGTCAAGCACCCCGTTTTGACAGCTGTCTGTCGCAGCAGGCCGGAGTCGCTATCGATCGACCGGGTAGCCGCGCTCGATCCAGGCGGCGGTTCCGCCGTCGACGTTCTGGACCTGGGTGTATCCGAGCTGGAGAAGGTAGCCGGCGGCCGCCAGGCTGCGCTGGCCGCTATGGCAGATGGCGAGCACCGGCCGATCACGCGGGACCTCGCGAACCCGTTGCTCCAACTCGCCCAGCGGAATGAGCTGCGCGCCGGGCACATGCCCGGCGGCGTACTCCCATGGTTCTCGAACGTCCAGCAGGAACGGCTTTGGCTCCTCCTCGAGGCGTTGTCGCACCCGATTGACGTCAATGCCCGGAACTCGTGCCATCGGGGAATCTTAACCGCGGCCCGACCGTTGACGGTCGTGCCGGCGCAAGCTTGGCCGCCTGCATCCGTCGAACTCAGCAGCGTGAGCAAGGGCCAGCAGTACCTGCAATTCTTCGGCTCCGACACGCTCAAGCGCCTCCACGGCTGCGCGATTGCCGAGTCCGACCGAGGCACCGACAGCCCCTGCCAGGCCCTAGCGCGACCGCTCCGTCGGCCACAGGTTGGATTCGGAAACCCGCAGGCACCCATCGTCTTCATCAGCCCGAGCCCGCTCGATGTCGCCGGCGCCAGCAACGAAGCCTTCGCCGAGTGGCTGGATCGGGAGGCAACGCTCGAGCACCATCTGAGATCGGAGACGCCCCATCCGTACTTCCAGTTCATCCGGGCCGTCATGAGCGGCGCACGCCGCCGGCTCGGGCAGAAACCCGGGAAACACGACAGCCTGGACCTGGCCTTTCACACCTGGGCGGTCCGGTGCGCGACGGGAAACCCCGACCGGGTCACCGATGATGCGCTCAATCAGTGCGTCGACCGCCACCTCGACAGCCTGATGGCGAGCATCGCTCCGCGGGTGGTGATCGCCATGGGTGGGCCGGTCGCCCGGCACCTGTGGTGGCGTACGATGCGAAGCTGGGATGGGTGGGGACCGATGACCACGTTGCACGGGCGCGTGCTCGAGGTGCAGCTGGGGAAGCGGACCGTGCCGGCAATCCTGAGCGTGCATCCGTACCAGCGCGGCATCGACCTGTATCCAGACGTCATCGCGCGCGTGCTCGGCGAGCGTATCAAGGCCGACGAACTTCAGCCACAGGTGTTGAAGGCCGCATGAGCACCCAGACGCCCAGCGACCCGCGCTTCATCGAAAGTGACGACGACAGCCGTCTGCGCGAACGGATGCAGAAGGCCGAGCAGGGCCACTCCCTTCGTCCGGGCGCGCTATGTCCTCATTGCGGAGGGCACGCGTTCAAGCGCGCGGAGCTCAAGGCCGGTTCGCCGTGCCCGGCTTGCGGGAAGCAACCCCGCGCCGCCGCCTAGTCAGCGGGCCAGCGACGCCGGAATTTCGCTCGGCCATTTTCGCGCCCGTGCCGGCGATCTTCACGCGGAGCTCCCGGGGCGCCAGGACTTCGACCGCATCGCCCCAGCCGAGGATCCAGGGGGTGATCTCGACAGTGCCCGTCACGGTCACCGACATGTCCAGGCTGCCCATGGGACCGTCGCTGAGCCGCTGGGATGGATGCCAGATCGATTCCTTGACGCGGGCGGACGCGGGCGGAAAGAAGCGCAGGTGAACTTCGACCGGCTCGCCGGAGTGAAAAATGCCCCAGGCGCCCGCAAGATACTCGTTGATATCGAAGCTCGCCGGGATCTGGTAGCTCTCGGACATCGGCTCCGCGCGGGTAATGCGCACCAGCTTGAACGTCCGCATCTCGCCCAATCCCCGATCGCGCGCGACCACGTAGCTGCTGTGCCCGATCAATGACGGCTCGAGGAAATACGGCTCGATCACGCGTGGCTTCGGCTGATGGTCGGTGCTCGGATACCAGATCCGAACCGTGCGCTGGCCGGCCCAGCTCAGCGCGATCGTTTGAAGGACGCGCGAGTAGAGCGGATTCGGCGCCCGGTCCGCCATCTGGCGGACGGTGGCGTGCACGTACTCCGCAACCGGGGCCGGCATCACGGCGGCCAGCTTGGTAAACGCGTCGGCGACGTCGGGATCGGCTTCGTCGGTGTGCCGGTGCATCAGGCGCACGCCCATCAGCAAGGCCATCGCCTCGCGCAACGTGAACTTGACCGGAGCGATGAAGTAGTTCGGATCGATCAGGATGCGGCCCTGGTGCTCGTAGATCGGCACGTTCATCGCCTCCAGGGCCCGCACGTCGCGATACGTCGTCCGCGGATTGACGCCGGTCCGACGGGCGATCTCGCCGGTCGTCAGCCCACGTGGATTGCCCTGGAGCAGCGTCTGGATCTTGAGGATGCGGGCGCCCCGATCCCCCTTTTCGAACGAACCCATTTTCGCGAGTTCAGTCTAAGACGCGAGCCAGATCGGAATAAATTCGGGCCAACCTTTATAATGGGCGCTGCTTTCGCGCTCGCTTATGCCATTGCGCCAGGCACAATTCGCGTGGTTACGGGGGATTTGTGGCCCTTCGCCTGCTCCATTTCGCTGACCTGCATCTCGATCGATCGTTCGCGGGCGAGCGCCTGTACGGCGTTGGCGCACAACGGCGCCGCGAGGACCTGCGCGCCGCGCTGCAGCGGATCGTCGAACGAGCCCACCAGGCGCAGGCGCATCTGATCACCTGCGCCGGCGACCTTTTTGAGCAGGATCATGTTACGCGCGACACGGCGAGCTTCGTGTTGCAAACGCTGGGTGCGGCCGGAAGGCCGGTCCTGATTGCCCCGGGGCACGCCGATCCGGCGGTTCCCAGCTCGCCATACCGCTACCTGCGCTGGCCGACCAACGTGACCGTGGCCGCGCACGAGGAGCTGCGCCCCTACCATTACGGGGACGTGCAGGTTTGGGCCGCGGGTTTCATGCGCGCGGAGGTCCCCGACGCGCCCCTGCGGGATTTCGTTCGACAGGACGGCGGGATCCACCTCCTGCTGCTGCATGCGTCGGACATGACCCAGGTGCCCGAGGGTGTGACGCCCTACAAGCCCATCCTCCCCAGCCAGGTGGAGGAAGCCGGCTTCGGCCACGCGCTCCTCGGTCACTATCACGACGCCAGAACCAGCGGGTTGGTCACCTATCCGGGCAGCCCCGAACCCCTGGGATGGAATGAAGTCGGCCGCCACTGTACGGCGCTCGTCACGATTGAGGATGGTGGCGCCCTACAGGTCACGCTCGATGACGTCAATGCGCGGCAGTTCGCCCAGGAAACGATCGACATCACCGGGATGACCAGCCCGGACCACGTTCGGGAGGCGGTGATGGCGGTGCGGGAGGGGAAGCATCTCGATGGCGCGGTCATCCGTACTACGCTGGTCGGCGAGCGAGATCGATCCCTCGCCCTCGACCCGCAGGCGCTATCGAGAGAATGCAGCGACGGATTTGCTTACCTCGAGGTTTCCGATCGCTCGCGTGTCTCCCATGACCTCGACGCCGCCGCCCAGGAATTCACCAGCCGCGGAGAGATGGTGCGAAAGCTGGTTGACCACAAGAACGAATCGCGCCAGGAGGAGAAGACGGTCGGACGAGCGCTCCAACTGGCGCTCGATGCCTTCGACGAATGAGCGCGGGGCTGGCGGGGTGAGTCGGGCATGCGGCTAACCCGTATCGAGATCGACGGCTTCGGCAGCTTGCAAGGCATGGACTTACGCTTCGGTCCCGCCATGAACCTGGTCGTCGGACCAAACGAGGCCGGCAAGTCCACCCTGCAGGAAGCGATCGTCACCGGTCTTTACGGCCTTCGCTCGGGCAACGGGGCCCGCGCGGCCACTGTCGAGCGCGCCGATCGCTGGCGGCCATGGCAGGGTGGCGACTTCGGGCTGGCATTGGAATTCGAGCTCGACGACGGAACCCAGCTGCGGGTCGAGCGAGATCTCGACGCGGAAACGACGCGCGTCACCGACGTCGGCACCGGCGCCGAGCTCACCGACCGCTTCGAGCGAGACGCCTCGGGCGCTCTCCAGCTCGGGCGCCAGCTGCTGGGCGTGAGCCGCGACATCTATACCAATACCGCTTGCATCTCCCGCAGCGAGGTGATGCGCCTCGAAGATGCGGGCAGCATCAAGGAAGTGATCGTCGCGCTGGCCGATTCCGCGCACCCGGACCGGACCGCTCAGCGCGTGCTGGACCGGCTCCGCCAGGAGCGGGTGCACCGGATCGGGAAGCCGCGTGGGCGCTCCGGCCCGCTCCACGACCTGGAGGGCCGGCTGGCGGAGCTGGAACGCCAGCTCGCCACCGCCCGGCAGGCCAGGGCCTCGGTCGACGACCTGGCGCAGAAGCGCGAAACCGTCGGGGCGTTGACCGAGGCCGAGCTCGGCATCGTCCAAACCCTGGACGCCGCGGTGCTGTCCTCACGACTTGAGGAAGCGCGACACCGGCTTGATCGGGCGCAGGCCGTCGAGCAGGCGATCAACGAGGAACGGAGCCGGCAGGACGAACACACCCGCTTTGCGATGTTCCCCCTCGATCGCCAGTCCGCGGTCCAGGAGTTGCGCAGTCACCTGCGGGCAACCCGTGAGGCTCAGGACGAATTCGAGCGTCGGGCGACCGATGTTGCGCCCCAGGTGCAGCAGCTGGAGACGGAGCGGGCGACGCTCGAGTCGCAAGCCCAGGGCTATGAAACGCGAGCCCGCGGCATCGATGCGGCGGCCCTCACTCAGGAGCCCGCCGTGCGCGAGCTGCTTTCCGCGCTCAATGTCGGTGACGCGCAGGCGCCCGAGAGCCACCTCCGAGCGCAAACGTCCGCCGAAGAGGCCCGCCGCATCGCCGAGCGGCATCCCGGACTCATCGGGCAGAACCTGGATTGGCCCGCCCGCCAGATGGAATTCCAGCGGGTCTACTCGGAGTGGCGGGAGCGCCATACGGTCGCCCTCGAGGCCCGCCGGCGGGCGGGCGCCGAGCTGCCCCCGCGGCTGGAGCAACTCAAGCACGACATCTCGCGCTACAAGGAAGTCCCTGACGTCATCAAGGCGGGCCAAAACGCCGAAGAGTCCATGCGGCGTGAAGAAGCGATGGCCGAGCGAGCGCGCAGCCGTCAGCGAGCGTTCCTGGGCGCCATGCTCGGCGGCCTGCTCCTGACGGCGCTCGCGATCCTGGTGGCGTTCCTCGCCCTCCAGGGCGGGATGCCCCTCTATCTGAGCGGAGCCGCCTTCTTCCTGCTCGGCATGGGCGTGCTTTCGACTGGCATCGGCATCTGGGTGCGGGGCGCCGCGGTGCGCGAGGTGGACCGCCGGCTTCGGGCTAAGGATGATGCTCGGCAGAAGCGCCGTGAAGTCCTCCAGCCCTGGGGGGTCCGAAGCTCCGGCGAGCTTCAGCAGGCGCTCGTGGAGCACCTTCAGAAAGTTCGCTACGACGCCACCCGTCTCGAACTGGACCGCCAGGCGACCGAGCTCGAGGAACGGGCCCAGGTGGCGGGCCGCAGCCTGCGCGAACTGGTCGGCTCCTGGGGACTGCCGCAGCCGGCCCCGACCGAGGAGGCCGTTGAGGAGGCCGCGCACCAAGTCGAATCGCTGGCGCAGGATACCCTGGCCTGGAACGCCGCCAGCCAGCGTGCAGCTGAGGCCTCACGCACCGAGTCGGAGATGGATCAGCGCCGAGAGTCCCTCCGGCAGCAGCTCCACAGCCTGCTCGATCGCCTTGGTTTTGATCGGCGAGAAGCGCTGGGCGCGGGGCGCGATTTCATCGCAAGCTGCGAGGCGGCCCGGACCGCTCAGCAGGTCCGCACCCGAATCGAACAGCTCGACGCTCAGCTGGAACAGTTGCGGGCGCCCGGGCAGCGGGCGGCCGCCGAGCGTACCAAAGCCGAAGGCTACGGCAGCCAGCTCTCCGCCATCTACGGCCCGGCGGGAATCAGCGAGCCGGACATGGAGCGCGCCGCCGATGCCTGGGACACGGCGGTGGGCCACGCCGAGGCTTACCGGGCTTCGAGTATCAGACTCGCGGAGGCGGAGGCCCAGCGCGGCAGCGCGCCGGCGGACGAGGGAGCGTCGCTTCGACAGCTGGTCGAGGACCTGTCCCGCCATCTGGATGAGGTCAGCCACAGCGTCGACCCGGTGCGGTCGGCGGAGTTCGCCGCCCTCCCGCTGGCCGAACTCGAACGGCAGCGCGACCAGCACCGAGGCGCCAAGGAGCGAGCCCAGGAGGAGCGAGCCCGCGCCGAAGAACTCCTCAACGACCGATTGACCCAGATCGGCGACGTCGCCTCTCTTGAAGAGGAGATCGCCACTGCCCGGGAACAGCTTCAGGACCTCGAGGCCGAGGCGCATGCCTACGACCTGGCGATCGAAACCCTGGAAGCGGCCGCCAAATCGGTGCGCCGAGCCGTCATCCCACGGTTGAAATCGCAGCTTCAGGGTCAGCTGGCCCCCATCACCAACGGCCGCTACCGCGACGTCCGGATCGGGGAGGACCTTACGCTCACGGTCAAGACCCAGGATCAGCGCGCTTACAAGGATGTCGACAACCTGAGCCTGGGAACGCGATCGCTGATCTACCTGCTGGAGCGGGTCGCCCTGGCGCGGATCATCGGCGGCAACGCCGAACCCCCTCCCCTGCTGCTGGATGAGGCGCTCGTGCACGCGGACCGCCGCCGGATGCGGGCCGCTCTCGATGAACTGGGCCGGCTCGGCCAGGACCACCAGATCATCCTGTTCTCGAAGGACGAGTCGCTGGCGGACCGGGCCGAGAAAGCGGCCGACTGGACGATCATCCGCTTGCCGGGCCCGGCGGTGGTTACCGGATCGGCGGAGGCCGCGAACGCCGACGGATCCACTCGCGACCAGGCCGAAGAAGAAGTCGCGACCTAACTCAAGCGGTCAGCGCGGCTGCGACAGACAGCTGTCAAAACCGGCTGCTAGGCTCGCCGCTATGGGCAATGTCATTCCGTGGTCACAGATCCATCCGAGCATCAAAAGCGAGGAGCCCTTTGTCGCGGTCGTCATCATCGATCCGCTGCGCGAGATTTGCGTCAGTGAGATGGTCGCCTTCGAACCGGAAGCCCTGGCCACTCCCGACCAGGCCGCTCCGGAGCTGATCGCCGCCGCCCAGGCGGCCGCGGCGAGGGTCGCGAGCGGCTACCGGACGCGGCGCAAGCAGGCCCCCTCCCCAACCCTCTCCGCAGAGGGGAATGAGCCGCTGAAATCGCGGGGAAATCCGGTTGGTCTACGGCTGCTGACCGGAGGCATCCGCTAGGGTCGCGAGCCGCTTCTCCAGCCGGAGTTTCACTCCGGGCCATTCGCTCTCGATGATCGAGAACAGCACCGTGTCGCGATATGTCCCGTCGGGGCGGATGCGCTGGTTGCGCATGGTGCCCTCGAAGCGAGCGCCCAGCTTCTTGATGGCGGCCTGGGAATGCACATTTTTCACGTCGGTCTTGAGCGCGACCCGGATCGCGTGCCAGTCCTCGAACGCGTGCCGCATCAACAAATACTTCGCCTGCGGATTCACAATGCCACCCCAGGCGTCCGGCGTATACCAGGTCCAGCCGATCTCCACCGTGCGGTCGTCTTCGTGGACCTCGAGGTAACGCGTGCTTCCAATGACGCGTCCGTCGGTCAGCCGGACGACGACGAAGGGATACTCGCGGCCCTGCGCCTCAGCCTGGCTCGCCCTGGCCAGCCATGCGTCCATTGCCTCTGCCGTGAGCGGCCGAGCCGGCATCCATTCCCAGATTTCCGGAGAGCGCCCGGCTTCGAGGAGGGCCTCGGCATGCACCGACCGCATCGGCTCAAGCTGAATATGCGTCCCGCGCAGCGTGATCGGTCCCAGCGCCGCCATCGACCACCAAGGATACGGGCGGTCGCCGGTCGATGGAGAGCGTGGCCCGGTTCGTGCGCCAGACGATCAAGGCCGCGACCGCGCAGAAGAGCAGCATGTAGATCGCTTGCACGCTGAGGTCTCCCTGCTGGAACGGCACCAGCCGAACCACGCTCAGGTTCATGCCAATGTGCGCCAGGATCGCGATCAGCAGGCTGCGACCGGTATTGTTGAAGAGCCAGGTCAGGAAAACGCTCTCCGCGAGGATGCGAACAAAGAACAGCGGAAAGAGCGTGATACGCGCCCCTGGAATGAGCCACTGCGGAGCATGCCACAACGCCCAGATGGCGCCAAGCACAAGGCTGGCACCCAGCGCCTGGAACGCTGACTGGAGGCGCGGGAGCGCATAGCCTCGCCAGCCCAGTTCCTCGCCGGCCGGCGAGACCGTGGGGGCCCAGGGATTCGGCGACGGCATGAACAGCGCCGGGCTGGTTCCTCCCCACAGCCCGGGTGCTGCCTGGGCGAGCAGGCTCAGTCCGGTGGGGAGCGCCACGGCGACGACGTAATAGACGGGCCGGGCTCGCCAGCGGATCACCTGGGCGAAAAGCCGGCGCAGGCCGGCGGCGCGATCGTGCACGCCGGTGAGGACGATGGCCATCAGGCTCGGGCTGATGCTGGCCACGAACAGCAGCTCCAGGCCGCGCAGCGACGTGATCGGGATGACCCGCGGGGCGAGGATCATCGGCAGCTCGGCGCCCCAGCTGATGGCGAACGTCCCGAAGACAAAGATGATGAGTTGCCGGCGCCCCCGTGCGGTCACCAGGCGTATAACCGCCGGCCCGCGGTCTTACTGCTAGAAGGGCTGCGCGACCATCAGGAACACGACCACCACCAGGAGCAGCCAGGCGACCAGCTGGATCGTCATCGCCGCCGCGGCGACAGGCTGGGATCCCTCCCCCGCCACCGTCCGCGCGCGCCGGAGGTTCGGCGCGAGGAAGGCGCCGTCCAGCCCCGCCGCCGCCGCGTAGAGCAGAAAGCCCAGCAGCAACCACCCGGTGAACGGTTTGAAATGTCCAATCCACAGCAGGACGCCCGTAATCAGTACCAGGGCCGACCCGGTGTAGACCATGGCCAGCTCAACGCGCCAGGCGAACTGGTAGAGCGCCTGCTGCGCCGCGCCGGCGGCCCGGGCGGCCATCGGCCGCAGCAACGCGTGCGCGCTGACCCCACCGAGAAGGAAGATGGCTCCGAACACGTGCAGCGTCCGCACGACCGGCACCTGTGCAGCATACGGCACGCGCGTGCCCGTCTTATAGTTGCTCCGTGCCAGACGAGCCGCGCGGGCAGGCAGAAGTTGTCATCCCGCAGGCCTGGCTCCTTCCGAACCTGAGCCTGGACGCGGTGCGGGCATTGCAGCGCGGCGACACGACGTCCGACCTGGAACGTGGGGATCTCCGTTTGGCGGGCATCGAAGTACTGGTGGCGCGCAACTGGGTGAAGGAGGAATTCTGGCCGCGCATCCAGGACGCCGTGCAAAAGGGCTACGCGGCTGAGAAAACGTACACGTTCTTGCGCGCCCACGCCGACCGCCGCCGCGCGCGTCGCCCGAAGAAAAGCAGCTAGCTCGCCTCGCGACGCGACGCCGCCGAGATCGTGATTGGACGCAGACTCTCGTTCTCGCGGTCGGCGAACGCGCATACCCGGTTCCGACCGAGCGCCTTGGCCTGGTAGACGGCGCGATCGGCAGCGGCCAGCAGCTCGGAGGCGTTACGGCCGTGCCCCGGGAAGAGCGCCACACCGATGCTCACGCTCGCCGCGACGGTGGTGCCATCCGAGAGCTTGAGCGCGATCGCCTCGACGCCGCGTCGGACGCGTTCCGCCACCCTCATCGCCTCGGGTAAGGTGGTTTCCGGCATCAGGATAGCGAACTCGTCGCCACCAAAGCGGGCCGGCACATCGTATTCGCGCAGCGCTCCCCGAAGGGCATCCGCGACGCGCCGGATCATCTGGTCGCCGGTCAGGTGGCCGTGCCGGTTGTTGATCTCGCGCAGCAGATCGAGGTCGGCGAGGACGACGGTCAACGGGCGGCCGAAGCGACGAGCCCGCTCCACCTCGGCCTGAGCGACCTCGTTCCAGTGCTTCATGTTGGCCAGCTCGGTCTTCGGGTCGGTCCGCGCCTCTTCCTTCAGCGTGGGCACCAGCAACGATCGATAGATCAGGAAGAGCGGACCAAGGCAAAGCGGGACGAACCACGGGTTGGTGAGCCACAGCAAGGAGCCGAGCGCACCAACGGACATCAACGCCAGGTCGGTGCCCAGGTTGTCCCAATCCAACGTGCCGGCGCGCGAGATTGGAACGCCACGAGCCCACATGATCACCAATGCGGTGAGCACGTGATTGAGTCCGACGAATACCAGGCCCGCGAGCAGCGCGAACAGCGGGGCCCGGGCGTCTCCCGCTGCGTGGCCCTGAAGTCCGGCGCTGAAGAGGGCGCCCGCGGCCAGCGAGCAAAGGACGAAATTCGCGACGTTGAAGGCCTGGATGTACCAGCGGTAGCGGACCCGCAACAACTCCACGGCGTGCGCCACCACGATGATCGCGACCACGTATCCGGGATGCAGCAGCAGCGCCGCGGCGAAGAAGAAAATCGTCGTCGTGTAGTACGACTGGTGCTTGGGGCTTCGCACCTTGAATTGCTGGGCAACGGCCGCGCAGCCGAGCAGAACCAGTGCAACCGGGGCCAGCGCGAGGCGAGCCGGGGCGACGATGATGCCGACGACGGCGGCGAGCGATGCGGTGACCAGGACCGCTCCCAGGTAGAGTCGAGCGGCGCGCGGCAGATCAGCCATGGGTTGCCGTCAGGCGGCGCGCACCCTCGCGTGCTTCGCCCGGCGCGGGACTGACGGCACGAGCACCGAAAGAGCCGTGCGTGCCAGCAACAGCGGGCCCGCCGTGACCAGCACCATCCAGGGTCCCGCCAGCAGCGTGAGGACCAGCATGGGGCCGGCCATCCAGGCGATGATCAGGTCGGCGGCCAGCAGGCGGGGCAAGAGCAACCCCGAGGCAGCGAGCGAGAGTCCGCGGGCCAGCCAGAGCGCGCCGGCCAGGATGAGTCGGTTGAGCACGATGAACGTACAACCGGCCGCCATCGCGGCGGCCACCTGGCCGATCGCACCTTCTGGGAGCAGGGCGATCGCGCGATTGAAGAACGCTGCCGCCACCGCCGCGCTCAGGAAGTAGTTGCAGACGTTGAACCATTGGATGTGAAGCGGCCGGCGAAGCCGCGCCTGCTCGGCCAGATGGATCAGGACAACGAACGCGACGAGCTGCGCGGCGCTAAACAAGGCCGCGGCGGCAATGATGAACGGAAGCGTGACCTGGTAGGCCTGATGCCGGCTGCCCTGGATCGGGAAGGCGTGCGCCACCATGCCGAGGCCGGTCAGGATGATAAAGGTCCACAGGAGCGCGCCTGATCCGCCGACGCGGCTCAACGCGAAGGTGCCCATCACGGCCGCGCCGCTCAGGCCCGTGATGTAGACGACCGCGGCCGTGGAACGTCGCGCCCGCTTCATGGCTAATCGCTCCAGCTCACGGCGTTCCAGGAGACACTGCTCCAGGAGACGCTGCTCCAGGAGACGCTATCCCATGACACCGTGTCCCACGACACCACCGGCAGCGTTGCCAGGTTGTGGGCCGCCAGGTAGAGGACCATCAAGTAGTTGTTGGGAGCCAGCCCCCGGTCCGCGTTGCCGACGAGCCCGATATAGGCGATGGCCGCGGCCGCGTCCGGGTAGCCATTCCCACTCCCACTGAGCGAAAGCCCCGTGGCTGTGGCAAGGAGCACGCCTTTCAACTGGCCCGGGCGCACGTTCGGACGGCTTTCCGCATAGAGGGCCGCCACGCCGCTCACGATGGGCGCGGCCACCGATGTCCCGCTCAGCTGGATGTACTGATTCCCGACCAGATACGCGGGATAGCTGAGGGCGAAATTGCTGTTGGGCGCCAGGGTGGTGATGATGCGTCGGCCTGGTGCGACGAAGTCTGGCTTGCTGAAGCCGTCCTGCGTCAGACCGTAGCCCGAAAAGCCGGCGACCGTGTCGTCGACCGGCGTCGCCGACCCGTGGTCGTCGGTCGCGCCCACGGTGATCACGTAGGGGTCATTGGCGGGAGCGTAGAGCGCACTGTTGGGACCGGTGTTGCCCGCCGCGACCACCACGACGATGCCCTTCAGCCAGGCGTACTCGACCGCGGCATCGATCGGGCTGGTCTGGTAGCTCTCCTGGACGGTGGCCAGGAGCGAGAGGTTCATGACGCGGATGTTGAAGGTGTCTTTGTTCAGGACAGCCCAGAGGATGGCGTTCATGATCGCCGACGTCGGCGCGGCGCCGGTCCCATCATTGACCCGAAGGTTGATCAGGTTTGCCTGGGGGGCGATGCCGATGTAGCGACCGGTGCTTGCCGTCCCATCGCCCGCGATGATCCCGGCAACGGCGGTGCCATGGCCGTAGGCATCGTCGGTACCGGTCACGGTGGCATTGAAATTGCGGTTCAAGATCACCCGATCGCCGAGGTCCGGATGGGCGCTGATCCCGCTGTCGATCACGGCGATGCCGACGCCCCGGCCAGTCAGCGGAGCCACCCCGCTGCTCCAGGCGGCCACAGCATCGACCACAGCCGGGTAGGCCGTGGCAAGCGCGGACGGATCGAACGCCGTATCGGTCAGCTGGACCGGGGCGTCGTAGATAATGCGCTCGACATCTGAGCGGGTACTGAAGCGCGCGATCAGTGGGGCGCTGAGCTCGGCGGCGATCCCATGTCCGATCGGCACACGGACGGTGTTCTTGACGCCGCTCCGTCGCAGGTCGGCTTCGAGGACATTGAGCTCGCCGTGGGCGACCAGAATGACAGGCAACCGCCGGCCCTGCTGCATGGCCTTGAGGACCTGGCGGTCAAGGTGTGCCCGATTGGAGGCCGCCCAGGCGGGTACAGCCGGCATGGCGGCCATCGCCAAGCTGGTGGCGGCGATCATCACGGTCAGGTGGCGCAGTGGTAACAGCCGGAAACGGGGCCGTGATGGCTGGATCATGATTCGGTGACGCCAACGTAACAGCGCAACCTTACGGACCCAGTGACAAATCCGTCCCGAAATACGCCACCTGCTAGCCTCAAGCCCCGTGGCGGACTGGGCAGCGATCGAGCACAAGGTGATCGATGGCTTCTTCCGCTTCTCCCCCAACCACGCTCGGGTCGGCGGCGACCACCACTTCGACGGTGTCGTGGGCGACCTCTCAGCGACGACCATCCACGCCCGCGTTGGCGAGATCGACCGACAGATTGGAGTGCTGGAGCCGCTGGCGGGGCTGAGCCGGGACCAGGACGTGGACCGGCAAGGGCTGCTCATCCAGCTCAAGACGGCCCGGCTCGAACTGACCGAGTTGCGGCGGCCGTTTACGGAACCGATGTTCTATATGGGTGCTGGCAGCGAGCTGGACGTGAGCTCTTATCTCAAGCGGCCGTACGCGCCGCTGGGCGAGCGGTTGGCCGCCTTGCGGCGGCACCTTGCCGGCTATTCCGGTTACCTGGAGGCCGCCCGCGACAACCTGGAGGCGTCACTCCCTCGACCGAACCTGCAGATCGCAATCGAAGCCGCCGCCGGACAGTCCGCCTATCTCGACGGCGAGGTGCGGACGGCCGCCGCCGGCGACGCTGACACGCTCCAGGCAATCGACCGGGCGGTGCGGGAGACCCGGGCAGCCGTCGACTTCCTCAAGCAACGCCAGCGTGACGCTCACGACCACTTCGCGCTGGGCGAAGACCGCTTCTTGCGCCTACTGCAAACCCGCGAGCTCGTTCCTGCGAACGTCGCCGAGCTCGAGCACCTGGTTCGGGCGGACATCGAGCGCAACATGGCGGAGGCGGAACGCGCGGCTGAGGCCATCAGCCCCGGAGGCGGCGTCAGCGCAGCGCTGCGCGACCTGGAAAGGCATCATCCAACGACCGAGACCATCATCGATGACGTCAGGGCCACGCTGGAAGGCTTGCGCAGCTTCATCCTGGAGCGCGACCTGGTCTCGATCCCTTCGGAGGCGCGCTGCCTGGTCCGTCCGACCCCCTCGTACGCGTCCTACATCAGTGCCGCCATGGATAGCGCCGGGCCGCTCGAGACCGTCGCCACCGAAAGCTACTACTACGTGACGGTGCCTGCCGCTGACTGGAGCGAGACCAGCCGCGAGCAGTGGCTCCGTCACCTCAATTACGCGATGCTCGAAAACGTCTCGATCCATGAAGCCTACCCGGGTCATTTCGTGCAATCCCTGCACGAGCGGCGAGTTGGGTCGAGGACGCGTCAGCTGTTCTGGTCCTATGCCAATGTCGAGGGGTTTGCGCATTACGTCGAGGAGATGATGCTCGACGCCGGCTACTCGACGGATCCCAAACTTCAACTGGCGCAGCGGAGCGACGCCCTCCTGCGCGACTGCCGGTTCCTCGTTGCGCTCGGTCTCCACTGCCAGGCAATGCCGATGCCCGAAGCGATTCAACTGTTCATGTCGATGGGATTCCTGTCGGAACTGCCGGCCAAGCGCGAGGCGATGCGGGGAGCCTGGGATCCGCTGTATCTGAGCTATACACTCGGCAAGCTGCTCATTCTCGAGCTGCGCAACGACCTGGAGGGCCGCCCGGATTACTCCCTGAAGCGCTTCCACGACGCCTTTCTCGGCTGCGGGTATCTCCCCATCCCGTTGATTCGGCAGTTGATCAACTGAACCCGATCGGCTCGATCTCGAACCTGAGCGGCGATCTCTTGATTGCCGTCATCGCGGGCCTGGTCTTCATCGAGGAGAGTGGGGTCCCGGTTCCGTTCGCGCCCGGCGACCTCTTGTTGATGATCGCCGGCATCGCGATCGCCAGTGGCACCGTAGACCCGGTCCCCATGGTCGCCGCCTTGCTGCTGGCGACGGTGATCGGGGCCATGATCGGCCGCGAGATTTTCGCCACGGTGGGTCAGCCTGCGGTGATGAAGGTTGCCGATACGCTGCGCTTTCGGCCGGCGCTCGAACGCGCGATCCACCTGCTGCGCCGAGGCGGCGCGCCGGCCGTCTTCGCCGGTCGCCTGATACCCGGCTTGCGAATTCATACAACCCAGGCGGCGGGCGTCAGCAACATGCCTCGCCTGACCTTTGCGGCCGGCCTGATTCCCTCCGTCCTGGTCTACATCGCCTTCTTCGTCGGCCTGGGGGCGCTGGTCGGCCAGCCAGCGGTCCGGCTATTTCACCGCGCCGAGCACCGATTGTTCGTCATCGCGGTCACGACGCTGGCCACCCTGGCGGTCGTGTTGTCCATCCGCTGGCTGGCGCGTCGCGGCGCGCTGACCGCGTTGGAGCCGATCGTCTTCGCCGTGCGGCGGAATCTGGCCGACTCGATTGAAGCCAAACTTTTTCGTGACCGGGACGACCGAACCTGGCAGGACTATCCGCTGATCCGCCGCCTCTGGGCCGCCATCGTCGACCTGACCCTCACCTTTGGGATCACCGTACTCATTCTGACCGCCGCATCCGGGCTCGAGACAACAGAGGTTGTGCTCGACCCGGAAGGTCTCCTGCTCCTTGCCGGCGTGACCTTGCTCTATCGGGTGCCCTACGAGGCCCGAACCGGCCAGACGCTTGGCAAGCTCCTGATGGGCATCTCCGTGTACGGTCCCGAGGGTGGGGTACCAGGCTGGTGGCGCGCGGCGCTGCGAAACGCGATCGGCGTGCTCGTTTTCCTCTGGCCCATCGACGCGGTGCTCCTGCTTCGCCGCGGCCACCGGCAGCGGCTCGGGGATCTTGCCGTCAGGGCTACGGTCCGGCGGGTCTCGACCTGACCGCGGTTCTGCTCGCGCTCGCGGCCAGCCTGAGCTGGGGCGTCGGCGATTTCATCGGCGGCTTCAAGACTCGACGCCTGGGTACCTTCGCGGTGCTCTTCCTGTCGCAGCCACCGACCCTGGCCATGATCGCCGCCGTCGTGATCGTGCGCGGCGTACCCTTCCGCCCCGGGCCCTGGATGGTGGCCGGCGTTCTCGCCGGCCTGATCGGTCTGGTCGGATTGGCCGCGATCTACCGCGGCATGGCCATCGGCGTGGTCAGCGTGGTCTCGACGATTGCCGCTACCGGGCCGGTGGTTCCGGTCCTCGTCGGGCTGACACTCGGTGAACGACCCGGTGGGCTTCAGCTCGCCGGCATGGCGCTGACCCTGGGTGGGGTCGCGCTGCTGGCGTTCGATCGCCGCCCCGCGCAGCCCGGGCGGCGGCTCGTTCCCGGCGCCGGCCTGGCCCTTATCGCCGCGCTCTCGTTCGGGCTCTTCCTGGTGGCGATTCGCTTTGCCAGCCGGCCCGACGCGGTCTGGGGAGTGCTGGCCACGCGGGCCGGCAGCGTTTCCGTGCTGCTGCTTCTTGGGCTGGCGTTTCGATCGCGCATCAAGCCTCGTCCGCCCGACCTGCCAGCGCTGTTTGCCGTCGGGGTGCTGGACGTCGGGGCCGACGTGTTCTTTGCGTTTGCCACCACCACCGGCCTTTTGAGCGTCGTCTCGATCCTGTCGTCGCTGTACCCGGTCGCCACCGTCGTGCTGGCGCGGATCGTGTTGGATGAGCGCATGGCGCGTCTGCAGCAGGCCGGGATCGGGCTGGCCCTCACCGGCGTGGTGTTGATCAGCCTTTGAAACCGGCCAGCACTTCGAGAACGAGATCCACCTCGCTCGCGGTGTTGTAGTGAGCCGGGCCGATCCGAAGCGTGCCGCCACGATCGCTAAGACCCAGCCTGGCGATCAGCTCGGTCGCGTAGTGGTCACCGTGCCAGGTGAAGATTTGCTGGCCGGCCAGCCAGCGCGCGAGCGCCTGCGGCCGGTGGGGCGGCCAGATGAGCGAGACGGTGGGGGCGCGGCGGTGAAGCTGATCGGGTGCCGTGATCCCGAAAATCTGGATCCCTCGAATCAGTTCGAGGCCGGCGAGCAGGCGCGCCGCCAGCGCCTGCTCGTGCGCCTGGATTCGCTGCATGGCCGCCTCGAACGCTTCCCGCCGGACCACCTTCGACCCGCCAAGATCGGCGAGGTACTCGAAGGCGCCGAGCAGGCCGGCGAGGCTCTCATGGTTCTGGGTGCCGGTCTCCCAGCGGCTCGGCAGCTCGTCGCTGGCCGGCCGGACCTTGTAGGGCCGCAGCCGCTCCAGCAGTTCGCGACGCCCGTAGAGGATCCCGAGGTGCGGTCCGTAGAACTTGTAGCTGGAGCAGACCAGGAAGTCGCAGTCGAGCGCCTGCACGTCGATCGACCCGTGAGGACCGTAGTGAACGGCATCCACCCACATCCAGGCCCCGACCGCGTGAGCGGCGCTCGCCACCGCCGGAAGATCCGGGATCGTCCCAACCACATTGGACGCGTGGGTCACGGCGACCAGGCGGGTCCGCGCCGTCAGCTGCCGCCGGAGGTCATCGAGGTCGAGCGTGCACTCCGGCGTCTTGATGTCGGCGAACCGGACGATGATCCCCTGCTCCTGGAGTGCCAGCCAGGGCGACACGTTGCCGTCGTGTTCGAGCCGGGTGACGAGGATCTCATCGCCCGCCCGCAGTTCGCGCGCGATGGCGCGGCTGACGGCGAACGTCAGCGTGGTCATGTTCGGCCCGAAGACGATCTCCTCCGGCGAATCGGCGTTGACGAACGCCGCAGCGGCGGCGCGCACTTCGAGCATCAGGGCGTCCGAGCGCTCGCTGGTAGCAAACACGCCGCCCTGGTTGGCGTTCATCGTCTGCCAGTAGGAGGTGGTCCGATCGATGACCCGCTGGGGCACCTGCGTACCGGCCGGATTGTCCAGGTAAACGACCGGCCGGCCGTCGATCCGCAGCCCGAGCGCGGGAAACTGCCGCCGGACCGACTGCAGGTCGAGGTCGATCGCCGCCGGGATCACGCGCGCCGTTTCGCCCAGGCCTTGATGGCCGCGCGCACCGTGAGCAGAGCCACGATGGCCACGACCTGGCCCATCAAGATCACTCGGTTCAGATCCAGGGACGGCTGCCAGCTGACCTCGCCGCCCTTGATCACAAAGGCCCCGACCGGACGCGATGACACCCCGAAACCCACACCGCCTGCCTGCGGCTCCTGCTGGTCGCCGCCGCCACCGGCGCCGCCGGCGATCCTGGCCGCAGGAATGATCGTTACCCCGTTCTTCTCGTAAGGAGTCCCGAAAACCTCACTCGCCCGCATGGCCGTTTTCGTTTCATTGACGACATCCATCACGCGCATGTCAGTCCTCCTGAGAATCGCGCTTACCTGCCCCGAGAGTCTAATGGGCGGTTGTTTCCCAGCGTCCGAAGGCGAGGCGGGCCAGGCTGACGATCGCAATGAAGGCGACGACCCCGGCGGCCGGAGCCAGCACGAGTGGGCGCGCGAAATCTG
>Ga0066683_10000027_pt1 | contig 23404 bp, 20 predicted proteins | sample GraSoiAngelo_132_FD_62296 | JGI IMG/M metagenome (GOLD analysis project Ga0066683, IMG submission 62296) | Grasslands soil microbial communities from the Angelo Coastal Reserve, California, USA - 14_0929_02_40cm | ecosystem: Environmental > Terrestrial > Soil > Grasslands | place: USA... | reverse complement strand
CACGCCCGGCGCGGCGAAGCTCGCCCCCCGGTATGCGACGGCGATATCGGTCGCCGGCGCCCCCGCCCGGATCTGCGCCGGGACCGAGAGCCACGCTGCGTCGCTGCGCAGGTCCAACTGTGCGGCGCGGAACCCCATGGCGGGCGCGACGTGGAAGGACTGCACGGTGTCGCCCGGTCCCGCGAGACCGTCGCGCCGGAAAGCCGCCGAGCTCCCGTTGGGGGTGCGCACGACGTACACCGCTCCCTGGTGCCCGGCGGCAAGCCACCGGTAGGCGGCCTCGAGTTTCGGCACGCCGGCGCCGGCATCGAGGACCGTTGTCCCGGCGATCGGGGTCGCCGAGACCCGCAGCGCCTGCATGACCTCCGCCGCGCCGGGCCGCCGACCCTCCTGCGTCATCGCCGACACGAGGCAGGCCGCCAAACCAGTGGCGTGCGGGGCGGCCATGCTGGTGCCACCCTTAATCTCGTCTCCGGTGTTCCAGCGCGGCACCGAGGAGAATGCCACCCCCGGCGCCAGCAAGTCCGGTTTGTCGCTGTCGCCGCCGCGCGAGCTGAACCAGGCGAGCGCGTCGGGCGCCGGGGGCACGCCGGGCTGCGGCGGGCGCGAAAAGACTCCGGGATACAGGGCCCCAACCGACAGGGCGAGGTCCGCGGACCCGGGAAAGCCCATGGTCGAGAGTCCCGGCCCGTCGTTGCCGGCGCTGATCGCGAACACCACGTCAGGGTGAGCAGCGAGGAATCCGTTGATGAGCGAGTCGATGAGCGCCCGTCCTTCCTGCTCGTTGCCCACGCCGAAGCTCATATTGAGCACCAAGGGGAGGTTGCGCTGGGCGGCGAAACGAGCCGCGTACTCCATCGCCCGCACCATCGAGCCGTTCACCGAGATGCCGCCGCGCGCGTTGTTGGCGATCTTGAGCGCCAGCAGCTGCGCGCCGGGAGCCACCCCGTCGAATCCCTGCACATTGTAGAGGTTGTGCCCCGCGGCGATGCCGGCGACGTGAGTGCCGTGGCCGGACGTATCGAACACCAGGTCGAGGATCGGCGCGCCGGCGCTGTCGGTGAAGTTGGCCGCGATGGTGAGCGGGCGGCGCCCCAAGGCGATCGTCTCGCGACCCTGCCGGTAGTCGTGCAGCGGCGTTTCGTCCTCGAGCGAGCCGTTGAGGTTCGTGTCGAGGAACGCGACCCAGCCATCCATCGCCTTCACCACGACGACCGGGAATTCATCGGTGTTGTCCCCATCGCCGTTCACATCGGCCGCGGGGAGCTTGCCCAGAGGCAGCTCGCGGAACACGCCTGCATACCACCTCGCACCGGTCGCGAGGCGGGCGATCCGCCCGGCCCCCACGAGCTGCTTTCCCGCGACCGTGACCACGCCGTCGCCGGTCGGGGTGACGGGAGTGAGGACGATCCGGCCCTCCCCGGAAAAATCGCGCAGGTCGAGGAGCTTGGGCGCCCCGGTAGTGGTGGTGATGAGGCCAGCGACGCCGGGATCCACCCCCGAGTCCAGGATCCCGATGATCACGCCGCGGCCGTCATAGGTCGGATGCGCGGTGCGGAACTGGTCCACGCCCGTGGCCCCGAGCGGCATGAGCCCCGCCAGGAGCGCGAGCGGCGGCGGCACGATCGGCTCCGCTTGCTCCGGCGTGGCCCGACTGCCGTCGGCGGGAGCGGCGGGAGCCGGTGTCGCGGCGGGCTTCGGCGTGGCGGGTGCTGGGCTCCGGCCGGCGCAGGCGGCGACGCACACCGCGGCGAGGACAGCCCACCAGCAAGGGAAGCGCAGCGTCATGGATGACTCGGCAAAGTAAAGGGCCCGAGGTGGGGCCCGCTGAACTCGGTCGTCACCGCGAGCAGGAACGCGAGGAGGTCGCGGGTCTCCTCGGGGAGCACGATCGCGTCCACGAAACCGCGGGCGCCCGCGAATCTGGCGTCGAGCTGGTGGTCGTAGTCGGCGCGCATGGCATCCACGGCGGCCGCGTTCTGGGACTTGGCCGCCTCTTCGCCGAAGACCGCCTGGACGGCCGACTCGCCTTCCATGACTCCCATGCGGCCGGTGGGCCAGGAGAGGATGAAGTCGGGATCGAAGCCCTGGCCGGCCATGGCGTAGTAGCCGGCGCCGGAGGCGTGGTTCACCGTGAGGACGAGCTTGGCCACGGTAGCCGTCGCCATCGCTTCGACGAAGCGCGCCCCGGCGCGGATAATCCCGGTGTGCTCGGCCTCGACGCCGACCATGAACCCCGACACGTCCTGCACAAACAGCAGCGGGATGCGCTCGCGATCCGCGTTCTCGATGAAATACGCGACCTTCTCGGCGCTCTCGGTATAAATGATGCCGCCGATCTTTGGGGGCTCACCCTTCTTGCCCTTGATGACGCCGCGGGAGTTGGCGATCACCGCCACCGGGCGCCCTTCGATCACCCCATGTCCGCAGATCATCTCGGGCGCGACCTCGGGCTGGAACTCATCGAGCCGGCCTTCGTCGAGCAGACACTCGAGCACTGCGCGCGCGTCGTAGCTCATGCGGTGGTCGGCGGGCAGGAGATCGTACAGTTCCGTGGGGTCGCGCTTGGGCGGCTTCGCGGGCGGGACGGGACGAGCGGTGGCGGGGAGTCGCGCCACGTAGGCGCGGATGCGGTCCAGACACTCGGCGTCGTCCTTGGTCCGATAGTGCGCTACGGCGCTGATGGCGGTGTGGGTCCTCGCGCCGCCCAACGTTTCCCCGTCCACGGTCTGGCCGGTCGCGCCCTTCACGAGGTTGGGGCCGCCGAGTCCCATGAACGACGTGCCGTCGACCATGAAGATCACGTCCGAGAGCGCGGGCAGGTAGGCGCCCCCGGCGATGCACGGTCCCATCACGGCGGCGATCTGCGGCACGCGCAGGTAGTGGCGCATCAGTGAGTTGTAGAAGAAGATCCGCGCCGCGCCGTACTGCCCCGGGAACACGCCCCCCTGGTAGGGCAGATTCACTCCGGCCGAGTCGACGAGATAGACGATGGGGATGCGCTGGCGCATGGCCACTTCCTGGGCGCGCAGCATCTTCTTGATCGTCTCGGGCCACCACGAGCCCGCCTTCACCGTGGCGTCGTTCGCCACGATCACCACCGGCCGCCCCGCCACCCGCCCCACGCCGGTGACCACTCCCGCGCCCGGGGCCTGGCCGTCGTATTGGTCGTGGGCGACGAGCAGGCCGAGCTCGAACCAAGCGCTGCCCGGGTCGAGCAACTTCGCGACCCGCTCGCGCGCCGTGAACTTCCCTTGGTCGTGCTGGCGCTTGATCTTGTCGGGGCCGCCGCCCTGCTCCAGGCGGGCCCGCAGCTCGCGCACCTCGCCGGCGAGCGTCTTGAGTCGCGTCATGGAAGGACTACGGGTCAGGCCGCCACATGCTCGGCGGCCCACGCTTCGATGTACTTGACCAGATCCGCCGTCGGCGTGCCCGGCCCGAACAGCTTGCCGATGCCCTGCCCCTGGAGCGCCGCCATATCCTCCGGTGGGATGATCCCGCCGCCCGTGACGAGCACGTCGTCGCGCCCCGCCTGTGCGAGCAGCGCCCGGACGCGGGGGAACAGGGTCATGTGGGCGCCGGACAGGATCGAGAGCCCCACGACGTCGGCGTCCTCCTGAATCGCGGCCTGCGCGATCATCTCCGGCGTCTGGTGGAGGCCGGTGTAAATCACTTCCATTCCCGCGTCGCGCAGCGCGGCGGCGACGACCTTGGCGCCGCGATCATGTCCGTCCAGCCCGGGCTTCGCGACGAGGACCCGGATGGGCCGCTTGCGCGCCCGCGCCATCAGCGCCGGAACCTCAACAGGGCGGCCAGCCCGTCGACGGCGCGGCGGGCTTGGTCATCGTACAGCACGTCCACCTGGGCCCGCTCCGCCAGCGCCTCCTCGACCGCATCGTCGATGCGCAGGTCGTCTGCCTGCCCGTCGGCGAGCAGCGTGCGGACCTGCCCGCGCCGCAACGCTTTGAGCGTCGGCTCGACCCCGTTCACCGCCCAGCCCGTCCCCAGCCCGTCGCGAACGGATGCGCCGTGCGCGCGCTCCCACGCGCGCTCCCGCGCCTCGCGCAACGCCAGGGCAGCCTCCCGCACCTGCGGCGCGGAAGCGCTCTTCGGGTTGAGCTTGACGACTCCCAGGACCAGATCATGGAGATAGGTATGGAGGTGGGGCAGCACGGCGGCGGCATCGACCCCCACACCGGCCACGACGAGCCCCGCGAGCGGCCGCTGCGTGTGCAGCTGAAAAAGCTGATCCGCGACGGCGGCATAATGGCGGTGCTTCTCCTCGCGGATGCGCTGGTGATAGTTGTGCTCCCCCGAGCCCGCGCCCACTTGCCCGCCACGGATGACCCGCCGCGCCCCGCGAAACTTGGAGGGTCGGGTCGCGAAGGCCGGGAGACCCGACAGCTCCGTTACCTCGTAGGCCGTCACGGCGAAAAAGCGCGCACTGCTGCGGTCGCAGAGGGCGACGACGATGGTGCCGAACTCCTCCTCGAGCGCGACCAGCTCACGAATGAGGGGCGTCGGGGTCACGGCGAGCCGCGACTTGTGCACATGCGGGAGCGGGAGCATGTCGAACAGACCCAGCTCCCCGCACGCGAACAAGGCAATGCCGCGCGCCGAGGGAAGCCGGCCCGGGTCGTCGAAGTAGCGGCGCACCCGTTCCAGATCCGCGGCGACCGCTTCCCGCTCCGGTCGCTCCAGGGGCAGCCGGGCAACCTCGGCTGCCGCCCGCTTGACCCGGTTCTTCATTTTGATGAGGTACTTGCCGCGGGTCTTGTCGCGCGGCTCCAGCTTCAGGTAGCACGACACCACGCGAGCCGCGTCGAGGCTGATCCGCGACAGACGCGCGATCGCCGCGCGGATGGTGTCCTCCGTCGCGAGGGTGGGCAGGGCGGTCATGGCTAGAAGAACACCGGCTCGCGGTAGGCGCCCCAGACCCGCTCCAAGGCGTGGCGGATCTCGTACAGCGTGCAGTCGGCCCGGGCGCAGTCCAGCATCGCGGGGAGCACGTTCTCGTCGTGCTCAGCGGCGGCCCGCAGCGCCGCCAGCCGCCGCTCGACGAGCCCCGCGTCGCGGCGCTGCCGCAGCTGCGCGAGGCGCTGGCGCTGGCTGGCTTCGGCGTCGTTGGAGATCTTGAGAATCTCCACGGGGTGATCGTCTGCCGTGACGTACTCGTTGACGCCCACGATGACGCGGTCGCCGGCCTCCGCCTGCCGTTGGAACTCCGCCGCCGACCGCGCGATCTGGCGTTGGAACCACCCGTTCTCGATCCCCTTCACCACACCGCCCCCCGATTGGATCTCCGCGAACAGCGCGTCGGCCTCTCGCTCGAGCTGGTCGGTCAGCGCCTCGACGTAGTAGGACCCGCCCAGCGGATCGACCACGTCGGCGACGCCGGTTTCGTGCGCGAGGATCTGCTGCGTCCGCAGCGCCACCTGGACGGCCTGCTCAGTCGGCAGCGCCAGGGTCTCATCCAAAGAATTGGTGTGCAGGGACTGCGTGCCGCCGAGGACCGCGGCGAGCGCTTGATAGGCGACCCGCACGATGTTGTTGTGCGGCTGCTGGGCGGTCAGGGTCACCCCGGCCGTCTGTGAATGGAAGCGCATCATCCACGACCGTGCATTCTTGGCCCCGTACTTCTCTCTCATGTGCCGCGCCCAGATGCGGCGCGCCGCGCGCAACTTCGCGATCTCTTCGAAAAAGTCGTTATGGATATCCCAGAAGAAAGACAGCCGCGGCGCGAAACTGTCCACGTCGAGGCCGCGCGCGATGCCGCGCTCGACGTACGTAAAGCCGTTCGCCAGCGTGAAGGCGAGCTCCTGGGCGGCCGTGGCGCCCGCCTCGCGGATATGGTAGCCGCTGATCGAGATCGTGTTCCACTGCGGCGTGTGCCGGGGACACCACTCGAACATGTCCACGATGACCTTGAGCGCCGGTTCGACGGGATAGACCCAGGCGTGCTGGGCCATGTACTCTTTGAGAATGTCGTTCTGGACGGTCCCCCGCAGTTTGGCGACGTCCACCCCCTGCCGCTCCGCCGCGACCACGTAGAAACAGAAGAGGATCGCCGCCGGTCCGTTGATGGTCATCGACGTCGAGACCTGATCGAGCGGAATGCCGCGAAACAGATCTTCCATGTCCACGGCGCTCGAGATCGCGACGCCGCACTTGCCGACCTCGCCCTCGGCGCGGGCGTGGTCGGAGTCGTACCCCATCAGCGTCGGGAAGTCGAACGCCACCGAGAGCCCCGTCTGACCCCGCTCGAGCAGGAAGTGGTAGCGCTCGTTGGTATCCGCCGCGCTCCCGAAGCCCGAGAACTGCCGCATCGTCCACAGCCGCCCGCGGTGCATCGTCTGATGGATGCCGCGGGTGAACGGATACCGGCCCGGCTCACCCAACCGCTCCGCCAGGTCTCCGGTCAGATCCTCGGGGGCATAGACCGGCTTTTTCTCGATGGTCATCGGATCGCTCCGCTCCGCAGCTGCTCCAGAATGTCGGCCGCCACGTCGTAGGGGCTGCGCCGTCCCTCGGCCATCTCGGGCGGCTGCTGGGCGAGGAGCTCCGGTGCCGGAGTCTCCTCCCAGACCCACTGCCGCAGTCCCCGCTCCACTACCGCGCGGGTGCGCTCGGCGAGGCGCTCGCGCCGCCGCGCCACGAGCCGCCCGCTCGCGTCGAGGAAGGTCCGGTGGCGGTCCAGCGCGACCGCGAGCTCGGCTACGCCCTCGCCGGTCGTGGCGACTGTCGCGAGCACCGGTGGCTCCCAATGGTCGGACGGTCGGACGGTCGGACGGTCCGACTGAGGGCGCTTACGGTCAGACTGTCCGACCGTCCGACGGTCCGACCGGTGGTGGTGGGCGGGCAGGTTGCGAAACGCGTTGCCCCGGCGCAGGCCCAGCATCACTTCGATCTCCTGCCGCAGCGTGTCGCCCCCGGGGCGGTCGCTCTTGTTGATCACGAACACGTCGGCGATCTCCATCACGCCCGCCTTCAGTGTCTGGATGGCATCGCCGGACTCCGGGACCAGCACGAGCGCGGTGGACTCGGCGCTGCGGGCGATGTCGAGCTCCGTCTGCCCCACGCCGACCGTTTCGATGAGGATGCGATCGAAACCGAACGCCTCGAGGACGTCGGCCACCTCTTCCGTCGTCGTGGCGAGGCCGCCGAGGGAGCCGCGGGTCGCCATCGAGCGGATGAACACGCCGGGATCGAGGCTCACCGACTCCATGCGGATGCGGTCGCCGAGCAGCGCGCCACCGGTGAACGGGCTCGTCGGGTCCACCGCAATCACCGCGACGCGGAGATCCTGCCCGCGGTAGCGCTGCACGAGGCGCTCGGTGAGGGTGCTCTTCCCCGCTCCCGGCGGTCCCGTGAGGCCGATGCGACGCGCGCCACGGCGGCCGACGCGGGCGTGCGCGTGGGTGAGCACGTCTTCACAGCCGGCGCGGCGGTTCTCCACGAGGCTGATGGCCCGGGCCAAGGCGGCGGTGTCGCCGCGATCGAGCGCGTCCACCAGAGCCCGGGTCGTCATGCGTGATTACAAGTTATGTTCACCGCGCGTCCTCCGCCCGGTCGAGCACGGTCGCGTTCACGGGCCCGGGTCGCACGGCGACCCGCTCGACGTGCGTCGCGGTGGCAACCAGGACGTCGAACTCGAGCCCGTGCAGAAGGAACCGCTCGCCCGGACGGGGGATGCGGCCGAGCGTTTGCACGAGCAGGCCGCCCACCGTCTGCGCCCCGCGAGCGGCCGGCACCGTCCCGAACGTCTCCATCAACGCGGTCACGGGCGCGTTCCCGCCGAATTCCATGATCCGGGCCGGCGCGCCCCCCGGCGGAGGCGCAGGCGCCTCGAATACCTCCGCCACCAGGGCACGCAGCACGTCCTCGAAGCTGACCACTCCTGCGGTGCCGCCGAACTCGTCGAGGACCACGGCGAGGTGGCTGCCGCCCCGCTGCATCGCCAGCATGACGTCCCCCGTCCGCTGCGTCCCGGGGACGACGTTCACCGGCCGCACCGGCACGGGATCCTCCGGCTGGAGGCGCAGCAGGTCGAAGGTGTGCGCGACTCCGACGATCTCGTCGAGCGAGCCACGGTACACGGGGTAGCGGCTGTAGCCCGATTGGGAAAAGACGTGGGCCATCTCCGCGGCCGCGAGGCCTTCGGGGATCGCCACAATCGCCGTGCGCGGCGTCATCAACTCCCGCACAGGGCGGTCGGAGAACGCCAGGACGCCCGACACGACCTCGATCTCGTCGGTGCCGGCGAGCGCGTCCGTGTCAGCGCTGGAAAGCACGGCGGCGAGCGCCGTCTGCGTCGACGGCTCGCGCCGCGGGATGAACGGCGCCAGCACGTCTCCGGCGCGCTCCATCCACGGCAACGCCCGGGCGACGATCGCCTCCGCCCAGCGGCGCCCCAGCACGCGCGGGACGAGGTAGGCCGCGTTGACGAACAGGGGGATGATCACCGCCACGGTGAACACGCCAAGGAAGGTCGGCGTCGTTTGGGCGAGCAGCGCGGGGACGGCGGCCGCCGCGACCACGACCCCCAGCGTCGTGAGCGCGTTGGCGGTGGCGAGCACCCGGCCGGGGTGCTCGAGCAGGCGGACGGCTGCCTCCGTGCCGCGCAGCTTGTAATGCACCCAACGCGTGAGCTCCACCTGCGACACCGCGGCCGCGGCCACGCCGATCGCTGCCGCGACGCCGGCCAGGCCGAGGCCCAGGAGCAGGACCATCAGGGAGGCGATCATACCTTCTCGAAGACCACTCGGGTGACGCGGCGGCGGTCGACCTGGTCCACCACCACCCGGAAACCGTCGAGCTTCAGTTCCTCGCCGGGGCGCGGCACGCGGCCGAGCACCGAATAGACCAGTCCGCCGACCGTCGAGACATCCGGGTGCTCGAAGCTCTGCCCCAAGGCCAGGGAGAGGTCGCCGAGCGAGGTACGGCCATCCACCCAGAACCGGTTCCCCTCGTGGCGGATGGCCGGCGCGGCGTCGACGTCGTGCTCGTCGCGGATCTCCCCGACGATCTCCTCGAGGATGTCCTCGAGCGTGATCAGCCCCGAGGTCCCCCCGAATTCGTCCACGACGATGGCGAGGTGCGCCGGCCCGCGCTGGAAGTCGCGCAGCTGCGCGTCGAGGGTCTTGGATTCGGGCACGAAGGCCGCGGGCTTCACCAGGTCCTGCCACCGTTGCGGCGCGTCGGGCCCGGGCAGCCCCATGACGAGCAGGACGATGTCCTTCGCGAACAGCACGCCCACGACGTTGTCGGGCGTGCCGTCGGAGACGGGGAGCCGGGTGTACTCGTGGTGGCGGAACGTCTCGAGCACGGCATCGAGCGGCGCCGCGACGTCAACGGCGACCATGTCGAGCCGGGGGGTCATGACTTCGACGACCGTCGCGTCGGCCAGGGTGAAGATCCCCAGCAGCATGTCGCGCTGTGCCACGCCGAGCTCGGGCTGAAGCGGCTGGCTCGTGGTCACCAGCCCGTGGAGGCCGCGGTCCACCCACGCCAGCAGCATGAGCAACGGGGCGAACGGCATCAGCGTGCGGCGCGCGAGGGGGAGCGCCGCATCGGCGAGCTCGGGGGCGAGGCGAGCCACGCTGCGCGGCAGCGCGTCACCGACCACGAATAGGAACCCCGCCGCGACGAGCAGGGCGCCCAGGGCGCCCACCCAGGGCCGCTGCCACCAGCCCAGCGAGTGGGCGGCGGCCACGGCCCCAAGGACGAGCAGCGCGAGCCGCGCGACGTGCAGGGCCCGGTGGAGGGGGACGTGCCCCCGCACCGCCGGCGGCGGGGCGTCGCCCAGGGTGTGCAGTACCTCGCCCACAGCCGCTTCCTCCCCGAGGGCGAGCAGGCCGGCCCACCCGGCGGCCACGACCGCGGCGACGACCCCCATCCACGAGAGCGCGGCGGCACCGAAGCTCATCGCCCGCCCGCGGTGAGCCGGCGCACATAGCGCTCCTGCCGCCGCCACATGGTCGAGCGCGTCCGCCCCCGCCCCTCCGGGTGGTCGTAGCCGAGGACGTGGAGCGTGCCGTGAACCATGAGACGGATCAGTTCGCTGCGGAGGTCGTCGGTGGTCGGTGTGCCGTTGTGGGTCGTCGTCAGCCAACCCTCGGCCACAGTGGGGCAAATGCAGACCTCCCCGACGATCGAGCCGTCGGGCTGCGGCAGGGCGAATGCCATGACGTCGGTCAGCCCACGCCGGCCGGTGGCGCGGCGGTTCAGGCGCTGCATCGCGGGCGCCCCGAGCAGGGTCAGCTCCACGCGCACGTCCCGCGCGCCCTCCCAGGCGAGCACTCGACGCGCCACGCGCAGCAACGTGCGCTCAGAGACCCGACGCCTGCGGGGCCGGCTGCCAGTCCTTGCTGATGCCGCCACTGGACTCGGGGTAGTCGATGCGGTTGTGGTACATGCCGGACAGGACGCGGATGAATTCCGCCTTCACCACGTCGATCTGCTGCAACGTGAGCGGCGCCTCATCGAGCTGGCCGGAGCTGAGCTTGGTTCGTACGATGTGATTGATCGCTTCCTCGATCTTCTGGGGTGTGAGATCCTCGAGCACGCGCAGCGCGGCCTCGACCGAATCGGCCAGCATCGCGACGGCGGTCTCGACCGAGCGCGGCCGCGGACCGGGGTAGCGATAGTCTTCCCGGCGCGCGGCCCCGTCACCCTGCTTCTTGGCGCGGTCGTAGAAATAGGTGATCTCGCTGGTGCCATGATGCTCCGGGATGAACGCGGCCACGACCGCGGGGAGGCCTCCCTCCTCGGCAAGGGCGAGCCCGTCGGTCACGTGGCGCTTGATGATCTCCGCCGACTGCGCCGGCGCAATCTTGTCATGCGGGTTGCCGCCGCGCGTCTGGTTTTCGACGAAATACAGCGGGTTGCTGAGTTTCCCGACGTCGTGGTAGTAGCAGCCCACGCGGCCCAGCAGGCCGTTCGCCCCGATACGGTTGCACGCCGATTCGACGAGGTTCGCCATCGCCACGCTGTGGGCGTACGTCCCCGGCGCCTCGAGCGACAGGCGTCGCAGTAGCGGTCGGCTCGGATCGGACAGCTCGAGCAGGGTCAGGTCCGTCGTGACGTGGGTGAACGCCTCCGCGAGCGGGAGCAGCAGGATCGTGAGCGCGCCGCTCACCAGCCCGTTGGCAATCCCGAACACCGAGGTCCAGCCGATCTCCCCGATGCGCCAACTGCCGGCGAGCCCCAGCGCGATGGCGCCCGCGAGGTACCCCGCTCCGACGATCAGCACGGCCGTGTAGAGATGGCTGCGCCGCCGCAGCGAGCGCACCGACAGCGCGGCGGTGACGCCGCCCAGCAGGCACAGAAACAGCGCCGGGCTATCGTGAAACACCGGCTGGGTGCCGATCACCGCCGAGACGATCATCGCCCCGATCATCGAGACCCGGCCGTTGAACAGGACGGTGAGCATCATCGCCTGGAACGGCAGCGGGATCAGCTCGGGATGGCCGGGCCGCGTGTGAGCGACGGCGGCGGCGCCGAGCAGCGTCGCAGCGAACAACAGAGCGACGAGCGCCACTTGGCGCTGTTCGCGGTAGGTCTCGCGCCGGTAGAACACCATCAACACCCAGAACACGCCGAGCATCAACGCGTCGCGGAGCATCGGCCCCACGACGCCGCCGAACGACGTGCTCGTCGCGGCGCCGCGGCGCACCAGCTCGTTGTGCAGCGCCTGCAGCTTCTCGTGCGCGGGCCCCGAGATGATCTCTCCCGCCGAGGCAAGCCGGTCCCCCTGGCGCACCACGTACTTGCTCGGGTCCACGCTGCCCATCAGCTCGCTGCGCCGCCGCCGCGTCTCCGCCTCGTTCGGCACGAGCGTCGCGCGGAAGAAGCGCCGCACGAGCTTCAGGTACACCACGTCGCCCACGCTCGACCCCGGATCGGGGTGCACCGCCCGCGAGCGCAGCAGGTACTCGTTGTAGCTCAGCACCTGGTCGCGAGCGACGGGCTGCTCCGAAGCCCCGCGCCGCACGATCAGCTGAGTCGAAGTCTCGGCCTGCAGCACCCCCGACCCGGTCACGCCCTGGGCCAGGGTCTGCGCGAACAGGTCGGTGAGCGCGCGCTCGAGGTTGCGGCGCTTGCCGCCCTTCTGGAGGTAGCCGGCTTCGGCGAGCGACAGGGGGAGACCGGCGCGGCGCCCCACGCGGATGATGGCCTGCGGCCCCTGGCCGACGGAGTCGCTGAGCGTCTGGAAGAACGCGTGCAGCTCGGCCGTCGTGCTGTCGTAGACCCGCTGCTGAAACTGATAGAGCGGCTTGGCGCTGGCGGCGAGATCCTCCGCCTCGCGCGCCAGCTCCTCGTCGGTCTTGGTCACGACGAAGTCGAACGGCGCGACGACGTCGCGCCCGGCCTTCGCTCCCGGCTCGAGCAGCGGCCCGAGGTCGGTGGCGCTCGAAGGGAACGCCAGATACGCGAGCACCGCGAGGCCGACCACCCACGCCCAGCGGGTCCCATGGTAGCGCACTTCGTCCCAGCTCGGTCGTCTCATCTCAGCCTTGAGCATCCTCGGCATACGCGCGGATGATGTCCCGCACCAGCCGGTGACGGACCACGTCCGTTTCCGTGAGATAGCAGAAGCCGATGCCGTCGATGCCTGGGAGGATCCGCTCGATCTGGAGCAATCCCGAGTCCTCGCGGTTGGCCAGATCGATTTGCGTCTTGTCGCCCGTGATCACGGCCCGCGAGTTCACGCCGAGCCGCGTCAGGAACATCTTCATCTGCATCCCTGTCGCGTTCTGCGCTTCATCGAGAATCACGAACGCGTCGGCCAGCGTCCGGCCACGCATGTACGCGAGTGGAGCGATCTCGATGGTGCGCGATTCGATCGCCTTCTGCACACGGTCGCGCGGCATCATGTCCTCGAGCGCGTCATACAGCGGCCGCAGGTATGGGTCCACCTTCTCGTGCAGGTCGCCGGGGAGAAAGCCCAGGCTCTCCCCCGCCTCGACGGCCGGCCGCGCGAGCACGATGCGCCGTACCCGCTTGCGCGCCAGCGCGTCGACCGCCGCCGCCACCGCGAGATACGTCTTCCCCGTGCCCGCCGGCCCAATCCCGACGACGATGTCGTTCTGCGTGATGAGCTGCAGGTAATCCCGCTGCCCCGCGCTCTTGGGGCCGATGACGCGCCGCAGGCCGGGGAGGATGATCTTCAGCTCCTGCTGCGCCGCCTCGCCGCTCAGCGTGCTGCTCGAGCCCTCGAGCGCGAGGCGCTCTACGTCATGGATATCCAGCTCCTCGCCCATGCGCGCCAGGTCCACCATCGCCTGCGCCACCGGCGAGGCGCGCTCGACGGCCGCCGCCGGTCCCTGCAGCGTGAGGCTGTCCCCCCGGAGCGACACGCGCACCCCCATCCGCTTCGTCAGCTCGATGAGGTTGGCGTCGTTCACACCGGCGAGCGCCAGCGGATCCACCCCCTCGACCGTCAGGCGCTGGGTGACGTCGTCGCTCATGGCACCACCTTGAGGTGGAGGGTCGCCAGGTCCTCGGCCCGAGCGGCGGCCGGGGCGCCCTCGAACAGGGCCCGGGCGGCGGTCGTCTTGGGGAACGCGATCACGTCGCGCAGCGAGCCGGCCCCCGCCGCCAACATCACCACACGGTCGAAGCCGATGGCGAACCCGCCGTGCGGCGGCGCGCCGGCGGCGAGCCCCTGCAACAGGAACCCGAACCGCTCCCCGATCTCCTGGTCCGTGAGGCCCAGGTGGCGGAACACCGTTCGCTGCACGGAAGCGTCGGTGATGCGGATCGATCCGGAGCCGAGCTCGTTGCCGTTGTAAACCGCGTCGTAATGCAACGCCCGACAGGCGAACGGGTCGCTCTCCAGCTTCGCCACGTCGTCGGGATGCGGCGCGGTAAACGGGTGATGGGCGAAGACCGGCTTCCCCGTTTCCGCGTCGGGCTCGAACAACGGAAAGTCCATCACCCAGCAGAACGCGTGGGCCGTCGCAGGAGCCGGCGCAACGCGCCGGATGACCTCCTGGCGCAGCCGGTCCAGGACGGGTGAGGTCACGCGGTCGGGGCCGATCGTCATCAGCGCGACATCGCCGTCGCCCACGCCCAGCCGACCCAGCGTCTCCGCCGTGAAGTGCTTGGCTACCGAGCCGGAAAGCTGATCGCCTTGGCGTTTGACCCACGCGAGCCCTGAGCCCCCCAGCTGCTTCGCCGCTTCGGCAAGCTGATCGACGTCCTTGCGGGACAGCGCGCTCCCGCCCCGCACGGGGATCCCGCGCACGCGCGCCCCGTTCTGGCCTGCGGTCTGGAAGAAGGGGACCGCCAGCGGCGCCACGGCCGCGGTCCAGTCCGCGATGACCAGGTCGTAGCGCAGATCGGGCTTGTCGGTGCCGAAGCGCTCCATCGCGTCCCGCCAGCGCAGCCGCGGAAACGGCCGCGTCACCGCGTGCCCCGCTTCGTCCCAGAGCGCGACGAGGACCGCTTCGACATACGCCAGCACGTCGTCCGACCCGACGAACGACGCTTCGAGATCGATCTGCGAGAACTCCGGCTGCCGATCGTTGCGGAGATCCTCGTCGCGGAAGCACCGCGCGATCTGGAAGTAGCGGTCGAACCCCGCGACCATCAACAGCTGCTTGTAGATCTGCGGGGACTGCGGCAGCGCGTAGAACTCCCCCGCGTGCACGCGCGACGGCACCAGATAGTCCCGGGCCCCTTCGGGCGTCGGCTTGGTGAGGATCGGCGTCTCGATTTCGAGGAACTCCAGCTCGGAGAGCGTGCGGCGCGCCCGCTGCAACAACCGGTGCCGCAGCATCAAGTACGCCTGCAGCTCGGGCCGCCGCAGATCGAGGTGGCGCTGCTTGAGCCGCAGCTCCTCGGCCGGAAGCTCTTCGTTCTTGGCGCGCGCGACGGGGATCGCGGGCGTTGTGGCCGCCCCGACGACCTCCAGGCGCGTCGCGTGCACCTCCACGTCCCCCGTCGCCAGCTCGGCGTTCTTCATGTTCGCCGGCCGCAGCACTACCTCCCCTTCCACGACGACCACCGTTTCCGCGCCGAGGGATCCGGCGCGCGCCAGCACGTCGGGCGGCGCCCAGGCCGGGCCCAGCGCGACCTGCACGATCCCGTCGCGGTCGCGCAGATCGAGAAACACGATCCCCCCGAGGTCGCGGCGGCGGTGCACCCATCCCCCCAGGCGCACCCGGGCTCCCACGTGCTCCTTGCGCAACGCGCCGCAACGGTGCGTGCGCTGGCTTGTCTGACTCGCGCTCACCTCGATGCTAGGCTCCCTCTGCTTGGCACAAGGACCGGTAGAACTCATCCGCGGTCTGCGCGGCGAGCAACCGCGCGCGCACCGGCTCTTGGCGCACCAGGCGCGAGATGCGGCTCAGCGCCTTTACGTGCACCCCCGCCTGCGACTCGGGTCCGGCCAGAAGGAAAAACAACCGCACCGGCTGCCCGTCGATCGTCTCGTATGCCACCGGCTGCTGAGTCGTCCCTGCCACCACCACCAGGTTCGGCACCACCGGCGTTTTGCCGTGGGGCACCGCGACCCCGTATCCGATGCCCGTCGGGAACTGTCGCTCCCGTTCGAGAATCGCCCCCAGAACCTCCTCGGCCTGGGGGCCATCACCGGCCAGCGCCATGGCCACGAGCTCACGCAGCACCCCCTCTTTGTCCCCCGCCTTGAGGGGAACGCGGATGTGGTCTGGCGTGAGCAACTCGGACAGGCGCACGGCGTCTCGAAGTGGTGTAAGCGATTGAATCTAGTTAAGTTGAGCCGTCCACGCCACGCCGCGCGCGCGCCCTGCCATGCAACGTTTTGTCCCCATGCTGGTTGCCCTCGGCCCCGCCGTCCTCGGGGCCCAGCAGGCTGCCGGTGCCGAACTGTGGCGCTTGGCGGGCGTAACTGTCTCGGTCCCGGCGGCGCTCGCGCGCGACGGTGCGGCGGCATTCTGGAATCCGGCCCAGGAGGCCGACGGAGCGCGGACGCTCGCGAGCCTCGAAGCCATCGAGACGCCGGAGATCGTGGGCGCCTCGGGCCTGCTCGCTTCGCTCCGCGTCCAGGTCAAAGGCGTGGGCCGGGTCGGCCTGATCTACGGTCGCATGCAGCTCGGCGGATTGACGCGCACGTCGTTTGGCCCGGACGACAATGGCGGTACCATTCCGTTTTACACGCACACCGCCGGTCTTACCTGGACCCGGTCGTTCGGCGCCACGACCCTCGGCGCCACGGCCGGCTATCACGACACGCAGCTCGACGACCTCCACGAGAGCCACTGGACGTTTGACATCGGCGCGGCGCGGCGGATCAACGACGTCCTCCGCCTGGCTGCCGCGACGCACTTTTTCGCGCGCTTCCAGACCGCTGACAACGTGCAGGACCTGTACGGGGCCGCCGAGCTGCGGGTGTTCCAGGGGCCGCTGTGGGACAGCAGCGCGGTGGCGACCGTGCGCGCGCGATACGGAGTCACGGTCACCCGCGCCGGCGCGGTTGACCACGCCTTCGGCGCCGGGATCGAGTTCGGACCCCCGCTCGCTGTGGACGCGCTGCTGGTGCGGGAAGCCGGTTACGGGGGAGCGGCCTGGCGCGTGGTGGGAGGCCTGCGCGTCGCCGTCGGGCACTACCGCATCAGCTTCGCGCGGGATACGGGCGTGAACGACATCGGCGCGGCCTACCGCGTCGGGCTCGAGGCGCGCCTGCGGTGACGGACCTCCTATCGCTCGCCCCGGACGCGGCGCGGGCCGCACTCACGGAATGGCTGGACCGCACCGGGGAGGCGGCGTACCGGATCCGCCAGGTGCTCCCCCGCTTGTGGCAGCGCCCGGTGGCCCGTTGGGCGGACGCGACCGATCTGCCGGCCGCGCTGCGTGCGGCGCTCGATCGGGAGTTCCCACTGGCACGGCTCGAAGCCACGGCCCATCAGGTTTCGAACGACGGCACTGAGAAATTCCTGTGGAAGTTGGCCGACGGCGAGGCGGTCGAGTCGGTCCTGATTCCCGAGGGCCGGCGCCGCACCCTGTGCATCTCGTCGCAGGTCGGGTGCGCGCTGGGCTGCGTCTTCTGCGCGACGGGCCGGATGGGGTGGCGGCGCGACTTGAGCGCTGATGAGATCGCGGGGCAGGTGCGGGCGATCATCGTGCGCGACCCGCACCAGAAGCCGACCAACGTCGTCTTCATGGGGATGGGCGAGCCGCTGCTCAACTGGGAGGCGGTGGATGTCGCCCTCACGATTCTCAATCACGGCGACGGCCTGGGGATCGGGGCGCGTCACATCACCGTGTCGACGGTCGGGATCCTCCCGAGTCTCGCAAAGTTCGCGCAGCGCCCCGAACAATTCCGTCTGGCCCTCTCGCTCCACGCGCCCATGCCTGCTCTGCGTCGCGACCTGATGCCGATCGAGAAAAAATACGCGTTGCCGGACGTGATGAAGGCGCTGGCGCAGTTCTCGCGCCGCGTGACCCTGGAGTACGTGCTGATCGGCGGCGTGAACGATTCCCTCGACACAGCGGATCGCCTCGTCAAGCTCGCCAAGCCGTTGGGCGCGCTCGTGAACCTGCTGCCGCTTCATCCTGGCGGGGCGCCGGGACTCACCCCGAGCCCCCACGCGCAGATGCTCGCGTTCGAGCGGCGTCTCAAGCGTTCCGGCGTGGCGGCGGTGCTGCGCCGCAGCCGCGGGCTCGACATCAGCGCCGCATGCGGGCAGCTACGGGTGGAACTCGGACCGCGGCGGCGCAAAGTCGGCGCCGAGGAGCACGCTGGCGTCGAGTAGCCGGGTGGAGTCGTGTTGGAGCAGGATGGTGCCGGTGCGGAGTGCCTGACGGACTCGTTCCCCGATGCTGGCTGGCCCGCGGCGCACCAGGATGCGCGTCGAATCGAGCGTGCCCAGGCTCGCCGGCGCGTTGCCGTAGAAGACGACGTCCACCCCCGCCTCGCGCAGCACTCGCGTCGCCGTTCTGGCCAGGCCGGGTTTGCCGCTCGCGTTCAGGACTTCGACCATCACCCGCTCGCCCTGATCGCCCGGGATAGTGGCCGGCCCACTTGACGGCCGACTGCCACGACAACCGAGCACGACGATCAGGATTGCCAGTCCGACCGTCCGACAGTCCGCCCGTCCGACGATTCTCATGAGACCAGCGAGTTCCAGAACTGCACCGTCTCCTCGCGCAGCGGCCACCCCGACCGCACCGTCCAAGCGATGCGGCGCCGGGCCACCTCCCGCAGCACGCCATCCCGCTCGGCGGGCACTCGCTCAACCAGGTCGTGTCGCTCGTTTTGATCGAACGCCCGTCCAGGGTCGAGAAAATCGGCGAGGTACAACATCCGGCCCACGTCGTCCCACCGCGGGTAGCCGATCGAGTGGTAGCGCACGGCGTCGAGGACTCCACGATCCCGCTCGCCGTCCCGCGCCGCGCGATCGGCGGCGAGCGGGCCGTGATCCAGCTCCGACGCCGCGGGCGCGTCGCGCAGCGCGTCGTGGAGCCAACCCGCCCGCAACCAGCGATCCCGCTCCACATCCCCCACACGCATCGCCCCGGCCCACTCGCCGAGCAGTGCTACCACGCGCGCGATGTGTGCGCGCCGCTCCGGCGTGGCGACGGCCCACAGGGGCAGCGCCACGTCAGGCTCGCACGGCAGGGTCAGCCGCGATGCCTTCACCCAACACCACGTTGTCGATGAGCCGCGTCGCGCCGACGCGGGCCGCCACCGCCACGATCGTCTTCGCCGTCACCCGCTCGACGGGTTGCATCGCCTCATCCACCAGCGCCACGTACTCCGGCTGCACTCCGGGCGCAGCCAGCGTCTCCATCCCTTTCTTCTGCAGCGCCGCGGCCTCGGCCTGGCCCCCACGCCAGGCCTGCTCCACGGCGCGCAGGGCGCGGGAGAGCGCGAGGGCGGAGCGCCGTTCATCAGGGGACAGGTAGGTGTTGCGGGAAGACAGCGCGAGCCCATCCAGCTCACGGACGGTGGGCGCGACCTCGATCTCCAGGGGAAAGTCGAGATCCCGCACCAGACGTTGCACCAGCATCGCCTGCTGAAAGTCCTTGCGACCGAACAGCGCGACGTCGGGCTCCACGACGTGGAACAGCTTCGCCACGACCGTGAGCACGCCGCTGAAGTGCCCGGGTCGGATCTTTCCTTCGAGCACGTCGGCCATGGGGCCGGCGGCTACACGGGCGATCGGGTCCGCCGGGTACATCGCCGACCGCTCCGGGGCGAACAGGCAGTCCACGCTCCGGGCGTGTGCCAGTCGCCGATCGCGGTCCAGGTCGCGGGGGTAGCGACTGAAGTCCTCCTGGGGCCCGAATTGCAGCGGGTTGACGAAAACGCTCAGCACCACGCGGTCGGCCAGCTCCCTGGCGCGGTCCACGAGGCGCAGGTGCCCTTCATGGAGGAAGCCCATCGTGGGGACGAACCCGATGCGGCGGCCGCGCGCTTTCTCCGCGCGGGTCCAGGCGCGCATGGCGGACAGGCTGGAGATTTCCTGCATCGCTACTTCTGGAAGGAATGCTCCGGGTCGGGATACTTCCCCTCCCGCACCTCCGCCGCGAACCCCTGCACCGCCTGCTTCACGTCGTCGGCGAGATGCGCGTAGCGTTTGACGAATTTCGCGGAGAAGCGGTCGTTCAAGCCCAGGAGATCGTGAAGCACGAGCACCTGCCCGTCGCAGTCCTTCCCCGCGCCGATGCCGATCGTGGGAATCGCGAGCGAGTTGGTGATCTCGGCGGCGAGCGGCGTGGGCACCAGCTCCAGGACGACGGCGAACGCGCCGGCATCCTCGAGCGCCCTGGCGTCGTCCTTCAGACGCTGGGCGGTCTTGTCGTCCCGCCCCTGCACGCGGTAGCCCCCCAGCGCGTGCACCGACTGCGGGGTGAGCCCGATGTGCCCCATCACCGGAATCCCGACGTCCACGACGGCGCGCACCGTGTCCGCAATCGGCCGGCCGCCTTCCACCTTGATGGCGTGGCACCCGGTCTCGGCCATGACGCGCCCACCGTTGCGGATCGCCTCTTCCTTCGTGACCTGGTAGGTGAGATACGGCATGTCGCACACCACCATCGCCCGCTGCGCGCCACGCCGCACGATCTTGGTGTGGTAGATCATCTGATCGAGTGTCGCCGAGAGGGTGGACTCGGCGCCGGCGAGCACCTGATTCACCGAGTCGCCGACGAGCAGGACGTCCACGCCGCTCGCGTCGAGCAGGCGCGCGAACAGGGCGTCGTAGCACGTGAGCATCACGATGCGCTCGCGCTTCTCCTTCATCTGCAGGAGGGCGTGGACGGTGACCGGCTTTGGGGCGGGGGCCTCAGGCACGGGCGGGACTCAACGCCTCCAGCTCCGCCACCTCGCGGCGCCAGAAGTCGCGGTTAGGCAGCTCGGGGTGGGGAACGGTGAGCCCGGGCTCGGACACGACCCAGTCGCCGTAGCGCACGATGTCCAGGTCCAGCGTGCGGGGCCCCCAGCGCTCGCCGCGATCCCGGCCGCGCTCCCGCTCGAGCTCGAGCAGCCCGAGCAACAGCTCCCGCGGTGGAAGCGACGTCTCCAGCAACACCATCTGGTTGAGGAATCGTCCCTGTGGGACGGGGCCCAGCGCCGCCGTTTCCTCCACCTGGGAGGCGGCGACCAGCCGCGTGTCCGGCAGCGCGCCGAGGCGCTCGCGGGCGAACGCCAGGTGGGCTGCGCGGTCGCCGACGTTCGATCCGAGGGCCACGTAGACCCGCTCGACGGGGGGGGAGGACACGCGGGAATCCTAAACCCTCAGGGGACGCTGGCAAAGCCGCGCGTCAATTCGCGCAGCATTCCCGCCACTTGCTCGAGCTCGCGGGTCGCCTGCTCCAGCTCCGCGAGGCCGCGCGCCGCTTCGCTCGCCCGCGTCGCCACGCCGTCGGCCTCGCCGCGGTTCTTGCCCGCGATCTCGGCCACCGCGTTGATGCGCTGGCGCAGCCGCGCGAACGCTTCGTCCTGCTCCCCCGCCGCCGAGGCGATCCGCTGCGCGTGCGTCGTCGCATCCGCCGTCGCCGCCACGATCGCGTCCAGCGCCTCCAGCGCGCCCGCCGACAGCTCCTCGACACCTCCCACGTTCACCTGCCCGCGTCGCATCTGCTCGACGACCTCGCCCACCTGGCGATGGATGTCCTGCACCAGCTCGCCCGCCTCGAGCGCGGCCGTGGCGCTCTGCTCAGCCAAGCGCCGGACCTCCTCGGCCACCACGGCGAACCCCTTGCCGTGCTTCCCCGCCCGCGCCGCCTCGATGGCGGCGTTCAGGGCCAGCAGGTTCGTCATGTCGGCGAGCTCGCGGATGGAGGCGATGAATCCCGTGATCCGCCGGCTTACCTGCCCGAGCTGCTGCACCTTCGACGAGCTCTCCCCCACGAACCCCTTCAGCGCCACCAACCGCTCGATGGCGTCGCGGATTTGCTGGCGGTTCTTGCCCGCGACCTCGCTCGCCGCGCTGGAGGCGCGCGCCGCTTCCGCGCCGTCGTTCGATACCCGCCGCGCCACCTGGGACAGCGTTTCCGTCGCCGCGAGCCCTCCGGACACCTCGCCTTCTTCGGCCACGACGCCGCCGCGGATCACCTCGGTCGACGCGGCCACGGCCTTCGCCGCTTCCCGCAGCGCCACCGCCGCATGGGTCAGCGTCTGCAGCTGCTGCGTCACGCGCTCCACGGTCTCGACCAGCGGGCGCCGCAACTCGGTGATGTGGATCGCGGTGGCGAGCTGGTTGGCGAACGTGGTGATCGTGAGCACGTCCTTGCGGCGGTACGCCTTGCGCTTGTGATGCTCGAGCTCCAAGGTCCCGATCACCAGGTCGCCGAACTTGAGGGGGACGATGACCAGACTCTGCACTTCGAGCGGGGCGTCGGCGACGCGCTGGTCGCGGGTCACATCGTCGATCACCACAGTCTCCCCCGCGCGCACCGCGGCGTCGCGCAGCTCCACCGTATCGGAAGAGGGGTCGCTCCGGACCTCACGCCCGATGGCGCTGCGATACGCCAGCGCGAGCCCGCCGTCCTGGCGCCGATAAATGCGGAAGTCCCCCCAGTCCACCAGGCGGTTGGCGAGCCGCTCGATGCGGCGGAACGAGTCCTCGAGGCTCAGGTTGCTCGTGATCACCGCGTCCATTGCGTGGATCTTGTTGAGCTCCTCGGCCGACACTGCTTCCTCCAGCATCATCTTGAGGAGCAGGCCCAGCCCCACGAGGACGGGCGCCACGAACACCCATACGAGCGGCTGCTCGCGAAACCCGACGATCGTGCCGACCACGGCTGCCGCCCCGATCAGGGTGGCGAAGTAGGCGAGCATCTCGTACCGCAGGATCAGCATGCGCTCGCCCACCTCGAGCTTGCTGCGCACCAGCAGACTCAGGTAAAACAGCGTCCGGGAGATGAGGAAGTAGGTGAGTGCTATGGCGAACAGGGGCAGGATGATCGCGCTGTGTGGCTCCGGCGGGATCTCCGCGGCTTCCAGCACGAACGCGTACACGCCGTACGCCGCGACCAGCGCGATCACTTCCCGGCCGAGATTGATCCAGGCGACCCGCAGCGGCTTGCGGTGCCACGTCCAGTCGACGATCAGCGTGCCCCCCGCGACCGCGGTGGCGGTCGCGGGGAGTCCCACGAGCAGGCTCCCCGCGAGTGCGACGAGGCCGGTCTGCGTGAGATAGGAGTACTTGCTCAAGGGGATGTGGAGGCCGCGCAGGGCGACGCAGGCGCCGAGCAGGACGATGATCTCCGGGATCTGGTGCAGCCAGCGCGGGTCCGCCGCCAACACCGCAGCGAGCAGCACGAGTCCCGTGTAGGCAAGACCCTGGCTGTAGAGCACGACGAACCGCTGGATCGTCACGACCGCTGCTCCGCTGCCGACCGCACCGCCGTGACGAGCTCGGCGAGCAACCGCTCGGCCGAGGCGAGGCCGCCGTTGCCGAGCGCTTCGACCAGCGCGCTCCCCACGATCACGCCGTCCGCCACTCTCGCCGCGGCTGCCGCTTGCGCGGCCGAGCCGATCCCGAATCCGATGGCGACGGGCAGCGGCGTCGCCGCCTTCACCCGCGCTACCTGGCGCTCCAAATCGGGCGGCACCTGCTCGCGCACACCTGTCACGCCGAGGCGGGAGATGAGATAGATGAAGCCGGAGGCGCCGCGCACTGCCTCGGCGAGCCGACTGTCGGGCGTCGTGGGAGCGATGAGGCGGATCAGCGCCAACCCACCGGCCGCCGCCCGCCGCTCCAGCGCCGGGTCGGCGCCCGCCGGCAGGTCGGTCAGGAGCAGCCCCGACGCGCCGGCGGCCTGCGCGGCGGCCACGAAGCGCTCCACGCCGAAGGCCAGCACCGGGTTCAGATAGGTCATGATCACGACGGGGACGTCGAGTCGCGCTTCGCGCACGAGGTCCAGGACTCCGGCGACGGTCATCCCCTGGTCGAGCGCGGCCTGCGTGGAG
>Ga0066683_10000025_pt1 | contig 23923 bp, 2 predicted proteins | sample GraSoiAngelo_132_FD_62296 | JGI IMG/M metagenome (GOLD analysis project Ga0066683, IMG submission 62296) | Grasslands soil microbial communities from the Angelo Coastal Reserve, California, USA - 14_0929_02_40cm | ecosystem: Environmental > Terrestrial > Soil > Grasslands | place: USA... | reverse complement strand
GCCTTTTCCCCCCGCGACCGCGCCGGCGCTTCGGCGTCGCGCACGCCCAGGGCGTAACGCTCGATCAGGTACGCCCAGTAGCGCAGCGCGCGCGCGCCGAGATTCGGGATCTCGATCAAGTCCGCCAGGATGTAATAGGCGTCGTAGCGCAGCAGCGGGTTACCGTTGAAGATCAGGGTGGAAACGCCGGCGATCAGCATCACGTTGAACAGCACCGCGCGCGCCACGCCGGGCTCGATCAGCAGCCAGGCGTAGAACGCGAGCGAGGCGACGAACAGCTCGGCGGCCATGCCGGCGGCTCCGACCATGGCGCGCCGGTACTTGGAGCGGAACGTCGTCGCGGCGGACGCCTCGACATAGGGAACCGGCAGCAGGACCAGCAGGACGATTCCCATGTCGTGCACTTCGCCGCCGCCGGCCTTGGTGGCGGTGGCGTGGCCGAGCTCGTGCAGCAGCTTGATCACCGGGAACACCAGGTACAGCGCGAGGAGATTGTCGACGGCCAGCACGCGGTCGGAGAAGTTGTTGGTCAGCTCCGGCCAGTGCATAGGCAGCAGAAAAAGGGCGGGCAGCACGATCGCCAGCCACAGCACTCCGCCCCAGCCGCTCCAGATGAGCCCAATCAATCCGGGTATCCGGTCGAGAAAGGCATCCGGATCCCACAAGGGAATGCGCAGCGCCATCGGGTTGGCGAAGGAGCGCTGCCGGCGGGCCTTGACCTCGCGCTCGCCGCGCGCGAACAGCTCGGCGACGTCCGGCGTGACGTCGCTCTGCAGCAGGTCGGCGGCGTGCAGCTGCCCGAGCAGCTGGATGATCTCGTCCTGCGTCGGCGCGGCTTCGCCGAGGCGCGCGCCAACCAGCGCCCAGACGTCCTCGACGCTGCGCTCGCCGTCCAGCGCGGCGATGATGGTGCGCGCCGCCGGAGTGAAGCGGTGCACCCGGCCGGACGCGGGGTCCTGCAGCAGGTACCAGACCTCGCCGCGGTAGCGATGGCGGTGCAGGCGCGCATGCGAGCGCAGCCTGGGCCTGAGGCCGGCGACGCGATACCAGGAGTTGCTGAGCAGCGGCGCGCTCATGACCTCGCGTTCATGGCAGCCACTTCCACGCCCACATGCGCAGCCAGTCCACCAGCGGGTGGGTCCAGATCCAGATCAGCTTGCGCTCGCCGGCGGAGATCTTGCCGACGCCTTCCATGCCCGGCCGCAGGTGCGCCGACGCGTTATCGAGCTGCGCTTCCACGCGAAAATAGTTTCGCCCCTCCTGCGCCGTCGACACCGGGGTGATCTGCTTCAGCGCGAAATGCATCGGCCGTGCTGGCATGCCCGAGAGGGCGAGCTCGCCCTGCTGCCCGACCCGGACGTGGGCGATGTCGCGCTCGTCGACCTCCAGGATCACGCGGTAGGCGTCCAGCGGCGCGATCTGGAACAGCAGCTTGCCCTGTTCCACCGGAGCGCCGAGCAGCTGGCTCAGGTCTCCAGACACCACGATGCCGTCGAAGGGCGCGGCCAGCGTGGCTCGCGCGAGCTTGTCCTCGACCAGCGAGAGCTGCGCCTCTGCCTGGTTGATCTGCGCCGCGATCACCGCCATCGTGGCGCGGTCCAGCGCGGCGAACGCCTGGCGGTGCTTGCGCATCAGCTGCTCGCGCTCCGAAGCGAGCCTGGTCTGCTCGAGCTTCAGCTCGCGCTCGTCCAGGCGGGCGAGAACCTGGCCTTTCTTCACCGTGTCGCCGGCGCGCACCAGGCTTTGAGCGACGTAGCCGTCGAACGGCGCCACGGCGGCGCGCTGCACTTCTCCCTCGATGACGGTCTTCGCGGACACGCGGTATTCGCCCGCCGCGAGGCTGCAGAACAGCACCACCGCGCCCGCGACCAGCGCGAGCAGCTTGACCCCGGGGTGGCGCGGCCCGAACAGCGCGCGCGCGCCGGCCGCCAGCGCCTCGCGCAGGCGCTGCCATTCGCCGCGCTCGTTCTCGCGCTTGAGCGCGAGGATCGGTCCCAGCAGCATGCCTACGGTCTTGCACAGCTCGATCGCCTCCGCGTCGAACGCCTCGCCGCTGCTGCGCTCCAGCGTCAGCACGCCGCCCGCGTGGCCGTCCTGCGCGAGCGGCACCGAGCAGATCGCGAGGTCCCTGAATTCGCGCGCCAGCTCGCCGTGGGCGATCGCGCCCAGCTCGTCGCCGTCGCGCGCCGGATGGACGATCGTCGCGTCCAGGTCGAGCACCTCGTCCATCGCTTCGCCGATCAGCCGCACGAGGTTGGTCTTGCGATCGAAGCTCGCCGTGTGCGAGATCGCCTGCACCTCCACGCTGCCCGATTCCTCGAAGCCGAGGCTGACGCGGTCGCACTTGAGCCGCGCCGCCAGCTCGTTGGCGACCGCCAGCGCCGAGGGGGCGAAGCGGCGCTCCTGGAGCGCGCTCGCCACCAGGTCCGTCGCGAGCGCCAGGCGCGCCAGGCGCGTGTCGCGCTCCTTCAGGTCCTGCTGGCGGAACTGGTCGACCAGCCACGCGCTTGCCCAGTACACCATGCGCAACGCCTGCTGCAGAGCCTGCTCGGGCCCGGGCGGAAGGTCCAGCGCGACCGCACCGCGCAGCACCCCCGAGACTTCGATCGGATAGCCTATGAGGGCGGGCTGCTCGCGCGTCGGCGCCGAGACGCCGTCACGCGCCACCACGATGCCGCGGCGCTCCTTCAGCGCCTTCTCCGCGGCCGGGCTCAGATACTGCATGTTGCGCGCGGGATCCGGCCACACCGCGGCCGCGCGGTAGGCGCCGTCGCGCTCCGGGCCGAGCAGCAGCAGCGCGCCGTTGGCGCGATCGACCTGAGTGCACAGGATAGCGAGCCAGCTGGCGCAGAACTCGGCGGCGTCGCGGGCCGAAGAGAACCGCGCCCATGCCGCCGCTTCGGCGCGGGCATCGGTCGCCAGCGAGTAGATGGGCGCAGGGCCTGCCATCGACCCGTGCACCTGGCTCAGTCAGCCGCGGCGCGCTTAGTGCCCTTGCCGCTCGCGGACTTATGCTTCGCTTCGACGTCCTTGGTAGCCGCGGGGGCCTGCGCTTCGCGCTCCGCTTTTCCGCCCTGAACGACGACCAAGCGGTCCTTGAGAGCGTCGAAGTTGCGCATCGACTGCAGATGCAGGTAGAGAAGCTCGAGCTCGTCGGTCTTCGCCAGCTCGGCGAGCTTGTCGCCGGGCAGCGCCTTGACCTTGGCGCGGTTTACCGCCCAGAAGCCGCCCAGTGACAGGCGCTCGCCGGATCCCATGGAAATCTGGGCCTGCATCGGCTCGAGCAGCCCCAGCTCGCGGACTTTCTTGCAGAACGCCCGCGTGCGCATGAATTGCGCCTGGTACTCCTGCAGAAACTTGAGCACGTTATTGACGTAGGGCGTCGGCTTGCCGCCGTCGAACAGGCGCTGGCCGCGCCCTTCGCGGTTGAAGCCCGGGAACGCCTCGTCGACGCACAGCATGAAAGTCTTGCCGTCGTCGGCGGTGGAGAACACGAACGGATAGCGCCGCACGAACGCCGGGATGTACTTGGCGGACCACTTGCCGTGGGCGAGATAGAGGTTCTCGTTGCCGCGCATGCCGAGGATCACCGCCGGCATGACCTCGTCGTTCACGCCGGCAAAGACGATCGCGTACTCCGGCGCGGCATGCGGTAACTCGACCGCCATGAGCGGCACCGAGTTGACGTTGCGTGCGAACGCGTAGTCGGCACCGACCTCGACGCTGGCGTCGCGATGGCGGGCCGCCGAGACGGGCACTGCCGTCTCGTAGATCAGAAGCTGGGTTGCCATGGTTCCCTCCCCTAGAGCCTTTGACTATACCTCATGCGGCCCTACCCCCCGCGCAGCGTTGACAAAACCTTGCTCGCCGCCTCCATGTGCACCCGGATGCCCAGGTTCGGGTTGCGCTGGGTCTCGCTCTGGCCGAGATGGTTGAGGAAGTCGCCGAGCCAGGCAGAAGACGGCGCGCGCTGCCCGGCCTTGCGCTGCTCGGACACACCGATGACCGCGTTGCTCCAATCGATCGCCGGGGTCGTGTTGCCGGCATTGCCTGCGCCGAAGAATGCATACGGCCCGGTCGAGTCGTAGTACGGCGACGGCGTCGCGGCGGCGCCCGAGGACGACGAAACCTGAACGTGCGCATCGCCTGCCGGCAGTGCCCGCACGCCCGCCTGCAGGGTCATGCCGGTTACGTCCTGACCATAGTCCTCCGCGAAGCCCATGGCGTTGGCCATCTCGTGCGATACCGTCGTGAGCAGGTCCATGCGCCCGAATGCCGCGCTGGCCGGGTCCGCGGCGAGGGCCCCGCTCAACAGACGTATCGAGAACTCGCTGTTGTCCTGCGGCGTCGGATCGACGAACCAGCCCCATCCGGCCGCGCTGCGGTCGATGAGGATCGAATTGCCGGTCGTCTCGCCGAGCATGCCGTCGGGCAAGTTGCCGACCTGGATGTCGACGTTGTTCAAGACCGTGAGGCGCGGGTCGGCCGCGCCGAGCGCGGCGGTCCACAGCTGCTTTGCCTCGACTACGATCGGCGCCAGTTGGCTGTCGGTGAGCGAGGTCACGCTCAGCGGCGTTGCACGCGCGGGTTCCGCCGCGACTTGCATGATGGGCATACCCCACGCCGTGGTGTCGACCTTGCTCTGCAGGTTGCCGGCCTGCGGGTCGCGCGGTCCGCCGGTCTGGTCGTTCCAGGCGGAGTCGCCCTGCACGACCATGCCGAGCTCGCCGAACGGCTCGCCGTTGCGCGCCGGATCACCGCCATGCTGCGCGGCGAGCGTCGGGTCGGCGCCGTCGCTCTTCGACAGTTGCAGAAGGAAGGTCTTAATCGCCGGATTCGGCAGCCGGACCACCGTCGGCAGGCCGTAATTCGAGTACGGCACGAGGTAGGTGTTGAACTCGCCGGCCCAGTCGACCAGGCGGTCTGCCCCGGTGTTGCCGATCAGCACGTCACGTCCGGCGCCGCCATAGGCCAAGTCGTTGTAAGACGGATCGGTGTCGGTGCGGTTGTTGAGGGTGCCGTTGGTCGTGAGGTCGTCGTCGGCGTCGAGCAGGTCGTCGCCCCAGCCGCCGAAGATCTGGTCGCGGCCGGTGCCCCCCACCGCCCAGTCGTTGCCGAGGTCGCCGAAGATGCGGTCGTCGCCATCGGTCGGCTTTCCGTTGGTGCCCGTCACCCAGTGCGTATCCTTCGGGCCCTCGGTTGCATCGAAATTGAGGATCCAGTTCAGGCCGGTCCCGGTCTTCGACAACGTGCCCGTTGGCGTCAGCAGGACCTCGCGCAGCGAATCGTTCGCGTCGTAGAGCGCGAACTTCGTCGTGCTCGGGTTGTAGCCGAGCGGGTTGCCGGGGTTGAACGGATGGGAGAAGTCGCTCTCCGTCACCGTGCCGATCTGCGCGCCGGTCGCATTATCGTAGTTGGTCGTATAAGACAGCATCGGCGCCTCGGCCCCCGAGATCGCGTCGTCACCCGCTCCGCCGTGGATCGAGTCGTTGCCCAGCCCGCCATAGATGATGTCGTTGGCGTATTTCGGACGGAACAGCACATTCGGCGACGCCGTGTTCGGGTCCACATTGTCCGGCGTCAGGTCAGCGGTGTAGGTAAGCGCGCCGTTGACGTTGATTATCGCGTTTATCTGGTCATTCGAATCCTGGATCAGCAGGCTGATCTGCGACGCCGGGATCGCAGCAATGCCGTAGAGCGGCTCGCCAAGAGCTGAGCTGTTGCGGCTGCTGAAGATCAGCCCGTCGTCGCCAAGGATGCCGTCGTCGCCGGTGCCGCCCGAGATCCAGTCGGCGCCGTAGCCGCCGACGATGCTGTCGTTCTGGCCGTCGCCGTAGAGCACGTCGTTGCCGACCATGCCGAAAAGGAAGTCATCGCCCGCCTCGCCGTGGATCTCGTCGGCGGCACCGATGTCGGTCGCCGCAACGGCGGGCTTGAAGTCGGCGCCGCCCGGCGTGTAGTCGAGCATCTGCGCGGCGCGCACTACGATCTTCGTCTGCTGGACCGCCGGCAAGCCATTGGTGTAGTTGTCGTAGTTGAAGCTGAGGTAATGGCCGGTCGAGGTGCCGTTCGTGCCGACGATGCGGAAGATGTTGCCGTTGTCGCCCACGATCATGTCGGAGTCGTTGGCATGACCCTGCGCCGAGGTGTCGCCCGCGTCGTTGCGCCCGATCGCGGTCCCCGAGCCGCCGAAGATCAGGTCGGAGCCGTCGGGCCGCTGCGCCGGCGTAACCAGGCTGAACAGGCTTGAGCTGCCGCCGATGATGTCGTCCTGCCCCTGGTTGCCGAAGATCGTATCGTTGCCGCCGCCGCCTTCGATGTAGTCGATGCCATCGGTGGCCGCATCGAACGACGGGTTGATCTGCAGCGCGTTGCTCGCGTCGCGGTACGCATAGACGCGCTGCCCGCCGGTCATCGCCACGTCGATCGAGCCATCGCCTTGGATCACGTCGTTGCCGAGCTCACCAAAGATCATGTCGTCGCCCGCACCACCGGCGATGTAGTCGTTGCCGTAGAGCCCGGCCGCGGTGGTCGAGGTGTGGTCCTGGATGGTGATCTGGAAGTCGGCCCACGCCGCGTTGCCGCCCGCGCCCGGGTCGGTGAAGTTCGTGCCGGTGATAAGGAGGTTCCCGGCAGTTCCCACGGCCGTGCTGTAGATCGGCGTGAGGTTGAGGGCGCGGAAGCGCGGATTAGTGAAGTTGCTGAGCGTGGCTGTGCGATCGAGCGAGACGTTGTCGCCGAAGATCAGGTCCTTGCCGTCGCCGCCGTCGATCGCATCATTGCCGGTGCCGCCGATCAGGATGTCGTCGCCCGCGTTGCCGTAGATCGTGTCGTTGCCGCCCGAGGCGTTGCTCTTGCTCTCGACCTCGACCACGCCCAGCGTGGACAGCAGGGTCTCCGGGACGGTCTGGGTGACGAGGCCCAGGTCGCCGAAGACGACGTCATTGCCGCCGTCGCCATAGATCAGATCCTGCCCGGGCGTCAACGTGTCGTGCGTGTCCGCAACCGGCGCCGAGGGATCGCTCACCGTGACCAGGACACGGTTGTAGAGCGTGCGGCTGATGGTGCCACTGTCCTCGTTCGGGTCGGGGATGACGATGGTGCTCTTGCCGACGTTGAACCCGTCGTCGCCGTAGATGATGTCGTCACCGCCCTGGCCGTGGATCGTGTCGTTGCCGGAGCCGCCGGCGATGTGGTCGCCGGCCTGGCTGCCCCAGATGGTGTCGTTGCCGACGCCGCCGAAGATGGTCACGCTCTGGGTGTCGTTGCGCGCGTCGATGGTGTCGTTGCCCGGGTTGTTGTAGGCGAAGGCGTTCACCGAGGCGACACCGGACAGACCGACGTAACGGCTGCCGTCCTGTGAGGTGTCGCCGAACACGATCAGCGGCGAGGCGGTGCCACCACCACCGTTGATGGTAATGGTGTCGCTGCCGCCCCCGCCGTGCACGATCGTCAGCGGGCCGCGCATGCCGTCGGTGGTGGCCATGGTGTCATTGATGGTCAGGTCGTCGTTGCCGCGGCCCAGCATCACCTCGATTGTCTCGACGTTGAGGTAATTGACCCCGCCCGTGAAATCGTGGGCGCGTCCCTGGCCGTCGACGAAGTGCAGGTTGCCACCCATCCCGTTCAGGAAGAGGTTGCTGCCCGTCAACGTGCCGACGTCGTTGGCTCCGCTGCCGTCGTTGAAGATGTTCAACGTGTCGACCGAGCCGGTGTCGTCGGTGGACGCTACGGGGTTCGGCAGCGGCGCGTCCGTCTCGGTGGGCAGCTTCACCGCTGGCTTGACGGAGCGGTCCTCGGGCCCGACGCTGCCGTCGATGGTGAGCGAGCCCTGGATCGCCGTGGCCGCGATGTGTGGCTGCACCGGGAAGAACTTCAGTTGCTGGTTCGGATCGGGCGGTGGCGCCGCCGGGTCGGCGGTGACCTTGACGACGAACGGGTTGAACCAGTTCGTGGTGCTGAAGGTCACGAACGCGGGCGTGGATCCCGTCGCTGCCGTGAATCGAGCGTCGGCGCCGTTGAAATTGGAAACCAGCGTCTGGCCGTCCGTGATGAGGGAGATCTTCACGTCGGCCGTGGGGGCGTGGGTGAGGCGGATGCCGTAGGTATCGCCGGTCGGATCGCCCTTGACGACCAGGGTCGAGCCGTCGGTCTGCCGCACATAGACCCCGGCCCCGTCGGTGTCGAGGACCTTCACGTTCAGCGTAGGCGCCGGGTTCGCCGGATCCGCGAAGAAGCTCGCGTAGGCGGTATCGGTACTCGCCACCGCGTGCGTGATCTGCGCCGTCAGGGGACTCTCGACGATCGCGTCGTCGGTCGCCGCGACGCTGATGAGCGCCGCCGTGTCCCAGTTGGTGGAGTCGAACGTGAGCGAATGGGTTGCCGCGTCGTACCGCGTATCGGCGCTCGAGAGCTGGAGCCGGGGATCGCTCTGGCTCAGAGTAACGGTGACCGTCTTGCCAGCCTCCGGCGCCCTGGCGAGCGCCAGCGAGTAGCTGTCCGTGATGCCGTGCGGCACGGCGCCCTCCAGTACTACCGTCTCCCCATCGGTCTGCGTGATCCGCAACCCCGGCTGATCGTTGTCGAGGACCTCGACTTTGACGTTGCGAACCGCGACGTGGTTGAAGCGCGAATCAGTGCTGCGGCTACTCGTGCTGACCATGACGAGTCCGTCGCCCTCGGCGGCGGCATCGTCGATCGCCTTGACCTGGACCGTCTTGGTGGTGCCGACGGCAGTGCCGCCGGCGAATTTGACCACGGCCGCGGGCTGGAACGTCGCGCCGCCATCGACGGAGACGAGGACCGTGCGGGCGCCGGCGGTGGCGGCCTCGGACGGCGACTGGGCCGCGGAAACCGTGATGTAGACGTCGGCGTTGGGGGTGGCGGCCAGGCTGTAGGTGAAGCTGTCCGTCGTCCCGCCCTGCTCGTTCACCACCGTCGATCCACTGCTCTCCTGCACCACGATCTGGCCGGTCGATGGGGTGGCGACATGCAGCGGGACGCCGTCGGCCGGAATGTTGTCGTAGTCAAGATCCGCCGAAGTGACCCGGTGGTTGATGACACCGCTCAGCCCCTCGAGATCGCGGCTCACGACGGGCAGCGTGACATCGCCGCCAACGTTGAACGTGTCGTAGCCGATGCCGCCCACGACGTTGACCGCCACGCCGGGAGGTGTGCTTAGGATGAAGAAGTTGTCGTTGCCCTCCAGGCCGTCGACCGTGATGGACTGAATGTTCGCGTAGGTGATGTGCAGCCCGGCGCCGAAGATCCCGTCGCTCGAGATGGCGAAGTTGTCATCGAACTCGGTGCCGAGGACGACCATTTGGTTGAAGCCGGTGCCGCCGTCGATGTCCGTGGGGGCATTAACGCTGTACTCGATGAGGTCGTTGCCGTCGCCGCCGAGGACCGCCGTCTGCGCGGCCATTGAGAGGTCCTTGAGCGCTTTGCCCGTCAGGGGATCGGCGAGCGCGAACGCGCGGATAATGAAGCTGTCGTCGCCCGCGTTGCCCTCGAGCCGCAGCTCCGCCTGGTTCGAGTAGACCCGGAACGTGTCGTCGCCGGTGCCGCCGTACACCACCATCGGGAAGCTGATGCCGCGGCTCAGGTATCCCTTGGTAGTGAAAATCGTCGAGATCTCGTCACCGGCGGCGACGGCGGGCGCATTGCGGTCCGTGCCGAAGAGCTGGCCGATCTGGAAGAAGTCGTTGCCCGCGCCACTGTCGAGGGTAGTGATGCTGCTGTTGTCGTCGCTGTAGAACTGGTCGTCGCCCGAGAGACCGTTGACGACCAGCCGCCCATTGATGTTTTCGTCGTAGTTGATCCGCTCGAGCTCCGGATGCAGGTCGTTGACGCTGGTATCCGGGTTGAGGTAGGCGACGAAGTTCCTCCGCACCAGGAACAGATCCGCACCGGTTGCGTCGTTCGGGTCGCCGGTTTCCGTGCCATTGATGGTCAGCGTGTCGGCGCCGTCGTCCGGCGCGCCGGTGTCGGTGACGTTGATCACGTAGTCGGTGCGGCCGCTGCGCACGTTGACGACGACGTTGTCGGTCCCGCCCTCGCCGTCGATGTCGACCGTGTCACGCGAGGCGCTGCCCTTGTGCGCGAAGTCGAGCGTATTGAGCCTGTTGACCGTGATGTCGTCCTCGCCGGCGCCGCCCTTGATCACCACGCGACCGGTGATCGCGAGCGCATAGCCGTGGGTGTTGTCCGGATTGAGCGTGATGACGTCGCTGCCGTCGCCGCCATTGATGTCGGTTTCCCTGGCGCTGACGTCGCCCCACAGACTGATCTGGTCGTTACCACCATTGCCGTTGATCGTGATCTGCGATGCCGTAGACGGGCTTGCCGGGAACGACACGCCGACAGGCGCGAAAGGCCAGTTGACCGCGGTCCACGGGAAGGCGGCTGTCAGCGTGCCGGTGGTTGTCTGAATGACATCGGCGTCCGGCCCGCCGTCGATCTCGATCACCGGCGCCATCAGCGTGCCGGCCACCGCGATCGTGCTGCCGAGGCCCGGATCGGTGTCGCCCGGCAGCGTGTTGCCGGACGTATCGCTGTGCACGTCGCCTTTCAGGACGATGGAACCTCCGGCCTGCAGCAGCGCGCCGTGCTCGACGGTGAGGTTGTCCCCGGCGAGGAGGCGGATGTCGCCGGTGGCCTTGAGGTAGAGCGGCTGGCCGTTGAGATCCACCGCTTCCACCACCAGGTCGTCGCCCGAGCTGTCGTCCGTGGCGATGTACTGCAGCGAGCCGCCGACGAGCGCGCTCTTCTTCACCGTGATCGGGCTCGAGGCGGTGATGGTCGCGCTGCCGCCGGCGAAGATGCCCTGCGGGTTGGTGGTGAACGAGCCGCCGACCGACAGGTCGCCCTGATTGTCGATCCAGGTGCTCCCCGTGGTCGACTGCGCCTCGATATTGCCGACCGTGCTGGCGATGCGGTTGCTCTGCTTGCCGATATCGTCGCGAGCCGACAGGAAGGTGTTTCCGCCGAGCACGTTCTGCCCGCCCGGGTTGCCGTTGAGGATGCTGCCGATCGGCGCCGTGATGAATGCGACGGTATGCGCGCCCGTGCTGACCGTGTTGAGGTAGAGGTCGTTGGTGTGGACGCCCGGAATCTCGTCCTTCTGGATGATCACGATATCCAGCAGGTCGCCGATCGCCGTCGCGGTCAACGTGCCCGGGCCGGAGTAGTGGCTGAAGATGTCGAGCGCGTTGCCCTCCGCGCCGATGCCGCCCGCCTCGGCCTTCAGCGTGATGTTGTTGCCGAAGATGTCGGTGACGTCCCCCGCCTGGTCGAGGATCGACGACGCCGCCTTCAGATCGACATCGCCGGTCTGCGAAAGGACCTGATGGACGTGCATGTCGAGCGTCGTCTGGCTGATCCAGATGCTGCCGTGCGCGGTCGCGTCCAGCGTGCCTGAAGCATCGACATCAAGGAAGTTCGGCGTGCCAAGCACCACGTTGCCGATCGTGCCGCCGAGCGCGGTGAGGACGATGTCGTCCGCCCTGACCTTGGTGAACTCGTTGTTGAGCGCGTCGAAGATCGAGCCGTCGGCCTTCAGGTAGGCGTTGTCGCCGGCCGCGAACACCGACTCGATGTTCATGTTGCCGGGCCCGGCGCCCGCCTTCTCGTAGATGTTCACTACGCCCGCGGCGCGCGCCGTCAGCGTGCCGCCGCCGACCGAATCGATCTTCAGCGGGTTATCGTTGCTGATGTCTTTCTGGCCGATCGCGCCGTTGGACGCCTCCAGCACCATGTCGTTGCCACGCACGTTGATCGTGCCGCCGCCGACCGCGTCGAGGATGCTCGAGTCGCCCTTGATGCGGATCTTGTCGCCGGTCACGGTGTCGCCAGCGCTCACCTGGTCGATGCGGATCGCCAGGTCGGAGTTCAGGAACACGTTCTTGCCGGCGGTGATGTCGATCGTGCCGAGGGCGTTGACCTTGAACGCGTTGATCTGCTCGACCTTGATGTAGGCGACCGATGACGCCGGCACGCCGCGCGTGATGTTGATGCTCACCGGCGACGTGTGGTCGGCCTCGTCCTGGATGACGTCGCTCTGCGAAAGCGTGAGGGTCGAAGCGGTAACGTCGGTGATCCTGTACGCCAGGCCGCCGGTGGTCGTGTTGTCGAGCGAGTGGTCGAGCCGCACGAGCTGGTCGACGTCGAAGCCCTGGCTCAGCCAGCTGACGCCGTCGTCGCGCACGATCTGTCCGGGCGTCGGGCTGAAGGTATTGTTGTCGAAGCCGTTGGCGATGAAATGCACCGCCACGGAGAACGGCCCGCCCTGCGCCTGGAACACCGGATCGAGCACTACCGGCGCGACGCTGACGGACTTGGCGAACTCGGTGGTCAGCGAGCGATCGACGGTCAGAGTGTTGTGGTCAACATCACCAGATACCGCGGTGATCTTGTAGAAGACGTTGGCGTTGGTCTCGTTCTGGGTGTGCTGCCCGTTCGCCCCCTCGATGGTGATGTACATCCCCGCCGAGAAGCCGCTCCAGCTGTCGCCGCCGGTGCGCGTGATGGTGAAGCCGCTGAAGTTCGCCGTGGAGGTGACGGGCGCCGCAGAGAGGTACTGCACGTCGAGCCGCTCGGCGGCCGCCAGCGCGACGCGGTCGTCCTCGCCCATCGGCTGCACCGCCAGGTTGACCAGGCGGCTGCCGCCCGACTGGCCGACGCTGTCGTGCGTCAGCAGCGTGACGTTGTTGCCGACGACGTTCGGATCCTTGTTCACCGGCACCGTGTCGGTGACGTCCTTGATCAGCCCGACGCCGAACGCGTTCAGCAGCTCGCTCTCGGTCCATTTCTTGATGCCGTGGGTCAGCGAATTGAGCTCGGGCGCCGTCGGCTTATAGACGAAGTCCTGATCGATGGTCGTGCCGGTCGGATTGAATGCGACGAGCTTCGTATTGCCCGTGATGAACTTGTGCTCGCTGCCAGAGCCGCTCGAGGTGAGGTCCACGCGTTCCATGCTGCCGCCGGCGTAGAAGCTCGCCTTGCCCGCGGCAACGATGTCGACAAAGTATTGATGTCCGCTGGTCAGGCCACCGATCGCAGTGTTGCCTTCGGCGTCGTAGGTAACGCTGTCGCCGGTGCTGAGGCCCGCGGTCGAGAGACCAATCGTGTCCTTCGCCGTGTCTACCGCGCTCGCCGGGTTGAACGTGACCGAAGCAGCGAAGCTCAGCTTCTGCGCGCTCCCGGCCCCGGTGGTCGAGCTGAGATCTACCAGCCCGGCGCCGCCGCCCGCCAGAGCGTGAGCCTCGGTGTCGTAAAGCGTAACCGTACCGTCCGGATGAGAAGTGATGAATCTCTGCTCGCTGCCCGAGCCCGCGGCAGTCAGGTCCACCAGCCCGGTGCTGCCGCCCGCGACGGCGTGCCCCGCGGTGTCGTAGAAGCTGGCCGTGTCGGGACCCACCAGGTTGACGAAATAGTGGCTGCCGCTCGTCAGGCCGCCGATCGCGCTGTGCCCCTCGGCGTCGTAAATCACCTCGTCGCCGCTGTTGAGACCTCCGGTCGCGAGGACGATCGTGTCCTTCGTCGTGCTCACTGCGCCCGCCGGATCGAAGCTGAGCGCAGCAGGCTGCAGGCGGACGAAATACGTGCTCGTGTCGGTCAGGCCGGCGATCGCGCTATTGGCGTTCGCGTCGTAGGTCACTGCGTCGCCGGTGTGCAGGCCGGCGCCCAGCCCGACGAAAATGCTGTCGCCCGTGATGTTGACGACGGCATCGTCGAACGCGGCATAGCGCGTGTGCAGGACGCGGTATTCGGCGGTTCGCGTATTGACGAGCGCGTTGATGGCGGCGGTGTTGTAACCGAGCGTGTTCTGGTAGTAATCGAGCTCGGCTGGCGTCAGTGGGACCACGAAGCTCGGGTCGAACACCGACGGATCTGGCTGCAAGTTGCGGAACTGCCAGTAGGTCCGGTAGTCCTGCCCTTTCGCGGCGACGTAAGTCTGGATCGTCGCATCGAGCTTGTTGTCGTAGTCGGTACCGGTCAGCCCGAGGCTCTTCCATACGCCGTCGCGCAGCTCGTCGACGGTGCGCTGGTCGACGCGCGCGTTGCTGTTCTCGTCGAGCAGGCTGCCGTGCGGCACGTTGATCCAGACATCGCCGCCGGTGTGGATGAAGTTGACGCCGAGGTCGCCGCTCTTCTCCTGCAGATAGACGTTGGTCTGCGCCGTCAGGGTCAGCTTGTCCTTCGCGTGATCCGTCGCACCGGGCGAATCGACCACTAGCGGAAGCGATGTGCTGTTGCCGACAGCGCCCTGGGCGCTGAGATTGATCGCGCCGCCCGACACCAGGCCTTCGTAGCCGTTCGCGACGAGCATACTGCCGTGGGAGGTGAGCGTCACGGTACCGAGGGTCAGCGCGCGCACCGAGTCGACCGGCAGGTCGCCCGAGATCTGCGTGATGTTGATGTCGCCCGACGTGGCGCCGGCGTTCAGGCTGCTGCCCGCCTTGACCTGCAGCGGGGCGAAGACGCTGCCGAGCCCGCTTTGCGCCGACAGCACCACCCGGTTGCCGCCGACCGAGGAGCCGACGTCGGCAGCGATGATGGCACCCTGCGAGGAGGTGATCGTCGTCGTGCCGGCCGGGTTCAGGATCGGCCCTTCGATGAACACGCTGGCATCGGAATGCACCGTGACCGTGCCCTGATCGTGGCCGATGAAATGGATGCCGATGTCGCGGTGCGCCGAGATGTCGTGCGTGTACAGGATCTGGTGACCTTCGTCGCGGGCGAAATCGGCAGTAATGGACGTCTCGCCGTACCAGGTCGTGTCGGTATGCGTCACCGGCTCGTAGTCCTTGGTATAGCCCGTGAGCGTCGTCGTGTTGTAATCGTAGTTGTTGTTGGCGGAGCTGCCGTCGTGATAGTAGTAAGGACCTCCCGGCGTGACCAGCGTCGGCACCCCCTGCACCTCCGTCGTGTCCCAATTGGTGATGTCGGTCCCGAGCGGGATGATGCTGAGCCAATTGCTCTCGACGACGCGCTTGGTGAAGTGCACCAGCTCGCTCACGCCGTAGGTCCAGCCGTAGCGCCAGTCGCTGGCGGGTGTGTATATCTGGTCGAGCGCGGCGTCGTGGACCACGCTCGGGCCGGATCCGTTGTCCGTCGTCACATCCAGCGGCCCGCCGTTGCTCTGCTGGTAGTGCGTAAAGATGTTCAGCGCTGGGTCAAAGATGGTGAGCGTGCCCTGCCCGGCGGTCGACGCGTCGAGCTTGTGCAGGCCGAGGTCATAGCCGGTGGTGTTGTTGATCGTCAGGCTGCCGTAGCCGCCCAGCACCTTGATCTGGCCGTTGCCGGTGTTGACGATCTGGCCGGTCAGCTCGATCTTGCCGCCGGAAACGCGCTTGTCTTCGACCTCGATCCGGCTTTGCGAAGGATCGAAAAAGACGCCGAAATCGCCCTTCGACTCGTTGACGAGCGGCGCCGGCAGCGAGCCGTTCTTGAGGATGTCCTTGATTTCGGTGACGGTCGAAGAGTCGAGCGTGACCGAGTAATCGGCCTGTCCGCTCTGGATCAGGCCGTTGACGTTGATGACGCTCGCATGGATCTTGATGACGTTCGCCAGCAGGTTCGGCTTGGTCGGCTGCATGAGGAGCAGCGTGGCGATATCCGCGTTCGTCACCTGCTTCACGCCGGGCGCGGTCTGCGCCGGATGGTTCGGGTCGTAGCTTCCCACCGTGTACGGCCGCCAGATGGATTCGGGGCTGCCGGCGACTTCATACGGGATGCTCGGCGTATTGATGTCCACCTCGCCGCCGGCGAGCACGGTCAGGTTCTGGGCGTCGACCGGCCCGTTGATGTTGACGTTGCCCAGCGCATTGCCGGTCGGCTTGTTGTCCAACGTCACGTCGCCCTGCGGGTTCGAAATGCCGACGCCACCGGCGTTGATGCCGACCACCGTAATATCGGGCCAGGAATACGACGTATGCGCCGCGGGTATGACTCCCGGCTTGAAGTGCGTCGAGTTATAAAAGTCGATGTCGAGCGTGTTACTGACGGTGACAAACGGCGCCGTGCTGTTGTCCGGATTCGGCAGCGGCTCGGTAAAGCTCGCCGTGCTGGGCGAGAAGGGCGGCAGCGGCGTGCCGCCGTCGGCGTTGCGCTGATTGTCTTCGGTGACGTTGTCGCTGTTCTTGGCGTTGACCTGGGCGTTCCTGCTCCAAGTGTCGCCGTTGAAGAACAGGCCGCCGTTCTCGTCGGCGATGATGATGCCTTTGATATTGAGGAACGCCGGCGTGTTGTTGGTGATCACCACGCTCGCGTCGCTGGGCGAGATCCACTGGCCGCCGCCGCCGAGCTCGTCGCCGCGCACGAAAATGCGTCCCGCGGCGGCGTAGATCGGGTCGACGTTGACCGTCATTACGTACTTGTTGATCGGAATGAAGGTGAAGGTCCCGTCGCCGTTGGAGACCTGTGCGATCAGCCCTTGAGCCAGCCCCTGCTGGATCAGGGCGGCGATCTCGTTCTGGTAGTACTGCCTCAGCGTGGCATTGCCGTCGCCGTACTGGTTCAGCAGCCGCTTGTCATCGTTGATCTGCTGTACCAGCGAGCTGGTCACCGACTGCACGCCGGTGGTGAAGCTCACGCCGTCGCTCTTGCTGAAGGTGGTGATGACGCCGGTGGCGTCGTTCCAGCCGCCCGGGGTCGCCGGATTGTTGCCGAGGGTCAGGAACTGGTGCCGGTTGATGCCGGTCTCGACGATGCCGTTGTTGGTGACGATCCCGTGCGAGAGATACAGCGTATCGGTGTTGGCGTAATCGAGCAGCGCGCCGCCGCCGAGGCCGTGCAGGATGCCGCTCGTGACGTCGCTCACCCAGCTCTCGGCCTTCGCCTGCACGATGAGGTGGTTATCGCCGAAGCGCGCGGTGAAGAGATGCGCGTCGCGCGCGGTGCTAAGGTGCGCCGCGCCGTGGATGCCGTCGCTACCGCCGATCGTGATCAGGTTGTCCTGCAGCAGGTAGCCGATCGCGTGCACGTCGCTGATCGGGATCACGCTGCCGGCGAAGCCGTCGAAGCGCGAGAAGAGCGTGTAGACGTCTTCGTTGAAATTCGTGTCGCTGCCGGCCGACACGTTCAGGTCGCCGTAGGCGGTGACTTGCGCGCCGCTGTTGAAGACGACCTCGTTGTCCGGCCGGATGTCGACGCGCGGCTGGCCGAGGGTGGCGGTGCCGGCGCCATAGGTCTCGGTCTGGATTTCCTGGTCGATGCTGCCGTTGCCGCGCGCCGAGATATCGACTGCGCCCGCGCTGAACAGATTCGCGCCGGTGCCGATCGTTACGTGCGCCTGGTCGGTCGTGGCGGTGATCGTGCCGAAGGCGGAGGCGCCGGAGATCGCGCCACCGGTGGTGAACGCGATCTTGTCGTAGACGTTGAAGGTGTTGAGCGCGCCGATCGTGAGGAGATGGTCGTTCGAGGCGATCCCCGGCACGCTGAGGTGCGCGAAGTTGCCGATCGTCGTGAACGTGAAGAAATTGATGGTGGTCCGATCGTCGACGCCGGCAGCGCTCGCCAGCCCGCCGGTCGTGCCTTTCACGTTCTCGGGCGTGCCGCCGCCGAGTTGCGGCTTGTCGGCGTGGTTCGCCGACGAGATCGTCATGCTCCCCGCCGTGATATTGGCCGAGTCGCCGACCGCCGCCGTAGTGTTCGCGGTCACGCTGTTCCTCACCTCGGCGCCGGCGCCGGCGAGCAGGCCGCCGGCGAACGTGGTGATCTGCGAATTGAAGGTCGCGATATGGTCCGCGCCGAGGTTGAAGCCCTGGTCGAGAGAGATCTGCGTGCTGCCGCCGATCGACGCCGTGGTGACGCTGCCGCTCGTCGTGTGCACGATCGCGGCAGAGCCGGCGATCGCCCCGCCGGAGCCGGCGTTCGTGTAGGCGAAATTGTCGTCGTGACCTGCCGCAGTGACGCTCAGGCTGTTCCTGCCGTCGCCGTGGGAATAGACCACCTGGTCGCCGGTATGGAGTCCGGTGGATGTGCCGAGGGTGATGGTGTTGGTGGAGGTGTTTACGTCCGTCGGCTTGAATTCGCCGCCCGCCGGCACGAACACCCCCTGGAGCGTCTGGTGGTCGCCGCTGCCCGCCGAGGTGAGGTCGATCGCGTTGGTATTGGTGTTCGCGTCGGTCGAGGTGTTGTAGAGCTTGAACCGGCCGCTGCCCACGTCCCTTACGTAATACTGGTGACCATCGGTCAGGCCGCCGACGTCGCTGCCGCTGTCGATCGTCACATTCGAGCCGATGAACGCCTCGGTATCGGTATTCGAGGACGAGCTCGCCGTGGCGATGCCGGCGGCCACGAGCCCGAAGGAGTTGCTGTCGGCGCTCGCCCTCTGCCGGTTGGTGTTGACCGCGCTCACCGCGGTGGCCCCGGCGATGCTGAGCACGGCGCCGTCCGCCACGAAGCTCTTCACATGACTGTTGTTCGCCGTCTTCGCGTTCGTGCTGGTGACGCCGACGAGCGCGCCCGCAGAGCCTGTCGAGCTGGCGCGCGCGGAATAGCCGCTCCCCGGCAACGGCGTGCTGGCGTTCACCGACAGCGAATCGGCGATGATCGTGACGTCGCCGTTGCTCGAATCGGCCGGATCGCCGACTGCCGCGGTGACGGTCGGCGCCAAGGTCACCTGGGTGAGCGACACGCCGACCGCCAGGCCCCCGGCCGAAACGCCGAAGGTCAAGGCCTGCTCGTCGAAAGTCGCGGTCGCGGCGACGGTCACGGCTCCGTCGGCATGGATGCTCGCGCCACGGCCGATCGAAGCTTCGATGGTCGGATTAACATCGATGAACGCGAAGTTGACGTTGGTGGCGCCGATGCCGGCGGAGACCGCGTAGGTTTTGACGTTCGAGGTGACGGTCGACGACGCCGACACGGACAGCGATCCGATCGGCGAAACATTGCCGAGCACCGCGTTCGCGTCGACCTTGGCGCTGGCGCCGCCGCCGACGGTCAAGCGGGTGAACGTCGCGCCGACGCCGACCGCGCCGATGCTCGCCTGCCCGGACAGCTCGGAGAAATTGCGCGTCGCGCCGGCAGAAACGCTGACATCGTTGGCCGAACTGACGCTGCCGAGGCTCGCCTGCGTGAGGCTGGTGTCGTTGATGACGACCGCGCCGGCCCCCAGCCCGACGAAACCGGTGGCAAGGTCGAGCGCGACGACGTGAATGTCCTCGTTCAGAACCGCGCTGACCGAGATGTCGCCACCCGCCGAGTTCGTGCCGTCGTCAGCCGCGGTGACGTTGTCCGCGATCGACAGGATGTCGACCGCGCCGCCGGCGCCCACCACGCCGGCGGCAACCTGGCCCAGCGTCTCGGAGACATGGATCGACTCGTTTGCCTTGACGCCGATGTCTCCGTGATCCATCTGGAATGTCTGGTGCTCGCCGCTGCCAGCCGAGCTCAGGGTGATCGCGTGCAAATCGCTGTTTGCGTCGCTGGCGCTGTTGTAGAGCTTGAACAGGCCGCCGCCCACGTCCGTGACGTAATACGCCTGCCCGCTGCTCAGCCCGCCGATGTCGCTGCCGCCCGCGCCGTGGTAATAGACCACCTTGTCGCCGGTGTTCAGCCCGCTCGACGTGCCGAGCTGGACGGTGTTGTTGGAAGTGCTGCTCGCGGAAGTGTTCACGTCCGCCGAACTGAATTCGGCGGCGCCCGTAACGATGTCCGCACCGGAATGGATGACGGCGGAGGTGCCCGGCGGCACGGGCGCGCCGTTCTCAAGGTTGCTGATTGTCGACTGCGACGGCGCGTGAGCGTTGATTCCGCTATTCGCGGATTGCGCGCCGGAATTTACGCGGTTGGTGTTGGTGTTGGCGTTGCCGCTGCCGTCGTTGCTGAAGTTGCCCAGCCCCTGGGTAACCACCCCAGTGCCGGCCTGCGACTGCTGGGCGGCATTGCTGTCGGGATCGCCGTTGTCGTTGTGGACGCCGTTGGCGCTGTTGCCGCTGTTGTCACTGTATGTCTTGTTCAGCGTCGTGCCGATCGACCACACGCTCACCGAGGCGCCGGCGCCGACGAAACCGCCGGCGCCGCTGATCGTGTAGCCCGTCAGGTCCTTCAGTCCGACCGCGTTGACCCGGACGTCGTCCCTCGCCGAAACCGCCGCGCCGGACTTGATCTCGGCATCGATGTTGTTGTTGAGGGTACCGACATCGACTGCGCCGGTCACGCCGACGAAGCCCCCCGCGACGCCGATCACGAAGGTCTGGATGCCGACGTCGTTGGACGCGTTGACGTAGACGCTTTGCGCGCCGTTGGCGTGCGCTGCGTCGTCGCGATTGATCACCGCGCCGCCTTCGATCGCCGCGCTCGTTTCCGAGCTGATCAGGGTGACGCCGACCGCGCCCGAGACGCCGACGAACCCGACGCCGCCGGCAGCCACGATGTGCATGACGTCTTCGCTCGATTGCGCCTGCACGATCACGCCGTGGGCAGTGATCGTCTCGAAATCCGTGCCGCCGGTAATGTTGCCGTCGAGGACGCCGGACACCCCGCTGCCGCCGCCCAGCGCGTCGACGTGGGCGTTGCCGATCGTCGCCGCGGTGTCCTTGCTGATCAGCATCACGCCGACCGCGCCGCCGACGCCCACGAATCCGCCCGCCAGCGCGCCGGAGAGCTCGAGCACCTGGGTGTCGTCGGTCGCCGAGACGAACACGTCGCCGCCGGCGTGCACCGTCGCGTTGTCGCCGATGCTCGCCGTGGTGTGGTTGCTGATGCTGAGCACGTCGACCACCGCCCCGACGCCGACCGCGCCGGCGGCGACGCCCATCCCCACCATTACGATGTTTTCCTTGCCCGTCGCCTCGATCGCGATGTCGTTCAGCGCATTGACCGTCGCGCCGTTGCCGATCCACGCGCGAGTCGTATTGCCGATGACGTTGACGCCGACCGCTGGCGCGATGCCCACGGTGCCGACGCCCACCCCAATGCCGACCGACAGGTGGTAGAAGTCGTCGCCCGCCCCGACCAGGACGGATTGGGCGGAACTCGCGCCCGCGGTGCTCCCGTTGACCGTCGCGTTGGCGCCGATGTAGGCCTCGGTATCGGCATTGACGACGTCGACCCCGGCCGAAACGCCGATGCCGACCGCGCCCGCGCCGAAACTGACGGTGAAAGTCCTGATCTCGTCGCGGTTCGTCGCGGCCACGGCCACCCCGTGGAAGCCGGACTGGCTGTCGAGGCTGGCGGTGCGCGCGAAGGCGCCGGTGATCGGGCTGCTAGTGCCGTCGCCCTTCAGGTCCATGCCGCCCAGATTCGGCGTGTTCACTTGCCCGGCGGACTTGAACGAGTCGCGATTGCCGCTCGTCGCGCCGGTCATGGTGGTGCCACTGCTCGTTTCGATGCCCTGGCCGCTCGAGTTGTTGGGGTCAAATGACGTTAAGCCAGCGTCGGTACCGGTATTGATCCGCCCAGTATTGACCGCAAGACCGGAGCCGTAGCCGTCGGCCGTCACGCTGGCACCGACGCCGATGAACGCCATCGTCTCCTTGGTCATGACGTTGACGCCGGCGCCGGCCGCAACGCCGACCGAGCCGGCGGCGACCACACCGACGATCTCGTTCACATCCGTCAGGTCGTCGGCCGACACCACCACGCTGCCATGGGCGTGCACGTCGCCGGCACCCGCCGATGCGATGAGGTCGGTCGGGTCGTCGCCGATGAAGGCCCGCGTGTGCAGGTCGAAGACATGCACCCCGGCGTTCACCGCGACCGCGACGCTGCCCGCCGAGATGCCGGCGGCAACGGAAATCAGGCTCTCGCCGGAGGTTGCGCCGACCTTGATGTCGCCGTTGACATCAGCGGTTACACCGGAGTCGATATAGGCGGTGGTGTGCTTGTGATAGACGCCGACGTCGGCGCCGATGCCTACGCCGACGCTGCCGCCGGCCAGCGAGCCGGCGATCGAAATGACCGAGGTGTGATCGTCGGCGCTGACCGACAGGTCGCCGCCGCTCGTCACGGTAACAACGGCGCTGCGACCGACGTACGCCGTGGTGGTTTCATTCAGCACATTCACTGCCGCGGAACCCGCGACGCCGGCCGAGCCGCCTACCGCGACGCCCGCCGCAATCGACAGGACGTCTTCGCTCGATGTCGCGGTGACGGACACCGTGCCAGCCGCCGTGACCTGCGCACTGCTGCCGATGTAGGCCTGCACGGTGTCGGTATGCACGAGCGTCGTATTGGCGACGCCGATCCCCGCGGCGCCGGCCGCGCCGACCGAGCCGGCGATCATGGTCGTCTTGAAGGTATCGGTGGCCAACAGCGTGACGGCGCCGCCGGCGTTCAGCATTGCCGAATTCCCGATATAGGCGTCGGTTTCGGTATGCAGGTCGGCGATCGAGATCGACGCGGCGATGCCGACGTCGCTGGCGACGCCCACGGTGGCGGCGATCGACAGCATGGTCTCGGACGAGTCGGCCGTCACGCTGACGGTGCCGCCCGCGCTGACCGTCGCGTTGTGGTCGATGTAGGCGTGCGTGTTCTTGTGCAGGATCTCGACGTCCAGACCGACTCCGACCCCTGCCGTGCCGGTCGCCACGCCGAGCGCGCCCGCAATCGTGGTGATCGTCGTCTCATTGACCGCGTGGATCGCGATCGTCTGGCCGCTGCTGGGCGAATACAGCCCGCCCCGGTTGATCTGGCTGCTGGCGCCGATGTAGGCGTCGGCATCCAGGTGGAAGTCGTTGACGATGAACGAGCCGCTGACGGCTACGTCGCCTTGGCTTGCGGCGCCTGAGACGGCCACCGAGGTCGCCGCCGGTTTCAGGGCGTCCGGCACGAAGGGAAGGTCGAGCTTGGTCGGCTCGAGGTGGCTCTCGGCGTCGATCGAAATGGCGCCCGCGGCATCGGCGTCGCCTGCGATATAGGCCGCCGTCGACGCGTGCAGGACCGTCACATTGATCGTTGCGCCGATCGACGTCCCTTTGGAGAAGGCCCCGGCGGCCGCCAGGGTCTGCGGATCGAGCGCGGCGTTCGCCGTGACGTTGATGCCGCCGCTCGACTCGAGATGCGATCCGCTGCGCGCCGAGGCCTCGGTGTCGAACTTGTTGACGACGTTGATCGCGACCGACCCGGCGATGCTGGTGGAGCCCTTGCCGCCCGCCGCCGCCGCGCCCCAGGCGACGAAATCGTCGGTCTTGCCGGCGGGGGTGATCGCCTCGATCGTGATGCCGTTACCACTGATCACGGACCCGCTGTCGACGAACGACTTGTTAGTGGCGTTGACCACGTTCACCGAAACGCCCGCGCCAATATTGGTGCTGTTATCCATCGCGAGGGCCGCGCCGACGCCCTTCGCGCTGGCGTCGTCCTCGGCCTGCGCCGAGATCAGCACCGCGTTATGCGCGGTCACGTCCGCCCCATGAGTGACCTTGGCGGTGTTGTCCAACGCCAGCACGTTGACCGACACTGCAGCGGCCACGCCCACGCCGCTCTGGTTGCTACCGCCTTCGGACGAGCTCGAGCTGTTGCCGCTGTTGGCCTTGTCCTTCGCCGACGGCAGCGCTGTCTTGCTTCCCTTGCTGGTGTTGCTGTTGTCGTTGACCTGATGGTCGGCCTGGCCGTCGGCGCCGCTCTTGCCGCCGCCGCTATTCTGTTTCGAGTCGTCCTTGTCCTCGCCTTTCACCGTCGCGACCGCTTCGGCGTCGCTCGACACCGTGGACGTCGACGACACCGTCACGCCTCCGAGGGTCGTCGTGACGTTGCGCGCCAGCTCGGCGCTGACGCTCTCGATCACGACCGCGACGGAAACGGACGCGCCGACGCCGACGCTGCTGCCAGCGGCTTCGGCGCTGGTCGAGGTTTCGAACTCGCCCTTGTGCGAGGCGGTGATCGACACGTCGCCGCTCGCCGAAAGCGCGCTGCCGGTTCCCGCGTAGGCGCTCACCGTGTCCTGCGCGACCAGGACCGCCACACCGATGCC
>Ga0066683_10000022_pt1 | contig 24695 bp, 22 predicted proteins | sample GraSoiAngelo_132_FD_62296 | JGI IMG/M metagenome (GOLD analysis project Ga0066683, IMG submission 62296) | Grasslands soil microbial communities from the Angelo Coastal Reserve, California, USA - 14_0929_02_40cm | ecosystem: Environmental > Terrestrial > Soil > Grasslands | place: USA... | reverse complement strand
GGAAAAGGACCTCGAGGTCGCCAACGTCAAGCGCCAGAAGCTCGAGGCCAGGCTGTACGAGGTCAAGACCAACAAGGAATACTCCGCGGTGCTGCTCGAGATCGAGGAAGCCAAGCAAGAGAAGGCCAAGACCGAGGAGGAGATCCTCGGGCTGATGGAGATGCAGGAGCGGCTTGCTGTCGACATCAAGGACGCCGAGCAGCGCTTCAAGACGCGCGAGGAGCAGGCACGGCAGGACGAGGCGGCGGTGCGCAAGAAGCTGGCCACTGTCGAGCAGGAGCTCGGCATCGTCCGCGCGCAGCGCGCCTCGCGCGCGAAGGAGCTGCCGGTCGGCGTGCTCGCCAGCTACGACCGCATCCTCAAGGCGCGCGGCGGTGTCGCGGTCGCCGCGGTGTCGGCGGCGGGCGTCTGCGGCGGCTGTCGCGTGGGCATTCGCCCCCAGGCGCTGCAGGAGCTACGCGGGGCGACCGGCCTCATGGTCTGCGAGAGCTGCGGGCGGTACCTCTACTGGCAGGAGTAACGCTCTACACCGACGGCGCCTGCTCCGGCAACCCGGGACCGGGCGGCTGGGCGGCCCTCCTCCTCGAGGACGGCGTCGAGCGGATCGTCAGCGGCGCCGAGCCGCACACCACGAATCAGCGCATGGAGCTGATGGCGGCCATCGAAGGCCTCGCCGCGATCGCCGGCCGCCGCAGCGTCGATCTCTTCACCGATTCCTCCTACGTGATGAACTGCTTCCGTGATCGCTGGTGGGCGCGCTGGGAGACCAACGGCTGGCTCGGCGCGGCCAGACAGTCCGTCGCCAATCGCGATTTGTGGGAGCGCCTCATCGCGCAGACGCGGTGCCACGACGTCGTGTGGCACAAAGTGAAAGGCCACAGCGGTGACGTGCTCAACGAGCGCGTCGACGCGCTTGCGCGCGGCGCGATCGCGACGCTGGTCAGTCAGTGATCAGCGTTCCGACAGTCCTGGTCAGCGCTTTGCCGTTCTGGCTGACCTAGCCGACACGCGAGCTCGATTCGGCTTCGGAATAACAGCCAGTTAGCGACGGCCACGTCTGGCCCGATCCTTGCCAAATCTCGGGGCGTGGCCGACGGAGACTTCGTCACTCCCGCAGCAACGCCGCAGACGCCGACACCGTCGACGTCGACGTGGTTGGCGGTGATCGGGCGTCAGCCGCTCTCCACCGTGCAGACCCTGGTCGGCATCCTCGCCGGCCTGCTGACGATCGGCGGCGGCTTCCTGTCGTTTACGGGCTTGACGTCATCGTCGACGCCGTCGCAGCAAGGCGAGATCGTCGCGATCGTGCAGGACGTGCGCTCGAGCAAGCCGCTGCCGCACGCGACGGTCGAGATCTTCACGCCGCAGGACGCCATCGTCACGACGCTCGATGCCGAGCCCGACGGCCACCTCGCGCGACGACTCAAGGAAGGCCGCTATCGGCTCCGCGTGACGCACCCGGGCTTTCTCACCGAAGTCCGTCACGTCGAGGTGCACTCGGGCCAGCGCTCGGACATTCGCATCGCGCTGGGCCCGCGGCCGCAGCCACCGCGTGTGGTGAAGACGGCCGCCGCGGAGCCCGGTCCGGTCACGAAGTTCTTCAAAGACGTCTTCGGCAACTGACCGCCGCCTCGATCGCCTCGTAGAATATCCGCGTGCTGCACGTCCTGAACGGCGACGCCACCGCCGCCGTCTTCCCGAGCACGCTGCCCGGCGAGCGCGCGGTCTGGGGCGACATCCTGATGGAAGGCCCGGCGGCCACCGACACCGAGACGCGGGCCGCGTGGCTGGCGACTCGGCTGGGCGTCGGTATCGACGACTATGCCCGGCGCTGGCGCGAGGGGCAGAGCATGCTCGCACACGCGAAAGAGCACGATGAGGTCGTCCTCTGGTTCGAGCAAGACCTCTTCTGCGCGACGAACCTGTGGTTCGTGCTGGATCGTCTCGAGGCCGCGCGCGTCTCGCTCGTCTTTCCGCCGCTCTCGGCCGGCGCCGGCCTCGGCGCGCTCACGCCGGACACGTTCGAGCCGCTGTTCGAGCGGCGTCGAGCGCTCACGGCGGCGGACATCGCCGACGCCCGCGCGCTCTGGCGCGCGTACGCCGCACTCGAGCCGTTGTCGCTGACGCGATTGCAGCCGACACTGCCGTTCGCGCCCGCCGCCGTCGGTCTGCACTGTGCGCGCTTTCCGTCGGTCGTGGATGGTCTCGACGACGTCGAGCACGCGACGCTGGACGCGCTCGATGACCCGCTCGCATTCGGCGCCCTGTTCCGCCGCGTGACGCGGTCGGCAGAACTGAGCGAGCTCGCCCTGGGCGACGTCCAGTTCGCCGCGATCGTGCGCGATCTCGCCGCCGGCGGCACGCCGCTGCTCGCGATCGAGCATCGCGATCGGCCATTCGCGGACTGGCGCGTCTGGCGGACATCGCTCGGCGCCGGCGTGCTCGCCGGCCGCGCCGACCGCCTCGCACTGGTGCCGCTCGACCGCTGGCTCGGCGGCGTGCACCTGCGGCCGGGTGCGCCGCTCTGGCGTTGGGACCGCGAGCGCCGCACGCTCGTGGCGGCGTGAGCCTGGCGCGCCGGGCGACTCCGCCGGCCGGCTATACTAGACGACGCGCCAGAGAAGATCGGACGGTCGCCGGCCGTGGCAACACGGCGGGAGGAAAGTCCGGGCTCCGCAGGGCAGGGTGCTGGCTAACGGCCAGGGGGGGCAACCCCACGGAAAGTGCCACAGAAACATACCGCCGCCGCAAGGCTGGTAAGGGTGAAACGGTGAGGTAAGAGCTCACCAGCGGCGCGGGTGACCGCGTCGGCTAGGCAAACCCCACCCGGAGCAAGGCCAAATAGGAGAGCGATCGGACGGCCCGTCCGTGCTCTCGGGTAAGGCCGCTCGAGATGCCGGGTAACCGGCGTCCTAGAGAAATGACCGTCGCCCTGGGTCACATGCTCGGGGGACAGGACCCGGCTTACAGATCCTCTCTGGCGCATTTTCTTCTGGCGCGCTTTCTCACGCCGGATTCCCGCGCCCTGCCGCCTAGAATGGTTTCATGAAAAAACTGCTCGTCGCCGCGCTCGCCGTGCTGCTTGCCGCCGCCGCGGGCGCGTACGTCATCGTCGTGCGGCCGCTCGTCGCGCCGGCGGCGCAAACCATCGCCGCCGAGGCGGCGCTCGCGACGCCGGATCTGGTGCTGCTTGCGGCGCTGAACGTCAGGCAGATGGTCTTCCTCGAGCGCTGGCTCCTCGGCGCGCCCGTGATCCGCGCCGTCGACGCGCGCGCGCCGCGCGCGCTGGACGAGCGCTCGTTGCTCGACCATCTCGCGGCCGCCCGTGTCGACCTGCGACGCGACGTCGAGCACGTCCTGTATGGGTTGTATCCCGCGACCGAGCGGGGAGCGCGCCACGCGATCGTCATCGTCGGCCGGTTCGATCCCGGCGACATCGAGCGTTATCTCGTGGCCGAGCTCGGCGGCATCGCCCGACCGGTTGGCGGCCGCACGGCATACGAAGTCCGGCGCGTCGATCCCGACCGCTGCGACCACGTGACGACCTGGATGATCACCGCCGACGCGCACTGGATCCTGATCGGCGATGCGGCGGCGCATGACCTGCTCGTATCGCGCCTCACGCAGATCCCCCCCGCCGACGAGGCCGAGCTCGCCTGGTGGCGCGCCCTCGCCCACTCCGACCTCGTGAGCATCGGCATGTGGCGGCCGCGAGAGGCCGACAAGAGCGTGTCCGGGCCACTGTTGAAAATGTCCGCGCAGGCCGTCCTCGCGCAGACGGTCGGCGTTGAGCACGTCTATCTCGGCCTCGGAGCGAAGACCGTGCCGCCGTCGGGGCGCCTGCGACTCGTTCTCGACGCGGCGGACGGCGCCGGCATCCAGCAGAAAGTCGACGAGTGGCGACGCGCGCTGCAGCAGTCGCGCGAGGCATGGGCACAGACGGCGCCGAGCCTCGCGCCGCTTCTCGACAGCGTCAGCGTCAAGTCCAGCGGCAACCGCGAGACCATCGAGTTCACCGTCGACCGGACGTTCGCGTCCAATCTCGAGCGCGCGGTGAGCGAGCTGCTCGCGTCGATCTTCGCGGGACTCGGTGGCGGGCGCGAACCCGGTGCCCGGCCAAGCGTACGCGCCGAGCGCATCGACACCGAGGCGATCGCGTTCACACCGGCGGTCGACGCCGCCGGACTCGCGGCGTACGACGCGGCCGCGATGTTCGCCGAGGATGTCGATCAGGTCCATGGCCCGTTCGGCGTCCGGCTCGGCGCCATGCGCGTACCGTCGGTGTCGGACAGCGGGCCCGAGCTCGATGTCGAGGCCTTCGCCGGGGCGGTTCCCAACCTGGCCGGGGGTGGTGAGCGAGCCCGGCTGTTCGTCGACAGCGTCATGTCGATCACCGCTCAGGAGGTTCTGCGTCCGGAGCCGTGCGGCCGCCAGCGCAATGGCCTCGCGAGCACGTTCACCGATTCCGGCGGACGGCGCCTGCGCGCGACGAAAACGGTGCGGCTGCTGGCAGGCGCAGATCCGCGCACGGTGGGCACGATCGCCGGCCACGTCGAGCTTCGCCTTCCCACGCGCGTCGAGACCCAACGCGCCGCGCGCCCAACGCCGGGCGCGACGCTCGCGGCACACGGAGCGACCGTGACGATCACGAAGGTCGACGGCGGCGACGTCCAGTACCAGATCACCGGTGCCCGCGACCGCGTGCTCGCCGTCCGCGCCCTCAATGCGGCGGGGCAGCCGCTGGCGTCGGAGATGAAGATGAGCAGCGACTTCCTGTTCGGCGACGGCTCGACGGCGCGCGTGCAGTACGCGGGCATCGCGGACACGATCGAGGCGACGTTCGTCGTCTCCGAGCAATCGTTGCGCTGGCCGTTCCGGCTCACCGATTTGTCGATGACAGGCGGCAAGCCCGGCATGCCGTTGCGGCCGACCACGCCGGACTTTCGGCCCTACAGCGTTCAGGCCCTTCGCCGAGACGTGCTACTTCCCAACCCGTTCGAGCTCTCACTCGAGAAAGCCCACGTGTTCTTCAACACCAGGCTGGAGTTCAAGCTGCGGAGCCCGATGCTGCCGAACTTCGAGCACGCCTTCACCGTCGGCCGGCTCGCGGTGAAGCGGATCGAGCTGAAAGACGGCACGGCGCTGACGCCGCCGACTCCGCAGCAGACGACCGTCCGCTTCGGTGGGTCGCCGAGGGACGGCCTGCTGACGACATCCCTGTACGTGTTCGTCGACAGCAAGATCCCGCCGGAGTCCATCAAGGCGGTGGCCGGCGTGCTGACAATGCAGTTCCCGCGGTCGATTCGCACACTCCGCATGGACGAGCTCTTCCCCGGCCAGCGGGCGGAAACGGCGGGACTGGCCGTCACGGTGACCGCGCGCGGTCGGCGAGCCTTGACGCTCCAAACAGGTCCGGGAGGTGAACGCCTGCTGTACGTGATGCTCACCGACGCGGACCTTCAGCCGGTCATGTCGTTCAGCCCGAGCGTCAGCGAAGAGCAGGACGGGACGTGGCGCTTTCAGTTAACGCCGCAAGGCGTCGCCGCCCATGCCGACGTCCTCGTCGCGGGCGACCTGGACCGAAAGGAGTACCCGTTCCGCCTCGAGCTGAAGTGAGTATCATGGCGGCGTGACTTCGCTCCCCACCGCCGGCTCAGCGCTGCGCCGGCGCGGTGCGCTGATGGCGACGCTCTTTGCCGCGCAGGTCTGCGGCAGCACCGGCTTCTCGATGAGCATGGCCGTCGGCGCGATCATGGCCGCCGCCATCACCGGGACCAACACCTGGTCCGGCCTGCCCGTCGCCATCGGCTCGCTCGGCACCGCGCTCGCCAGCTATCCGCTCTCACGGCTCATGGCACGGACGGGACGGCGCCTGGGACTCGCGGTCGGCTACTCGCTCGCCGTCGCGGGCGCCGCGCTCGGAATGGTCGCGTCGTGCAGCAGAGCTTCGTCCTCTTCCTGGCGGGCATGGCGCTGTTCGGCACCGCGCAGACGTCCAACCTGCTCGCGCGGTACGCCGCGGCGGACATCAGCCCGGGCGCGCAGCGCGGCCGCGCGATGGGGCTGATCGTCTGGGGCTCCACGGTCGGCTCGATCATCGGCCCGATGCTGATGGCGCCGGCGATCGGCGTCGGCGCGATGCTGGGCGTGTCGCGGGTCGCGAGCGCGTTTCTGATCTCCCTCGTCGGCTACACGCTCGCGGCGATCCTGGTGGAGGCGTTCCTGCGACCCGATCCGCTCGCGATCGCGCGACAGATCGAGCCGTCAAGCCCGACGCGCGCCGCCCAACGCGGTCGCGAGACCGGCGTGATCCTGCGCGAGCCCCGCGTGATCGTCGCGTACGGCGCGCTGATGGTGAGCCAGCTCGTGATGATCGGGACAACGTCGACGTCGCCCCTCTACCTGCACGATCACGGCCACGCCGTCGGCACGATCGGGCTCGCGGTGTCCATGCATCTCGGCGGGATGTACATCGCCTCGCCGCTGTCGGGATGGCTGTGCGACCGCTTCGGCCGGCTGCCGATGATCGGCGCCGGCGGCGTCGTGCTGCTCGGCGCGCTGGCGCTGGCGGGCCTGGCCCCGGGCCGCGCCGGGGGCGTGGTGATGGCCGGGCTCTTCCTCAACGGCGTGGGCTGGAACCTCGCGTTCGTCTCCGCGAGCGCGCTGCTCACCGATGCACTGTCCCCCGTCGAGCGCGCGTCGATTCAGGGCCTGGCCGATCTCGTCATGGGCCTCATGGGCGCGGTCGGCAGCGCGCTCGGCGGTATGGTGCTCGGCGCGTGGGGCTTCGGCATGCTGAATGTGCTCGGCGCCGTGATGCTGCTCGCGCCGCTCGGCGCGAGCTGGCTGCAGCGCCAGGCGCTCGCCGCCAGCGTGGCCCAGCCCGACCCCTGGGCGTCCTGACCCGCTCGACGTCCGCGGCGTCCCGCCGCGTCGGACTCATTCTGCTCGTCACGGTCGTCTTCGCGTGGGGCTTCACGTGGCCCGTCAACAAGGTGATCGTCGCGAGTGTGCCGCCGCTGTGGGCCGTCGCCATTCGTACGGGCATCGGCGCCGTGGCGCTGACCGCGCTCGCACTGGCCACGCGGCGGTTGGCGCGGCCTCCGCGCGCCGATCTGCCCGTCCTCGTCAGCATCACGCTGCTGCACATGGTCGGCTTCACGACGCTCTCCAGCATCGGCCTCGAGCTGGTGCCGGCCGGCCGTTCGGCCGTCCTCGCTTACACGACGCCGCTCTGGGTGGTGCCCGGTGCGAGCCTGCTGCTCGGCGAACGGCTCACGAGACGGCGGGTCGTCGGCGTTGTTGTCGGACTGGCCGGTCTCATCGTGCTCTTCAATCCGGCCGCGCTCGATTGGACGCGGCGGACGACAGTCCTCGGCAACGTCGCGATCCTCGGCGCGGCGCTGCTCTGGGCGGGCGCCATCCTGCACATCCGCGGACACCACTGGCGTTCGACGCCGTTCGATCTGCTGCCGTGGCAGATGCTGCTCGCGACCGTGATCCTGGTGCCGCTCGCGTGGACCGTCGTCGGCCCACCCGCGTTCGAGTGGACACCCGGGCTCGCGGCGCTGTTCGCCTACGCCGGACTGCCGGGCTCGGCACTGGCCTACTGGGCGAGCGCGATGGCCGGGCTCCGGCTTCCAGCGGCCACGATCTCGCTCGGTCTGCTCGCGACACCGGTCCTCAGCGTCGCGCTCGCGACGCTGTGGCTCGGCGAGCGGCCGGGCGCGTCGTTGCTGGTGGGAGTCGCGCTGATCCTCGGCGGCGTCGCGCTCGGCACCGTCGGCGAGCGGCCGTCAGACGCGGCGGTGCCGTAGCGCCGTCAAACGCCTCGGTGCAGTAGCGCGTACAGCCGCGTTGCGGTGATCGGCAGCTCGCGCACGATCACACCGCGGTCGGCCAGCGCATCCTCCACCGCATTGGCGATCGCGCTGGCGCCGGCGATGCAGCCGCTCTCACCGACGCCCTTCACACCGAGCGGGTTGATGCTCGACGGATGCTCGTCGAGCACGACGTCGAGCGAGGGCAGATCGTCCGCTTTCGGGATCGCATAGTCCATCAGGCTGCCGCTGAGCAGCTGGCCCTGGGCGTCGTAGACGACCTCTTCCATGAGCCCGGCGCCGATCGCCTGCGCGGCGCCGCCCTGCAGCTGGCCCTCGACGATCGCAGGGTTGATCGCGCGCCCGGGATCGTGCAGGGCCACGTGACGCAGCAGTCGCACACGGCACGTCTCGACATCGACCTCGACCGCGCAGACCTGGCCGCCGAACGCCCACGTTACGGTGTCGGGATAGAACCACGTGCACGCGTTCAGTCCCGGCTCGCCGCTGGCTGCCAGCGCCTTACTGCGAACGGCGGCCTGTGCCAGCCGCCCCAGCGGCAGCGCGCGGTCCGGCATGCCGGCCACGAACGCGCGGCCCGCCTCGAACCGCACGTCGGCCGCCGCGCACTCGAAGAGCTCCGAGGCGACGACCGCCGCGCGTTGCCGAACCTCGGCGGCGGTGCGCGCGACCGCCGGCCCCGCGTTGGCCATCACGCGGCTGCCGCCGGTGCCCATGCCGTACGGCATCAGCGAGGTATCGCCACCGAGCACGATGACGTCGTCGAGCTCGGCGCCGAGCTCACCCGCGGCGATCTGCGCCAGCGTCGTGGAGTGCGCCTGCCCCTGCGCGGCGACACCGATCAGGACGTAGACCTTCCCGCGCGGATCGACGCGAACCGTGGCGCCCTCGAAGGGGCCGAGGCCCGTGCCCTGCGCGTAGCAGGCGATGCCGACACCGATCGGCCGCGGCGAACCGACGGTCGCCATCTGCCGCTTGCGCCAGTCGTCGTAGCCGAACGCGCGCAGCATGCGCTCGAACGCCGCCGGATAATCGCCGGGGTCGTACGTCACCGGGATGCCGTCCTTGTAGGTGAGGCCGGGACGGTAGGGCATTTCCGCGGCGCGGATGAGATTGCGGCGGCGCACGTCGGCGGGATCGAGGCCCAGGCGTCGAGCGCCGATGTCCATCAGGCGCTCCATCACGAAGTTGGCCTCGGGGCGACCGGCGGCGCGATACGCCGCGTTGAACATGGTGGTGGTGACGACGCTTTCGCCGTGGCCGCGATAGTGCGGCACGCGGTACGGACCCGGCAGGTGATTCACGGTGTTCGCGGTGAGACCGTTGCCCATCACCGGATAGGCGCCGACGTCGGCGAGGAAGCGATCCTCGAGCGCCGCGATCGTCCCGTCGGGGGCGAAGGCGACGGCGGCCTCGTGCAGCTGCTCGCGGTCGTGGCCGACGCACTGCGCGTGCTCGCGCCGCGTCTCGATCCACTTCACGGGACGACCGAGGCGGAATGCCGCCACGGCTACCAGCACCTCGTCCGCGTACACCTGGCCCTTGGGACCGAACGCGCCGCCGACGTCGGGAACGATCACGCGCACGCGCTCGGCGGCCAAACCGAGCACGCGCGCGATCACGTCGCGCTGGCTGTACGGACTCTGGATCGACGCCCACACGGTCAGCACACCGGCCTCGGCGTCGTAGTCGGCGAGGACGCCGCGGCACTCGATCGGCATCGCGGCCAGACGCGGGTGGCGGAAGCGCTCACGCACCACGGTGAGACCCGGCTGCGCCAGATCCGGTTCGCCGACGGCGCCCCGCGCCTCGAGCGCGACGTTGTCGGGCCAGTCCGCGTGGACGCGCGCGGACGCCGCGCGTGCGACGTCGGCGCCGACGAGCGATGGCAACGGCGTGTAGTCGACCTGCACGGCCGCGAGCGCGTCGGCGACGAGCGCCGGCGTGTCGGCGATGACGACGGCGACCGGCTCGCCCACGTAGCGCGCGCGCTCGCCGGCGAGTATCGGCACCGCGAAGCCGCGCTCCTTCGAGCCGCCGGTCGTCAGCGGCTGCCCGAGCTCCGGGACATCGGCGGCCGTCCACACCGCGAGCACGCCGGGAATCGCGCGCGCCGCCTTGGCTTCGACGCGGGTGATGCGGGCGTGGGCATGCGCGCTTCGCACGACCCCGAGGTGCACGAGATCGCGGCGCGTGAGGTCGTCCACGTATCGTCCCTGCCCGCGCAGCAAGCGAATCGCGTCTTTGCTCTTCGGTGACTGTCCGATCATGGCCGCACGCCCATCGTCGTGTTCTCCCCCGCGCCGGTTCCCCCGGTGCGTCCCGCTATGTTAACGTGGGCGCCGCACTCTCGACCCGGAGGATCCGTATGAGCTCGATCGAGCTCGGGTTCACGCCCGCCACCGAGCTGGCCCGTCTGATCCGCACCAAGGCGCTGTCGCCCGTGGAGGCCACGCGCGCAGTGCTCGAGCGCATCGAGCGCGTGAACCCCGTGGTCAACGCGTTCTGCACCCTCACCGCCGACGCCGCGCTCGCCGCCGCACGCGAGGCGGAGCGCGCGGTGACCTCCGGCGCCCCGCTGGGCCCGCTCCACGGCGTGCCGTACTCCATCAAGGACCTGAACTTCACGAAGGGCGTGCCCACGATGGGCGGCTCGTTCATCTTCCAGCATCGTGTGCCCGATGCCGACGCCGCGTTCATCCCGCGGCTGCAGAAGGCCGGCGGGATCTTCCTGGGCAAGACGACGAGTCCGGAGTTCGGCTGGAAGGCCCTCGGCGACAGCCCGCTCACCGGCATCACGCGCAACCCGTGGAACACCGCCACGACCACCGGCGGGTCGAGCGCGGGCGCCGCCGCCGCGGTCGCGGCGGGCCTGGGTCCGTTGCACCAGGGCTCCGACGGCGCGGGCTCGATCCGCATTCCCTCGTCGTTCTGCGGCATCTACGGGCTCAAGCCGTCGTACGGACGCGTACCGATGTGGCCGGTCTCGAACAACGACTACACCTCGCACAACGGTCCGATGACCCGCACGGTGGGCGATGCCGCGCTGATGTTGTCGGTCATGGCCGGCCCCGACGATCGCGACCGCACGTCGCTCGACGGCGCGCCGGCCGACTACGTCGGCCAGCTCAGGCGCGATCTCAACGGCCTGCGCGTGGCATGGAGTCCCGATCTCGGCGGGCTGCGCGTCGACCCCGAGGTAGCGACGGTGGTGCGCGCCGCCGTGCGCGCGTTCGAGGAGCTCGGTTGCGTCGTCGAGGAGGTGAAGCCCGGCTTCGCCGACACGCACGAGATGATCCGCGTGATGTGGAGCGCGCACATGGCGGGCAATTACGCACCTCACCTGCCGCAGTGGCGAGCGCAGATGGATCCCGGCCTCGTCGCCTGCATCGAGGACGGCCTGCGCGTGAGCCTCGTCGAGTACCTTCAGATGCGCGACCGCAAGATGACGTTCTGGGACTCGGTGCGACCGCTGTTCGAGCGATACGCGCTGCTGCTCACGCCGAGCGTGTCGGTGACCGCGCTCGAGGTCGGCCGACTGAATCCCCCGGATTTCCCGCAGCACGCCTGGGACTGGTTTCCGTGGGCGTCGTTCTCGTACCCGTTCAACTTCACGGGGCAGCCCGCGGCCACGGTTCCCGCCGGCTTCACGGCCGCCGGCATGCCGGTGGGCCTGCAGATCGTCGGCCGTCGCTTCGACGACCTGACGGTGCTCCAGGCCTCGGCCGCCTTCGAGACGGCCCGTCCGTGGGCGAGGCACCGGCCGCTGAATCTTCCGTGAGCACGCCGGCGCCGCCGGGGCTGCTCGCCGACAGCGTCGGCGACGGCGCTCTCGACGTGCGGCGTGCGGCGCCCGGACGCGCGCGCTGGGGCCGGTCGGTGCGGCGCGCCACGCGCAACACCCTCGTCGTGCTGGGCCTGCTCGGCGCCGTGCTCGTCGTGGGCATGGCCATCTTCGCCGATCGGTTGGCGCCGCGAGCCCCGGACGATCAGAACTTCGATCTCATCGAGTCGCGTCCGAGCGCCCAGGCCGTGTTCGGAACGGATCGCTTCGGCCGCGACGTGCTGAGCCGCGTCATCCACGGCGCGCGCATCTCGCTGTACGTCGCGATCGCGTCGATCGCCGCGTCGATGACGCTCGGCGGCGCGCTCGGCCTGACCGCCGGCTACATGGGCGGCGCCTCGGACAACGCCATCAACCGCGTGCTCGATGTGTTCTTCAGCATTCCCGCGCTGCTGCTCGCGGTCGGGATCGCCGCCATGCGCGGTCCCGGCGTGAACAGCGCGGTCCTGGCCATCGCGATCGTGTACACGCCGATCTTCGCGCGCGTCATGCGCGGTCCGGTGCTGGCCGAGCGCGCCAAGGACTACGTCGAAGCCGTCCGCGCGCTCGGCGCCACCCGCGTGGCCGTCGCGCTCAAGCACATCCTGCCGAACGTGATCTCGCCGTTCGTCGTGCAGGGCACCGTCGCGCTGTCGCAGGCGATCCTCATCGAGGCCTCGCTGTCCTATCTCGGGCTGTCGGCGCAGCCGCCGACGCCGTCGTGGGGCAACATGCTGAACGAAGGACGCACATATCTCGAGACCGCGCCCTGGATCTCGGTCTTTCCCGGTCTGGCGATCATGCTGACCGTGCTCGCGTTCAACCTGATCGGCGACGGGCTGCGCGACATCCTCGACCCCAGCAGCTGAACAAGGAGACCGCCATGTCACGGAACCTCACCCGCCGCGATTTTCTGGCGACCACCGGCCTCGCGCTCGGCGCTCTCGGTGTCGGCGGCCGCGTCGCGCACGCCCAGGGGCCGACGAAGGGCGGCAGCACGCTCATCACCGCGCAGACCACCGAGGCGACCGGCCTCGATCCTCAGCTGGTTCCCGCGCTGTCGCGCAGCCGCCGCTCACCGCTGACCTACAACCAGCTCGTCCGCTTCGAGCCCGACATGACGCCGGTCCCGGAGCTGGCCGAGTCGTGGCAGATCAGCCCCGACGGTCTCACGTGGACATTCAAGCTGCGTCAGGGCGTGAAATTCCACGACGGCCAGGAGTTCACCTCGGCCGACGTGAAGTTCAGCTTCGACCGCCTGCTCGAGAAGTCGCAGTCCGGCAAGTCCGACTTCAGCGCGGTCGACAAGGTCGAGCCGGTCGGCAAGTACGGCGTGAAGTTCGTCACCAAGGAGCCGTTCGCGGCGCTGGTGGCAGCCCTCGGCGGCTTCTGGGGCTTCATCGTGAGCGAGGCCGGCGTGAAGAAGTACGGCGACCTCAACAAGAATGCCCTCGGGACCGGCCCGTTCATCCTCGAGGACTGGAAGGTCGAGCAGCAGATGGTCTTCAAGCGCAACCCCAATTACTGGAAGAAAGGGGTGCCGCACGTCGACGAGCTCATCGTGCGCGTGATCCCCGACGAGGCGAACATCGTCGCCGCCCTGCGCACGGGTCAGATCCACCACGGGTTCATCGAGGACAACAAGAACTACACCCTGCTCAAGGACGAGAAGTCGCTCACCGGCTACCGCTCGTCGCGGCTGGGCTACGACTACCTGAATATCAGCGCCAACCGCGGCCCGCTCAAGGACGTGCGGGTGCGGCAGGCCATCTCGTGGGCGGTGGACCGCTCGCAGGTCATGCGCGTCGCCACCGCCGGCTTCGGCCGTCTGACCGCGCCGTGCACGGCGCCCATGAAGCAGTGGCAGCTGCCGGAAGAGCAGTGGATGAAGTACTACAAGCCCGACGTCGATAAGGCGAAGAAGCTCATGGCCGAGGCCGGCCAGGCGTCGGGCTTCACCGTGAAGTGCATGGTCATCCCGACCTTCCCGACGATGGTATCCGGCGCGCCGGTCATCGCCGCCCAGCTCAAGCGCATCGGCATCAATATGGAGATCGAGAACGTCGAGTACGCCGTGTGGATCAAGCGCTGGCAGGCCCACGACTTCGACATGACGATGAACAGCACGCCCGGCTACGCCGACCCGGACGTGGCGTTCTTCCGCGCGCTGCACTCCACCAAGGGACAGAACTGGAACTCGTGGAGCGTGCCCGCCGTCGATGCGCTGCTCGAGGAGGGGCGCAGAACGATGGACCAGAAGAAGCGCAAGGAGATCTACGATCGGCTGCAGCTCACGATCCTCGAAAACGTACCGCATCTCTGGCTGTACTCGGCCGACTTGATCGACTTCACCCAAACCACGGTGAAGGGATTCCGGCAGCATCCGACCGCACTGCTGTACGGCCTGGAAGGAGCGGCGATCGAGAAAGCGTAGGCGTCACGAGCGGTGGGCCGCTACGTCGTCGTTCGGCTGTATTCGATGGCCATGACGCTGCTGGGCCTGTCGGTGCTGGTCTTCCTGATGCTGCGCCTGGTGCCCGGCACGGTGGTCGAGCAGCTCATCGGCGCCGACGCCGTGGTCAGCCCCGCCATGGTCGCCGAGCTCAAGCGCTTCTTCGGCCTGGACCAGCCCTGGTGGCGCCAGTACGCCGCCTGGGTCGGCGGCCTCGCACACGGCGACCTCGGCACGTCATGGCGGACGGGCAAGCCGGTGATCGCGCTGATCGCCGAGCGGCTGCCGGTGACGATCGAGCTGACGGCGTTCGCGATCGGCTTCGCGCTGCTCCTTGGCATTCCGGCCGGGATCGTGTCGGCGACGCAGCGCGATCGCGCCGTGGACAACGTCACGCGCGTGGGCGCCTTGCTCGGGCTGTCGGTGCCGGTGTTCTGGCAGGGGACGATGCTGATCCTCTTCCTGTCGATCTACCTGCGCTGGATGCCGCCGGTCATGTGGGTCGATTTCCTCACCGACCCGCGGCGCAACCTCACGATCATGCTGCTGCCCGCGTTCTGTCTGGGCACCGCGAGCGCCGCCAACATCGCGCGCACCACGCGCGCCTGCATGCTCGACGTGCTGGGGTCGGAGTACATCCGCACCGCCGCCGCCAAGGGCCTGCGGCCGCGACTCGTCGTCCTCAAGCACGCGCTCCGCAATGCGCTGATCCCGATCATTACCATCGTCGGACTGCAGATCGGCATCCTGCTCGGCGGCACCGTCGTCGTAGAGGAGGTCTTCACGCTGCCCGGCATCGGACGGCTGGTGCTGTGGTCGATCTACCAGCGCGACTATCCGCTGACGCAGAGCACGATCCTGTTCGTCGCCGTGATGTTCATGTCGGTCAACCTCGCCGTCGATCTGCTGTACGCCTACCTCGATCCCCGCATCCGTTACTGATGGGGGCCCCGATATGGCCCCCAAACCCCCCACGCTCGGAACCGCGCCGGCTGAGCCGTCGCGGTCCTCGGTCACCGTGTGCGTTCGGTCACCGTGTGCGTAATGTCGCGGCCCCGATATGGCCCCCACACCCCCCACGCTCGCAACCGCGCCGGCTGAGCCGTCGCGCCCCTCGATCACAGGGCGTCGACGGAGAAGTCGAGAACGACAGGCAGATGATCCGAGCCGACGCGATCACCGACGAATCGTCCATGGACGCGCACGCCGGGAGAGACGAGGGCGTGATCGATCGGGATCTGGACCATCGGCAGCCAGGCCGGCCACGTGGACTGCACGCCGCGTCCCAATCGCGTATCGCGAAGACCGGCATCGCGCAGGAGATCCCGGAATGCCGGTGACCACGAGGACGAATTGAGGTCGCCCACGAGTACGACGGGCTCGGCTTGCCGACGGACGAAGGCGGCGAGGGCCGCGAACTCCTGGTTGCGCCTCAGCAGGAGCTGCGGCGACAGCGGCGGAAAGGCGTGGGTGCCGACGATCGTGAGGCGTGGCTGTGGCAGTCGCGCGACGACCGCGTGCGCGCCCGCCGGCTTGTCGTCGAGGATGGTGAGCGGCAGCCGGCTCATGAGCGCGATGCCGTAATGGCTGTCGCGGGGCTCCAGTCGCCGGATCGGGAAATCCGCCGCGACCGCGTCGAGCGCCCTGACCCAGAAGTCGTTCAGCTCGGTCACGACGAGGACGTCGGGTCTGGTGGCACGGACGAAGCCGATCACCCGCGCGCGGTCTCGATTTTCGGCGGCGACGTTCACCGCGACGACGCGAATCACGCGCGCATCCGCGGGTGGTGGGACGAGCACGGTCGGGACGCTCGCATAGAAGGGAACGAGCGCCGCGACGTTCCAGGCGGCGATCACCGCGGCGATCACGAGGTCGCGACGGCGCCCGACCACCGCGAAGGTCACACACGGGATCAGCGCGACCAGGGCCAGCTGTGCCGGAAAATGGCTGAGCAGCTCGCACGCCCAGCACGAGCGGCCGAACGAGGTCAGCACGGCGGCGGTGATGAGCAGCGCCGTCAGCAGCCACGCGCACCAGCGGGCGATCTCGCGGAGGCTCACCGATGCGATAGTCTGCTCCACCAGGAGGCGCCATGAAAGCTTCGGTGCTGTTCGCACCACGCACGCCACTGAAGGTCGAGGACCTCGAGCTCGAGCCGCCACGCGCCGGTGAGGTGCGCGTGCGCATGGTCGCGAGCGGGGTCTGTCATTCGTGTCTGCACGCGGCCGACGGCTCCTGGCACAACGTGCCGATGCCGATCGTACTCGGCGACGAGGGCGCCGGTGTGGTCGACGCCGTCGGCCCCGGCGTGCAGACGCTCAAAGCGGGCGACCACGTGATTCTCTCCTGGGCGCCGACGTGTGGGCGCTGCCACTACTGCGTCATCGGCCGCCCGAATCTCTGCGAGCAGCGCCGTCCCGGCCAGGGCGTGCTGCCCGACGGTGGCACGCGCATGTCGCTCGGCGGTCGCCCCGTCTACCACTACGGCCACGTGGCGACATACGCCTCGGTGACGGTCGTCGCCGAATCGTCGGCCATCGCGATCGACAAGAACATGCCGCTCGACCGCGCGGCGCTTATCGGCTGCTCGGTGATGACCGGCGTCGGCGCAGTGATCAATACCGCCGCGGTGCCGCCCGGCGCGAGCATGGCCGTCTTCGGCGTCGGTGGCGTTGGGCTCAACGTCGTGCAGGGCGGCGCGATGATCGCGGCCCAGCCGATCATCGCCGTCGACGTGCTCGGCGCGAAGCTCGACCAGGCGCGGGCGCTCGGCGCGACCCACGCCATCGACGCCTCGAAGGAGGATCCCGTGGCGGAGATCCGGCGCATCACGCGACGCGGCGCCGACTTCACGTTCGTGGCCGTCGGCGACACCCGCGCGGTGGGCCAGGCCGCCGACGCGCTGGCGCCGGGCGGCACCTGCGTCGTGATCGGGGTCCCGGCCACCGGCGCCACGCTGCCGCTCGACGTGCGGCCACTGGTCACCGGAGAGCGGGTCATCCGCGGCTCCAGCTATGGCAGCGCGCGCACGCGTGAGGATCTGCCGCGGCTGGTCGAGCTCTATCGTGGCGGCCGGCTGAAGATCGACGAGCTCATCACCCGTCGCTACGGTCTGGACGAGGCCAACGAGGCGTTCCGCGCGCTGGCGGCCGGCGAGCTGTCGCGCGGCCTGATCGTGTTCTGATGCGTGAGCTCGTGTTCGCCCTCGAGTTTCGCGGCATCGCGAGCCCGGTGACGCCCGGCGCGACGAAGCGGCGCGCGAGCTCCCAGGCGCCGAGTCAGACGCTCACCACGATGCTCGGCGCCGACGGCGTCCGGGCGCGCGTGGAAGCGATCGCCGGCGAGCGCGCGGTGCTGGACTCACGGGTGGAGCGCTTCGACGATGGATCGTTCGTAGAGGACGGCACGATCACCTATGGGCGTGCCGGGGCGGTCTCGTTCGTGACCGTGGGCCGTGGCACCGTAGCGCCCAGCCCGGTCGCGGGCTGGACGCGCGGCGCCGTCATCTGGAACGTAACCGGCGGCGACGGGGTCTTCGCCGGCGCCCAGGGACTGATCACTTCGAACTTCGCCGTGAGCGTGGACGGCGACGTCGTGGATCACCACGTCGCGCGGCTCTATCTGCCGGAGCGGTGAGGCGGCGGCGCGCTACTTGATCTTTTTGCGCGCGGCCTGGCGCTTGGTGAGCGTCTTGGTCGCGCCCCGAAGCCGGCGCGTCAGCGCCTTGACCGCACGCTGAGCGCGCGCGACGTTCGCATCGGCCTTACGCTTCCGGATCCGGAGCTTGCGTTGCCCACTCGTCATCTGGCTCCTCCCATCGTCACGAGATTAAGTGACCGCCTTACAGCCATTATTCTCGGAAGAGGCGCAGAAGGCCTCCAAAATTCGGCGGTCGCCGACGGGACGAGCGCAACGTCAGGCCGCGAGGGCCACCCGTTCGAGCAGGTCGATGTCGCCGAGAAGCGACCCCAGCCCGCGTGCCACGCATGACAGCGGCTCGGCGGCGATCGTCACCGGCAGATGCGTCTCCTTGTGGATGATCTCGTCGAGCCCCTTGAGCAGCGCACCACCTCCCGTGAGCACGATGCCGCTGTCGACCATGTCGGCGGCGATCTCGGGCGGCGTGCGCTCGAGCGACGAGCGCACGGTCGCGACGATGCTGGCCAGACAGTCGTGCACCGCCTCGCGGACCTCGTCGGCGGTGATCACGATGGCCTTCGGCACGCGCGCGACGACGTCGCTGCCCTTGACCTCGATCGGCTGCGGCTCGCCACTTGCGGGGCGCGCGGCGCCCAACGTCAGCTTGATCTCCTCCGCGCGGCGCTCGCCGACGAGCATGTTGTAGTGCTTCTTGAGGTACTGGATGATCGCCTCGTTGAGGTCATCGCCGGCGGTGCGCCCCGACACGCAGTGGACGATGCCCGACAGCGAGATCACCGCCACCTCCGTCGTGCCCCCGCCGAGGTCGACAACCACGTGGCCGCCCGGCTCGTGGATCGGCAGCCCCGCGCCGAGGGCGGCGGCCATGGGCTCCTGGACCAGATAGACGGCCTGGGCGCCGGCCTGCGTGGCGGCCTCGCGCACCGCGCGCTCTTCGACCGGGGTGATGCTGTAGGGCACTCCGATGACCATCCGTGACCGGCGGGGCCCCCGCCCCTGCGCCTGGCGGACGACCTGGCGGAGCATCATCTGCGCCGCGTCGAAGTTGGCGATCACCCCCGCCTTGAGCGGGCGGATGACCTCGATGTGGTCTGGGGTGCGGCCCAGCATGGCCTTGGCGGCGCGGCCGACGGCGACCACCGACCGGTCGCGGCGGTCGAACGCGATGATCGAGGGCTCGGACAGGACGATCCCCCGCCCCCGGACATAGACGACCATGTTCGCGGTACCCAGATCGATCCCGATGTCGCTGACGAAGCGTTCAGGGAGACGTACGCGCATGCGAGCCGACCTCCGAATTGAAAAGTGCGGAACGCAGAAAGCAAGCAGCGAGCCGAATCGCACGCCCTGAACTGCGGCGTTTTCGGGCGGTCGTGGCGCGAAGGGCGTCCATCCGCCGACGCTCGACCGTCACGTGGTGTCCGAGGCTGGACTTCATTGTCACGACGGGCGTAGGCTCCGGGCGCACCCCAGCCAGAGAAAGCGAGGCCCGGCGGCGATGAAATTCACCTGGTTCAACCTGATGCCCTGGCCCTATTTGCCGGACGATTTCCGCGAGCGCCACCGGTCGGTCTGGGTCGACATTCCCAACACCCTGTACGACCCCCGCAAGGGCCATCACGTCTACCATACCTACCTCGACCAGCTGGAGTACGCCGAGACCCTCGGCTTCGATGGGATCGGGTGCAACGAGCACCACCAGAACGGCTACGGCTTGATGCCCTCGCCCAACCTGATCGCGGCCACCCTGGCCCGCCGCACCTCCCGCGCCGCCATTTGCGTCATCGGCAACTCCATCGCCGGCTACAACCCGCCGATCAGGGTCGCCGAGGAGTTCGCGATGCTCGACGTGATGTCCGGCGGCCGCCTCGTGGCCGGCTTCCCCGTCGGCACCTCGATGGACACGAACTTCTGCTACGGCCAGATCCCCGCCCTGACGCGCGACAAGTACCGCGAGGCGCACGAGATGATCATGAAGGCCTGGGCCAGCGACGAGCCCTTCGCCTTCGACGGCAAGTACAACCAGCTGCGCTGGGTCAATTGCTGGCCGAAGCCGATCCAGAAGCCGCACCCACCCATTTACATCCCCGGCGGCGGCTCGATCGAGACGTGGGACTTCTGCCTCGACTACGACTACAACTATTCGTATCTCTCGTTCTTCGGCTACCTGCGTGGCAAGTCGCTGCTCGACGGCTACTGGGAGCGCGTTGCGAAGCGCGGCAAGGACGACTCGCCCTATCGCGCCGCCTTCGCGCAGATCATCTGCGTGGCCGACAGCGACGCCGAGGCCGAGCGGCTGTACGCCGAGCACTGCCTGTACTTCTTCAACCGCTGCCTGCACGTCTTCCCGCCCTTCGCCGATCCGCCGGGCTACCGCACGATGGCGACGGTGAAGTACGGCGCGCTCTCGCAGCTGACGCGCGCGCGGCAGAAGATCCTCGAGAACCTCACGTGGAAGCAGCTGGTGGACGAGCGCTTCATCATCGCGGGCAGCCCGGAGACGGTGCGCCAGCAGCTCGAGGAGTGCATCAAAGGACTGCGCATCGGCCATCTGTTCTGCCTGTTCCACAACGGCAACATGCCGGACTGGAAGACGCGGCACTCGAGCAAGCTCTTCGCCGAGAAGGTCATGCCGAGGCTGCGCGATCTGTGGCCGGACTACAAGCACGACGAGCGCTGGTGGATTCATCCGATGGACGACCGGCTGCGTCCCGAGGAGCAGCGTCCGGGCGCCGAGAAGAAGCACGAGGAGTGGCCGCGATGAAGTGGCGGATGATCGACACGAAGAAGGGCACGCGCTGCCGCGTGCTGGAGGGCGGCAGCGGCACGCCGGTCGTCTTCTTCCACGGCGCCGGCGGCCTGCTCGTCGACAATCCGTTTCTCGACGGCCTCGCCCAGCGCCATCACGTGTTCGCGCCGGAGTGGCCGGGGTACGGCGACTCCACGGGCGACGAGCTGCTCGAGGACATGCTGGACTTCGCGCTGCACGGCTGGGACCTCGTCGACGCGCTCGGGCTCTCCCGACCACACGTCATCGGCCACTCGATGGGCGGGATGATCGCGGCGGAGATGGCGTGCCTGGCGCCGCGCGATCTCGCGCGGCTGGTGCTGGTCGGCCCGGCTGGCGTGTGGCTCGAGGAGCGACCGATCCCCGACATTTTCGCGATGCTGCCCCACGAGCTCGCCGATGTCCTCTTCGTCGATCCGGCGCGGGGCGCGGCGCTGTTGACGGGCGGCGCCGACCTGTCGGACATGGAGGCGCTGAAGGACTTCTATATCGTCACGCAGCGCCGGCTGGCCATGGCCGGCAAGATCCTGTTTCCGATTCCCAATCGACGGCTCTCCAAGCGGCTGTACCGGCTGGCGGCCGAGACGCTCGTGCTCTGGGGCGCGGCCGACCGGCTCATCCCGCCGGAGTACGCCGCGCAGTGGAAAGCGCTGATCCCGAACGCGCGCGTGCAGACGATCGAAGGCGCCGGCCACATGCTGCCGTGGGAGCGGCCGGACGCGTTCGTCGACGCCGTCGCGAAATTCCTCGCGTGACGATCACGGTCTTCGGCGCGGGCGCGATCGGCGGCATCACCGGCGCGGCGCTCGCGAAGGCCGGCCACGACGTGCTGCTGGTGGACCGCGCTGCCGATCACGTCGCGGCCATCAACGCCGGCGGCCTCACCGTCGAGCGGCGCCAGGGCGCCGAGACCGTCGCCGTCCGCGCGATCACTTCCGACGCGCTCGAGGCGGGTCTGGACCTGGTGCTCCTCGCCGTGAAGTCGCAGGACACGCCCACCGCGCTCGGTGTACTGGCACCACGGCTCGCGCGCGAGGGCGCAATCGTCTCGATGCAGAACGGGCTGAACGAGGAGCTGATCGCGTCGGCGGTGGGCGAGCACCGTACCGTCGGCTGCCTCGTGAACTGGGCGGCGGACTGGGTCGCACCCGGCCGCATCCTGCACGGTGGCGAGGGCGCGCTGGTGCTCGGCGAGCTGGACGGACGGCCGAGCCCTCGCGTTCAGGCGCTCGCCAAGCTGCTCGACGTCGTCGCGCCGACCCGCGTGAGCGACAACATTCTCGGTTACACCTGGGCCAAGCACGTCTACGGCGCGCTGCTGGTGGCCACCGCCGTCGTGGACGCGCACGTCTACGAGGTCGTCGAGCGCTCGCCGGACGTGCAGCGAATGCTGATCGCGGTCGTGATGGAAAGTATGCGAGTGGCGGATGCGGCGGGGATCCGGCTAGAGGCTTTCGACGAGTACGACCCCGCGACGTACCGGGCGGCGGCGGGCGGCGATCATGCGGCGCGCGAGCGGGCGATGTCGATCGTCGCGGCACACTATCGGGCGCACACGAAGACGAAGACCGGCATCTGGCGCGATCTCGCCGTGCGCCGGCGTCCGACCGAAGTCGGCGCGCTGCTCGGCGCCACGGTGGCGAAGGCGCGGAAGCTCGGCGTCGCGACTCCGCTGACCGAGCGCCTCATCACGCTGATCGCAGACCTCGAGGCCGGCCGCCGCGTCATGGCCTGGGACAACCTCGAGGAGCTGGTGAGGCTCTCGGGCTAGTTGCCGCGGACGGGAGCGTGCGAGCTGATCGGCCGCCGCCGGTGGAGAATCTCGCACCAGCGCCGATTGTCCTCGCCGCCGGCCTCCACACTGCCGAGCAGATAGGCGGTCGCGCTGACGAGCCCGTCATCGACGCCCTCGTGACGGAGCGCGTGCGCGTCACACCAGCGCACGTCGAGAATCTCCAACGTGGGGTCCGTGTCGGGTTCGCAGCCCGGACAATACGTCCGACCCAGCGACGGCGTGTCGCGCGTGTAGTCCGTCATCGTGACTCTATTTCTTGGCAAGGTGCGTGCCGACTATGGACTTCCTTTACTGACGCGTGCTTGGCGGTGACTACGGCCATTCGCGCGGGTGGCCTGCGGGCAGTCCGGCACGCGCTGGTGCGGAAGCAGGCAGCTTTTCCCTGCCCGTTGACACCCTCCGAAGATCGCCGCATCATGCGCGGCATTCCCTTCGCGAGGTGAGCGCGTGACGGCGCCGTGGGAGTATCGCGATCCACTCGAGACCAAGCTCGCGGCCGAGGTGTCGGCGCAGCGCCTCATCGACCACGTGCGCACGATCGCCGCCTGGGAGCGCGAGTCCGGCAGCCCCGGCGAAGCGCAGGCCTTCGACTACATCCAGCGGACGCTCGGAGACCACGGGCTGGACGTCGAGCGCCGGGAGATCGAGGCCTACATCAGCTTGCCCCTGGAGGGACGGGTCCGTCTCGACGACGGCGCCGTCATCCAGGGCCTGACCCACTCCTTTTCACCGTCGGTGGACTCCCTCGAAGGTGAGGTCGTCGACGTCGGTGACGGAGGCCCGGTCGAGCTCGCGCGCGCCACCGGCAAGATCGCCCTCGTGCGCGGCCTCGCGACGCCGGGCAAGGCGTGGGCCGCCCAGCAGGCCGGGACGCTCGGCCAGATCTTCGTCGTCATGGATCACCTGCACAACATGATCGTGACCACGATCTGGGGCGCTCCGACGCCCGAGACGGCCGGGCGGATCCCCGCCACGCCGTGTCTGTCGATTCTCCGCGACGACGGCGAGCGGCTGCGGGCGCACCTGGCGAACGGTCCGCTGCGCGTGCGACTCACCACGCGCGTGCGCACCGGGTGGATGCCGATTCCGCATCTCGTGGCCACGCTGCCCGGACGCGTCGAGGATCGCTTCGTGCTCTTCTCGGGTCACGTCGATGCCTGGCATCACGGCGCGATGGACAACGCCTCCGCCAACGCGACGATGCTCGAGATCGCGCGGCTGTTGGGCGCGCGGCGTGACGCGCTCCGACGCGGCATCCGCTTCGCCTTCTGGTCGGGACACTCGCACGGGCGCTACGCGGGCTCGGCCTGGTATGCGGACCAGGCGTGGCGTGACCTGCACGCGCGCTGCGTCCTGCACCTCAACGTCGATTCCACCGGTGCGCGCGGCGCCACGGACTACTCGGTGCTGCACGCCACCGAGGACGCGCACGCGCTCGCCGAGAATGTCGTCGCCGACATCACCGGCCAGCAGGCTCGCGCGCGGCGGTTCTCGCGCGCCGGCGATCAGTCGTTCTGGGGCGCGGGTGTGCCCTCCGCCTTCATGTCGCTGTCGGGGCTGCCGAAGCAAGACACCGAGCTCTCGCGTGCGATGGAGCGGCTGGTCGGCAGCGCGGGTTTCCCGTGGTGGTGGCATACCCGCGACGACACCGTCGACAAGATCGACGGCGACGTGCTGGCGCTCGACACGAAGGTCTATCTCGCGACGGCGCTGCGGTGGCTGAACGCACCAGTGCTTCCGCTCGATCACGGTCGCGCCGCACGCGCCGTCGTCAGCGAGCTCGAGGCGCTGCACACGGCGGCCGGGCCTCGCTTCGACCTGGCGCCGGCGCTCGACGCCGCGCGAAGCCTGGCCGAACGACTCGACGGCGTGGCTGGGCAGCTGGCAGGCGTGGCGCCGGCGGAGGCCGAGGACGTCAACCGCGCCCTCATGCGGCTCTCGCGCATTCTCGTGCCACTCACCTACACGAGCGGCGACCGCTTCGGCCACGATCTCGCGCTGCCGCTGGCGCCGCTGGCCGGACTACAGCAGGCGCGCGAGCTGGCCGCGCTCGATCCCAACAGCGACGCCTTCAAGTTCGCCCGTGTCGCGCTACGGCGCGAGCTCAATCGCGTCGTTCACGCCCTGGACTCGGCGCTCAGCGTCGCCGACCAACTGTGAGACCGCCAACCACGATTTGCCCGACCGTCGGGCGGCGAAGCCCTGCGCAGCCGCCCCGACGCCAAATCTAAAGGAGCCCGTCCATGCGCCGCCCACTGATCGGACTGTTTGCGCTCGCCCTCATCGCCGCGCTCGTCGCGTCGGCCGACGCGCAGAAGCGCGGCGGCACGCTGACG
>Ga0066683_10000020_pt1 | contig 24902 bp, 18 predicted proteins | sample GraSoiAngelo_132_FD_62296 | JGI IMG/M metagenome (GOLD analysis project Ga0066683, IMG submission 62296) | Grasslands soil microbial communities from the Angelo Coastal Reserve, California, USA - 14_0929_02_40cm | ecosystem: Environmental > Terrestrial > Soil > Grasslands | place: USA... | reverse complement strand
TCTGTTGAAGCTGGAGCGTGCGTTGAACGGAAGCATGGTGAGAGTCTTTCAGAAGGGCGGTGCTCTGGCTGAAAGTATCGGTGCGTTGGCTGTGGCTTGGGGAAACGAGTTAGCCCACAATTGGAGGTTTGACCTAGAGTTTCAATTGACCCTAGGTATGGGCGTAACCAACCTCTCCTAGAAAAATGACACCGCGGACCTTCAGTCTAGGAATACGCATTATTGCACTTCGTTTCCTACAAGTGATGGGTCAACACAGGTTTGCATTCGCCGCCTTCCTTGTGCCGCTCAGCATCAGGATTATTCCTGAGATTCTCTCAGGGCGATATCCTGTTGGCTGGGATATTATCGCGTACTATATTCCAAACACCATCGACATGGCTTCAGGCAGGATGAACGTCTGGGGAATAATCACGTCCGCCCCCACGTTGTACGCTATTGCGGTGCCAGTCTACTTGTTGACGAAGGCAAATCTCGTGTTGATCTTCAAAGTTCTTGGGCCAATTCTATACGGATTCCTGGGCTGGTCGATATTCTGGTTCTGCCAAAGAAGACTCCACTGGTCGCGAAGCAAAGCGCTGTACGCAGTTCTCTTCATTTCAGCATACTTCGTCATGATGCGAATCTCCTGGGACGCCTTCCATATGGAGCTGGGACTTGCTCTGTTCCTGCTTGCGGAATCGATCGGCCAAGCCCACGATTCAATCCAGTCAACGTTAGGAAAGGTTTCCTTACTCTCTCTCACTGTTCTCTCTAACCAGCTTGTAGCAGTCATAGTCGTTGGTACTCAAGCAACAGCGCTTCTTCGTCCTTCTATGAGAAGAAAACCTAGACTCATCCCCTTGCAATTCCCGCCGGTCGCACTATTTCTGTTGATTCTGTATGCATCCATGCAGACGGCATTAGGTCCCGGATTATCGGTTTTAGGCCCCATCGCCGGCGCGTCCAACCTGACGACGAACCTATCCTTCTCGGTTTACGCGTACATCTTCGTCGTTCCTCTTTTGCTGTTTGGACTCAAACTTCGCGAAAGATCAGTATTCACCCCTTGGATGATCGTATGCGGGATCGGGCTATTCTTGTCGCTGTTGCCGGGGCACGTATTCCAGGATATTGGGTACAGATGGGCCCTGCTCCTATCATTGCCTTTGCTGATTCTAGCCTATGAAGGATACTCCAAGCTACGGGTCTACGGAGCGTACAAGGCTACAAATTGGGGCAGACTGTTACGTGTCGTGGTCCTAGTCTCGCTTTCTAGCTCAGCAATACTGTATGCTGTTCTTCCAGCCGAATCAGCCCTCCCCTTCTACACCATGTTTCCTCAGTACATTCCTTCTTCGATGGTACAGAACAGCGTGCCATCTTCTGACTATCCCAATGTGGTGAATGCGATGCTTTGGGTAGATTCCCATCTAAGCTCAGATAGCGTCTTGATCACACAGCAGGCGTTCTATGGCTGGGCGCGATCTTATCTTTCGCCCGACAAACAGGTGGTGAACAGTTTCCTAGGCTCCCCAACTTCTGCCATCAATCAAACAGGATCCTACACTCACGTCCTCACGGTCTGGTGGGTGGAAGGAACGGGATGGTTCCAAGGCTCGTTTCCAGTCGGCGCAAAGCCATTGGTGAGATTCGGAGATCTTGCCGTGTATGAGTATCGTTAGGCCAATGTCGCAAATGGTTAGAGTATTTCGACGATGCGAGATGTACCAACCAATACAATTAGCGTTATCAACCCTTCAACTTAGAGGTCTGCAAGTTTGATCCAGAACGCGGAGTCGGTACGGCTACGAGATGTGGTCGAAAAGAGGCTTAGCCTTGACCCTCAAGCGGCTATTTCACGAATAGTCGACTTCGTTCGGACATCATTCGAGTCTTCCGGGTGTGCAGGAATCGTTGTAGGTCTCAGCGGTGGAATAGACAGTGCGCTAACAGCTACTCTCTGCGTTAGGGCCCTTGGACCCGAGAAAGTGACAGGGGTCTTCATGTTCGAAGAGAGAATGCGAGACGGCATCGACGCGCGGCACGCTCGCGAGATTGCGAATAACCTCCACATCCGAACTGTTGACTTGACTCTGGATCCTCTTATCAAGCGTTTCTCGGAGACGTTTCCCATCAAGATCGAGCATCAAGTTGCTAGAGGCAATATGAAAGCGAGAATGCGGATGGTGAGCCTCTACTATCTCGCGAACGCGAAAAACCTCCTCGTCGCTGGTACTGGAGATAGGAGTGAGGATCTCATCGGTTATTTCACGAAGTACGGGGATGGGGGCGTGGACTTTCTTCCAATCGCGCACCTCTACAAATCGCAGGTGAGATTCCTAGCGAAGCACGCGGGCATCTCGCCGGAAGTAGTCGAGAAGCCATCGTCTCCGAACCTCTGGGAAGGCCACAGGGCTACAGACGAGATCCCGCTTGACTACAAAGAAATGGATAGAGCACTAGTCTGCCTCTTCGACCTGAAGGCGAGCCCAGAAGACACAGCGAAGAACCTAGGAATCGACGAACGGAAGGTCCGGGACATTTTGTCGAGATTTCAGAACTCGGCGCACAAGAGATCGTATCCGCCCATGATTGGGAGCTGGTAGCTTTGAACCTTCAGAAGAGACTTCGTAGTCACAAGGCCAAGATCGCCGTGTGGGGAACGGGATACATTGGACTCTCGACCATGGCCTACTATGCAAAGAATGGGATCAGATGCGTCGGATACGACATTGTCCCAGAAACAGTCCGAAGCATCAACGCCGGTGAAATCTCGCTCGCAGGTCTTGGCCAATGGTTAGGCTTCTCCGCGGTACCACTCGTCAAGAACGGCCTAATGCACGCGACACGCAAGGTGAAAGACATCATTGACGACTCATCGATCAAAGTTCACTTCATTTCGATTCCAACAGAACGGGCAGGCAAGCCGTGGGACGGTGCACTGCAAGATGTGTCGAAGAAATTATCGGCGAAGAAGGTCGAAAACGGGCCGGATCTGGTGATAGTGGAGTCGACGCTCTCGCCTGGACAGTGTGACGAGGTCTTGGTCTCTACGCTCCATAGGTCAGGACGGGACGTTCCAGAGGAATTTCAAATAGCTGTAGCTCCAAGGCGTGACTGGTTCGACAACCCCGGGCTCAACGTCCACACAATTCCACGAGTTGTCGGAGGGCTAGACGAAGAATCGAGAGGGGCCGCCATGGACGTGTTAGGAATCATCTGCTCCAAACTAGTCCCCGTTTCCGACCATAGGATTGCTGAACTGGTCAAGTCGACGGAAAACTCGTTCAGAGCACTCAACATAGCCTTCGCCAACACTCTATCTCGCGCCTTCCCAGACATAGACACCATAGAACTGATCAACGCCGCCGCGACGAAATGGAACTATGTTGCTCACTATCCCGGACTGGGGACCGGAGGATATTGTATTCCCCTTGCTCCTGAATATCTGATTGAGGGATCGCGGAGCAAGGGAGACCACATCGACTTTCTTTCACAGATCAACCAAGTCAATAGATCACAGACTAGATTCGTTGGAGAACTCATTGCAAAGAGCCTCTCTGGAAGCACAGTCGGCATACTCGGCCTTAGCTACAAGCGAAATCTGAAAGTCCACGTTCTCTCACCGACCATAATGCTCGCTGAGGTTCTGAAGAAAGCTGGAAAGCATGTCGTAATTCAGGACCCCTTCTACTCCTCGAAGGAGATAGAAGAGATTGCAGGGGTTGGCACTTTCAGCTACCCAGATGATCTGAAAAAATTCGATTCCGTAGTCGTGTCTGTTCCCCACATTGAATATACCGAGACTCCAGTGCCACTCCTTCTGAAATTCATCAAGTCAGGCACGTTCGTACTAGATGCAGAGGGTGCCTGGCAGAGTTACAGAGACTTCTTCCAGCAGAAGCGAATCGACTACCGAAAAATTGGCGATGCTGGTTGGGCGACCCCGAGAATGAAGAAATGAGAGGACCCAAGCCACACGTCTCAGTAATAGTTCCATGCTACAATGAGCAGGACAACATTGGGAACTGTGTTAATCAACTGGACGAGGCATTTCGTTCGGCCCAAATTCTCCACGAGATTCTGCTTGTCAACGATGGAAGCACAGACGGGACAACCATGGGCGCACGCGCCCTATGCGAATCCCATCTTTCGGTCAGGTTTATCGACCTAGTGGACAATTTTGGAAAGGCCACTGCCCTTCGGGAAGGCGTCCGACGAGCGAGGGGCGAGCTTATCGCTTTCTTCGATGCGGATCTCCAATATGCTGCCCAAGACCTCGTGGCCATGGTGGGCAAATTGAACAATGGGATCGATTTCGTAAATGGAAGCCGAGACTACAACGGCTACGGGGCCTCAAGAACGGCATTCTCACGTCTCTACAACAAGATCGTGCGGATACTATTTCGCATGAGTCTTAGAGATTCTAACTGCGGGATTAAGGTCCTAAGGAGAGACGCGGCGGGTGATGGTACAATATTCGATTATGGCCTGCCCTTGGTCGTGCCGCTTCTAAGGGTCAGAGGATTCGAATCAACAGAGTTCCCAGTAACGTTGCACGAGAGGAAGAACGGTGAATCAAAGTACTTCCAGGATGGTCATTTTCTTGGCGGGCCCAATAACGTTCGCGACATCACTTATCATTCAATCATGCTTCTCAACCTGATCGCTCACATGCCCCTAGAGTCACTGCGACAAGCCTCCAGAGCCCAAGCGTAACCCTTTACACTCTCGCCTTAGATTCGAACCGGGACTTGGTAAGAATTGTAGTTCTGAGCAGACGTACAGTAAGACATCCTCTGAGTGGGGGAGCCGCTAGATATATTCACGAAATATTCCGCCGTCTCGCGACTCGACATTCCGTGACTGTTCTTTCAGGAAACTGGAACAACCAACATAATGTCGAAGAAATCGATGGAATCACCTACAGGAGCTTCCCAGAGTCATTTCATCGCATTCTGCTCCCAATGAGGTACGTCGCCAAGTTCGCAGGCAAAACCGACCTTTTGGTCGACAATTGTGATGTTGGAATACCCTGGCTCTCGCCTATGTATTCGCGGACCCCACGGATAGCGATTATTCATCAACTGGTCAGGGAAATATTCTACGACGAACTCCCAAGACCGGTGTCGAACCTGGGCTTTTCACTTGAACCTTTGATGTATAGGATCTATGCTGGTTCTAGGATCGTCGCGGCATCCCAAAGCACCGCGCGCGACCTGCTATCTTGCGGGATTGAAGCCAGGAATATTGATGTCATTGAGCCAGGTTGCACGAACCTAGGTTTTCCCCGATCAGCCCTTACAGAGCGGTCGCCGATGACTGTAGCTTGCGTTAGCAGACTTATGAAGTACAAGGGGATACAACTCGCCTTCGGCGCGTTAAGAAGGATAATCGACGTATCACCCAATGTGAGACTCGTCGTAGGTGGCTCGGGTCCGTATCATGGGCAGTTACTGAGGCTGTCTAACGATCTAGGGCTTTCGAAGAATGTCAGCTTTCTAGGTAGAGTGTCAGACCAAAGCAAATTCAAGATCTACAGTGAGAATCGCGTTGCGATTTCTCCCTCTTCTCGCGAAGGTTTCGGTATATCGGTGATAGAAGCAAATTCTGTTGGCACCCCAGTCGTCGGCTGGGACGTTCCCGGTTCAAGAGATTCCATACTTGATGGAACGACAGGCTTTCTGGCGCCGTTCCCTGACAAAACGGCATTCGCTGATCGTGTATCAAGACTGCTGACCGACGACCAAGCCTGGAACAGACTTTCGGAGAGTGCCTGGAAGTGGGCACGGGAACATTCTTGGGACAAGTCTGCAAGAGCATTCGAAGAGACGATCACTCGAGTCCTCCAGGGATCTTGAGTTCTCGGTAAGAGGTTTGTTCTTTCAACGAAAATCCACATTAACTTACTATGAAGAAACTAGGCAGCTGAAACGCCATGCGTGACGTTTCCATAGTCATTCCAACATGCAACTCAGCACGTACAATTGCCCAATGTCTGAATTCAATCAGCGAGCAGACTGAAGCGTTCAAAGATCTCGTCGTTGTCGACAGGTTCAGCACAGATGCGACCCCAAATATCGCAAGAGGGAAGGGTGCAACTGTGCTTCAGACAAATGCCAATCGAAGCGTTGCTCGAAACATAGGCGCCTCAGAGTCTTCTGGCACTGGGGTCCTCTTCGTTGACGCGGACATGATCCTCTCCAAGAATCTTATCAAAGATTGCGCTGACGGAATTTTGGTTGACGACGCGCTTGTTATCCCAGAAGTCTCAACAGGACGTGGCTTCTGGGCGAAATGCAAAGAATTCGATAAGCGCCTTTCTATTCGAAATGAATTGGCAGAGGCACCACGGTGTTTTCGCAAGACAGCGTTTCATTCACTCGGGGGATACAATCCTACCCTAGAAGCTGGGGAGGATTGGGATCTTACCATAAGAGCTAGGCTTCGCGGTATCCGTATCGGCAGAACGGCAGCTACTATCGTGCACGATGAAGGTGATCTGAAGCTCGTCAATGCTCTGAGAAAAAAGTATGGATATGGGAAAACTTTTGGAAAATACCTGAGAAATCACCCCAGGGTTGGGTTCCGACAAGTGAACCCAATGTCGAGGATTCTCGCACCCAGTTTGAAAGCGATCAGAGAAGACCCATCGCATGGAGCAGGGTTGTTGATGCTGAAGTCATTGGAGTTTTGTGCTGCGGGCATCGGACAGCTTAGAAGTATGAACGAACTCGAAACTCAGTCAGTGCCTACTTCTTCGTGATGTCTTGTACGGATCCTCCGTTCGGGCAGCCCCAAGCGGCCTATTGGCCGCCGCGTCGGAATGCTCGGTCTCTAGCTTACTGCAGCAGGCTCGGAAGTCGGCCTCCTTCCGAGATAAAACAGAAGGTTGGGAAGAACCGCCCCCGAAATAGACTCTGGGGGAATAGTCAGGATAAACTCGAAGCCCTCGTCTTTGTACCATTGCTTGACTTCCCAAACGGTGTGATAAGACGTGTGAGCATGGCACAGAAGGTCAACGAGATTCTCATCACTTGACATGTACTCCCAGGCTGATCCAAACGGGCCTGGCTGTGTGCGACTTGCGATTGTGAAAAGAGCTTTTGAAAGAGGGAGAGCGATGATCGCCTGCGCCACAAGTTTCTTGGACTCAACGCTGTCTCGACCAAGACCTCGGACCAGAAACTTGCCCAAGCGAAACGGCGAGAGGCGATTGTACAAACTGATGGCTAGCATGCCGCCAGGCTCCAGAAACTGAGCAATTCGATGGAAGCCGTCGCGAGCGTTACCGGTGTGATGCAGAACACCATTGCAAAAGACTAACTGAAATCTTTCAGAAGTCTCGAAGCTGAAAAGATCCGCTCTCTTGAAAGTCACCGAAACGCCCAGTCCCCGCGCCATCTTGTCAGCGTAGGAGAGGGAAGCGGTCGAAAAATCTACGGCCGTGACACTTGAACCGTTCAGAGCAAATGCTATCGACCAAAGCCCAGTGCCACAGCCAATGTCGATAACTGTCTTCGACTGTAACCCATGCTTCTTAAGCCAACTAGCGGTAAGCAGAGCATCCGTCGACTGGTATCTCGGGTAGGGATACTTTTCATATTGATCTTTAACCGATTGAAGAGCGTACGATCTCATTTCCATGGTAAGCGATTTTCCGTTTTGGTTATAAGCCTCCAGCTCTCGGCTCAAAGGCGCTTGCAGAATCGCTTAAGCCTCTTCCATTTCCTTTCCGAAGGCTGTTCATGTAGCTTAGATCGGGCACCTCTTAACCTGATCTCTGTGCCGGCATTGATCTTGCTGACATAGGCAACCTTCAATTCTTGCCTTCTAGCCCTCGAAAGGCAAGCAGACATGAATGAATCTAGTCGCTTGGCAAAGATCACTCAACTAGGACGGTCATTGGTCTTGCCAAGGCTCTACTTGGTGAGCCTAATTTTCTTCTCCTTCTTAATCGCCTATCTAGCGCTTCCCCCTCATTTCTTGCCACTTGGTGGAGACAACATAATTCCGCCCTTCAACGTAGCTGAGCTCGAAAGGTATCTCGTAGCATGGAACCCTTGGGTGGATGTTGGGACTAACGTCCCTCAAGTGCTTGCGGGACCTCCTCTTACTGATGCGTCAATCCTAGCATTCCTAGAGGCAATCGGCTTCGACACGGTATTCTCCTCTTGGCTATACTTGTGCGCCTTCTTCGCGATAGGCTCCTGTGGAACAGCGTATCTCCTTCGAACTTTGATTCCTCGTGTAGGCGCGAACCAGATTGCGTCAGTATTCGCTGGCACCTTCTTTTTTCTCAACCCCTCTCAGGTCGTCGATACCTTCAAGATGCCGTGGCTAAACCTGCCAGAACGGGCCTTCTTTCCAGTCTTTCTGGCATTGTTCATTAGTGGCCATCAGAAAAAGTCAATGAAGTATTCGCTTCCCTGCACGGCTGTGTCTTTCGTTCTGATGGCCAGGTTTCCTGGGAGTTCCGCACAGTATGCGATTGTGGCCTCTGCATTCGTCATCCTCTACGTTGCAATCTCAACCGCATTATCTGCTGCGAAGAAGCGCAATCTCACATTTTTGGTAGCTTACGTCGGGGCCATCCTTGCCGGAGCGATTGTCGTAAATGCCTACTGGTTGTATCCGTTTCTGATCAACCTAAACTCCTACCAGTCCACTCTATCCGCCTTCCCAGCCAATCTTCAGATCAACAATTGGGCGGGAATTTTCAATACGGTGAGACTGCTAAATTACTGGGGGTTCTACAACGGCTACGTGCCCTACTCGTCAGTGTATGTTTCGAACGCCGTAGTCTTGTTATCCACCATCGCCCTTCCGACGGTTTGCTTCGCGACTCTTTTGTTCAACCGAACAAGGCGGGTCTCAATTATTGCAGCGATTACAGCGTTTTGCATTTTCTTCGCGATGGGCAACAACGACCTTTTGGGCCAGGTCTTTACGTCCCTTGTTTCACTCTCAGTCCTGAAGGTCTTCTATGTCTCCAGTACAATTATCCCCTTCGTTGCTCTTCTCTATTCCCTACTTTTCGGGACGTTCTACGCCGAAATCTCAGCTATTGCCTCAAGACTTAGGCGGACCAGAAAACTCGCCCTCAGCGCTAGCGCTGCAATTTCCTTGGCTTTGATTTTGATCTTATCGAGTTGGCCCCTCGTAACGGGCGCGGTGGCGACAGACTACCAACAACCTACAAGCTTGGGAGTCAATATCCCGGTCCAATACAATCATCTGCGACAATGGCTTAATGTACAAAATGACTCGGGAAGAATTCTTTTGGCTTACAATCCAATGATTTACGTGTCAACGAATTGGGGATTCCAAGGCGCTGTTCAATTCTATCAGAATTACTTTAGCAACCCCATGATCACTGGAGTTGGAACGCCGTACGGCCAAAAAGCTCCAATTGTCACCTACGCGTATCAGCTTGAACATTTTGCCCAAATCGACCCCATCAATGCCATTTCTCTCGCTAATGCGACTAGGGAGCCTTGGACAAGTTACGAGGGCGATTCTGTGTCAGTGACCAACTTCGGACTCAACAATACTACGGCCATTAGGTTGAATGTTACGGCCGCGAAGAGTGGAACCCATCAGGCATCCTATTCATTTCTGTCTAGCCAGGATTGGTCATCTTTCGATGCCATGTCGCTATGGGTGACTGGAACAGACACCTCCACTTTGAACATCGGTATTATGGACCGGTCGAACACAGTCATTTGGTTTAGCGCAGACGAATTTGCGTCAACAACTTACGATGGATGGACACAAGACATTTTGCCCCTCAAGCTACGGACAGGATCGAACTTTGACGCAAGAAACATCGTATCGATTTGGGCAGAATTCGTCACCCCGAGCACCCCTTATTCGATAGAATTTTCATCGATACAGATTGGGAGCCAAACATACGAATCGGAAACTTGGGCAAAGCTCCTGGGGATGCTAAACGTGGAATGGGTATTACAGGATACCAGTCTTGTCGTCGGTAGCTGGCCTGATTATCGAATTCTGCAAGATACCCGTGACTTTAGTATTGCTTTTTCCGAAGCACCACTGACTCTGTACAAGAACAATCTTTCAACAGCCATCCTCCATACAGCAGAACATCTTCTCGGAATAGCATCACTTTCGGATATCAGTTACCTTCTAAACTCGACCGGATTTAGTCCAAGTGATACAGCCTTTGTATACAATTCCACTGGTTCAACTTTCAATAGCACGGCCCAGATCTCTGCGACGCGAACAAGCGATGACCGTTACTTGATCAAAGCGACGTCAACTGGGCCTTTCGCATTGGTGCTTGGTGAGCAATTCGATCCCAGATGGGTGCTTACGGATTCTCGAGGCACAACCTATGCTCACTTCGTAGTCAACGGCTTTGCCAATGGGTGGATCATTCCCAATCAGGGGGAATCTAACCTTGAGTTGACCTACTCACTGCAGACATCGTACTCGATAGTATTTCTGGTCTCTATGGTCGGATTAGGAATAGCCACTGCAGGCACGACAATCTGGGCCTTAGCAAGTGCACGCACAAGATTAAAACATCCTCTAAGGCGGGCCGAAAGTGAGACAAATCCGCGCGAAACAGGCGTCTCGCCTGTTGCATCCCACCGATGATGGGCTTAACCGTACACGAAGATACGATTCTTCATTGAATACCTCTCAAGAGAGTGTCGAAGAGAGAATCGATTCCTGATGGAAACAGAGGGTGAATCGCTGTTTGCCTGATAATGAAGAGACCAGCGAAAAGTTCTACGAGACGGTCCACGAAACGTACTTTCCCCTTACACAATCCACACACTCATTTCTACAGAGCGACCGATTCACCAAGTGTTTAGACATTCTTGAGCAGATTCATCCAGCCAACTTGCTAGAGATCGGATTCGAAGACCCAACGCTATCTACGAAGATAGTAGGCCGTCTCGGGACCAGATATGTGGGAGTAGACATATCAGAGAGCTCTGTCAAAGAAGCGATCAAGCTTGGACTCGAAGCGTTCTCATTGGATGTGTCTTCCCAGACTTTGCCCTTCGCAGATTCTACTTTTGAGATGATTTACTGCTCTGAGGTTCTGGAGCATTTGTTCAACCCAGATTTTGCGATCGAGGAATTCAAACGGGTCCTGAAACCTAGAGGGAAGATCTTGCTTAGTACTCCCAACTTAGCTGCATGGTATAATCGCCTGTTACTCTTAGCGGGTATTCAGCCAGTCGCCACGGAGGTCAGCACACTGTATATCCTTGGTCGCGTGACCAAGTTTTTGGGTCAGGGCAATCGTCCGGTTGGACATATCAGAGTTTTCACGTATCGAGCGCTTATGGACTTTCTGAGTCTTCACAAGTTAAGGGCGCTCGAACTGAAGGGATATGCTTTAGAGAGCCTCGGCAAGCTGGTGAGAATTGATAAGACGCTTTCACGTTTGCCCCAATTCGCCTCGGGAATTATCGCACTTACCGAAAAAGATGGCTGAGATGCGTCTCGCCGGTAGAGAACAAGTTTCAATCGCAACGTAGTCGGCTCTCATTTAAGACCCTCTAGCGTGAAGTCATGTTCTCTAGTGTCTGTCTTTCATCATTTGAGGCGGATCCGAGTGAACTACTGTAACCGACTCATCAGGTTCGAGCCAAATTGTTGCTGGTGCTGATGTGAACACAGGAGTATCATTCTTTGATATTTGGGAGACTGAGCCTCCGGTAATGTACACGGCTTCAGGAACTCCGTCTGAATTGGTATAGGTGAACGGAGAGGCTCCCACTTGAATTGGAGCCAAACCTTGAGGATTATACCCGAGATTGCCAATGACCTTGGACCTTGAGCAATCAAGCTCGCCAATAGCCGCTACCCCATTGCCTCGAAGGTCATTGTTAGCGATGAGAACGTCCGCAATTTGATTAGACATTTGTGAGATAGAGAGACCATAGTTCTGAGTGGGCACCGGCTGATTGTCAAAACAACGGTTCCCATTGATTGAAATGTTGGATATCAGGGGGTAACCTGCCGGCTGGACGATTATTCCCGCTCTTTGAGTAGGGGCGGCTGCTGTGTCTTGGTTGTTGTTATAGCAAATGTTACCCTCAATGACCGTTTCCGAAGAGGAGACACTAATCCCGGAAAGCGCATTCCCCTTGCAGATGTTCCCTTTGACGATCAGAGTCTTCAGTTGGGGACCCCAGGGGGCAGAAGACGCGACTAAAACACCATAACCTGACCCGCCAGAGATAGGCGCGTCAAAACAACCATTGGCTTCCACAATAATGTCTTCGCAACCGGCCCATGCGATGAATATCCCGGGTCCATAACCAGAAACTTGGTTACCCCTTATGGTAATTCTCTTTGCCGAGTCATCGATGATTATGCCAGCCGTGCTGTCCGATGAGCCAGGCGTCTTTGAAAGAATGTTGTCAGAGACTATCGAATCAGTATCGAAATGCAGGTAGATTCCTTGTCCGAAGACATCTATGATCACGTTGTCGTGGATGATGGAGCCGGAAGTTGAACCGTTTACGCGAAACACATAGACTGCGCTAGCAGATTGGGGCGCGTTTGTCGTGGACGGATCCGTTTGGCTCTTGCCAGTGCCTTGGATTTGGCAGCTGGTGATCTCGCAACCCCTAACGTCACCATCTATTGCTGCTAGCCAGATGCCCGCGTTCCAGATGTCATGAATATAGCAGTTTGCAATTTCTCCGTTTTGACCTGATCGCACCAAAATCCCACTTTGCATATTCGGGTTGGCGGGAGGCGGATCGAGGGTCGTCCCGGCCAGATTTGGGTTTGACTGTGCATTGCCGTCGAGCTCGAGATTGTCTATGGTAACATTGTCCCCCGTAACTTCTATCATGTTGAACGGATTTGTGTCACTATGTGCACCGTCCCCAACTCTGAGAACTGAACCTTGTTCACCGAGCAGATAGATCCCGTGGCCAAGTGTAATAGTGGCAGTAAGAATGTAGACCCCTCTCCTCAGGACAATCAGCCCACCTTCAGTTAGGGTTTCGACGGCTGACTGGATGACAGTCGCAGCATCTGACCCAGAGAAGTCTAATGCTCCGGTGGTGCCATTCTGCGCGTAATATTCATTCCCGTGGTATATGATGTAGCTTGCAGGTTCTATCCGATTGCCCTGATTGGGCTGGGCCGCTGAAGGGTTGGTTGCGAAAACGCGGTCGATGCCGAGGACCCCGGCTAGTCCCACTCCAGCGATAACTGGGACTGCTTTCTTCAGGAAGTCCCTTCGAGAGACGTGACCCACAGTCTGTTCAGCTTTGCTCTTTGTCTCTTCCTTTCTTGCCTTCTTCGAAGGCTCGCCTAGCCTCGCCCAGTGCCCTTGCAAGCTCAGGCACCTTCTTCGGACCCCAGACAAGCACTGCCACAACCAGCAGCACTATGACAATTTCAGGACCCACAAGCGCCATCTATCTCATGACACCTCCATTCGAACTCCGATGCGATTTTGTTGGTTTTCGAAAAGGGTACTTTGCTCTCTAGTTACCTTTTGTATTCATCGTGAGTAACTATCAATCATCGCTAGCGAACAATCGTAGCGTGCGTCGCTAGTGTTCACCTCATGCCTATACCGTTTAAGGGGCTGACCCGTTAGACAGTGGAGCTATGCGGGTTTACATTCGATCGGTTTCCGGGACTCGTGGTGCCGCAAAGCACGGGATCAGAGTCATTCCGACTCATTACCAAGATAGAGCATGAACTTGAAAAGAGAGGTCCTTGGAGGCAGCGAGTAAACTTGGAAACCAAGAAGATACTCGTAACTGGCGGTGCGGGTTTCATGGGGTCCTGGCTGGTCGATAGCCTGGTCAGCCAAGGGCACGAAGTCGTAAGCGCAGACAACTTTCTTGGTGGGAAGGAGGAGAACGTTAATCCCGACTGCGAGTTTGTCAAAGCCGATCTCGTCAGAAGACAAGAAGTGAGATCCGTCGTCAAGGGTGTCGATCTGATCTTCCACCTTGCGGCCTATGCCGCGGAGGGGCAGTCAATTTTCTCCCCGATATCGATTAATGAGATCAACCTAGTCCCTATGAACAACCTCTTGGTCGAAGCGGTCAACAACAACGTCCAACGATTCATCTTCACCAGCTCCATGGCCGTCTACGGTCAACAGAAACCACCTTTCGACGAGAAGTTTCCTAGGAAACCTGAGGACCCGTATGGAGCGGCCAAGACCTACTGCGAGACCGTGCTGGAAATCTTTAGCCAGATCCACAACTTCGAACACGTCATCCTCCGCCCCCACAACGTCTACGGCCCAAGACAGAACATTTCAGACCCGTATCGTAACGTTCTCGGGATATGGATCAACATGATAATGCGAGGGAAACCCCCGATCATATACGGTGATGGAAAGCAAAGCAGAGCATTCAGTTACATAGACGACGTAACGCCCGCCATTGTAAATGCAGGGTTCAACGCCAAAGCGAAAGGACAGATATTCAATATTGGAACAGACCAGCCCACGGCCATTGCAAAAGCCTGCAAGCTTGTTCTTGAAGTAATGGGCTCAGAGCTCAAGCCCCAATACGAGAAGGCCCGTCCCGGAGAGGTAAAACATGCGTACTGCACGGTGAAGAAGTCGATTAATCTCCTCGGATATGAGACACGGAACGGCCTCAAGGACGGTCTGGAGAAAATGGTAGAATGGGCTAGAAAGGTAGGACCCCAAGAACCGACGTACACACTACCACTCGAAATCACAAAGGGCGCACCCAGAGTCTGGCTAGAGAAAGCAATCTAGGTTTAACGCGAAAAATACTTGTGGGATAGATTCTGGGCTTCCCAGTATAGATCCGGTGACCCGATGTCCAACCAGATCTCGCTCGACGCAACCTCTGTCGTGTAAACACTAAGGTTCTAGTCTACCATCTTCTGGATGCCGTCCGTGAGCTGGAGCTCTCCTCCGAAACCGGACGCCGTAGATTCCAGCGCCTTGATGATGTTGTTGTTGAACACGTAGACAGGCATTATAGCAAGTTTCGAAGGCGGCTTCTCAGGCTTCTCGACAAGACGTTTCACCCTCAAGAGCCCGTTAGCACTTGTCTCGGCCTCCACGATCCCAAAACGGGTCGGATCCTCCACTTCCATTGACAGGAACAACCCGTCTGCGTTCGACTCCTCACTCAACGCGATAACCCTGCGCAAATGGTCCGCATTTCTTGATATGAAGTGACTATCGCCAGCGTGCACCATGAAACGATCATTACCTACGAAACTCCTAGCCTTCAAGACCGCATCCCCAAAGCCGCGCGGCTGCGGTTGGTTCACCCAGACCACCGTCGAGCCGTCAACCATTTTGTAGAACGCCTCCAGCTCCTGCGCCGGACCATCCAAACCCTTACTGTCAAGCATCGAAACAAACGAGAAATCTGGAGTAAAATGATCCTCAATGGCCCTTTTACCACGTCCCACAATAAAACAGAACTCACGGAACCCCACGCGATGCAACTGCTCGAAGACCAGCTGAACAATAGGTTTCAAACACAGGTCCCCATTCTTCGCCTTCGCGAAGACAGGAAGCATCTCCTTCGGCTGCTCCTTCGTTACGGACAAGAGCCTGGTCCCGAGCCCTGCTGCCGGTATCACAGCCTTCGTGAGCACTGAGTCTCTTTCCTCGAAAATCAAGCTCCTTTGTCAAGTTCATAATTTCTTGGAATCCAGAGTCCTTCACGAGCTCTATTCCTTTATCATTCGACCCCGCAGAATTCAGCAAGTTGAAATTGGCAGGGATCTTCTTGAGCGACTTTAGCTGGCTCTTGACCTGTGAGACGAACCTCTCAGCGTTTCTGAGTAGGAGCAAGGCTGAGTAGCAAGCCCATGAAACACATCGACGATAGAGAAGTCTGAAAACTTCCAAACCCTCACATGATCATACGACAATGATTCTTCTTCGGCAACCATAACGGTATTGGACCGGAAGAAAGAGAATACATCGCTAATGCAATCATCGGATTCCTTAACGATGCGTCGAAGAGCTAGGAACCCCCAACAGATACAGCTAGACAGCGTAGCGATCGTCCCTGGGAGGGTACGCTTGAATCCTCAGCAAAAGGCAAGACCGAAGCCCACTTAACGGCACTCCAATTCTAGCTGGGCTTGAGCGAAACAAACCCTTGCGCCCGTTCATCCTACTCATCATGCTCTTCTCACCCTTTCTCCTAGGAAGCGCTATTGCGACACCGGCTTCTGCTCAACCTGTTTCCTCCAGTCATCTCGAGCAGAAGACACAGGCTGCTTGTTCCTTTCTGGAGAGCCTCTATAACCCGTCGCTCGGGCTGGTAAGAAGCACCCCGAACAGCAGTATCTACTATGTTGCGAGCGACAATCTATTAGTCGTGAATGCCATCTCGTCCTGCGATCCCACGACCAGCCAAGCGATCAACCAGTCGATCAGTTCCTGTTGCGACGGCGGCTACAACAAGATGCACGAGGCGCTGTTCGGAGAAAGAATCCATCTTCCAATCAACACCGCCGCAATCCACTGGGTAGCGAATTCGACAGAGGGCATACTCTTCAAAGGAGTCTCTCCGGCCACCGCAGGGGGCAACTACACTGTTCTCTGGGAGATCCATGATGCCACCGCAAGATTCCCCGACTGCACTTATGCAGACGTAACTGTCTACACAGCCCTAGAACTGAGACTGGAGGGTAACACCACTGGTGCCCAGCATGAGATGGACTGTCTCACAAGCATGTTTGACGGTAAGGGAATCGTGGACGAGGCCTACAAGGCAGGCTCAGCAGGGGAAGATGGAATCTACCAGACCTACAAGCTCGCACTCTATCTCTACGCTCTCCAGAAAATCTCAGGAACATACTTTTACGGAGAAGAGAATCTCTTCCGACTGCAAGGCCCTGACGGTGGCTTCCACAGCGGCTACGACCAGATCGGAACATACGCCGGAACCGAGGAAAACGCTGAGACAACCGCCATCGCTATGATAGCAATCTCCAGCCTATCCACAACAAGCCCATTCCCGTTCCCTCTCTTCTCCATTCCCTCATGGATAATCTACTTCCTCGCCGCGTGGGCCGTAATAGGCGTGGGAGTAGTCGTCATTGTTCTCTTGCTGGAACGGAGGAAACAAAAACAATCCCTCCAGAGCAAGCGTTATCCTTTCCCGGTTCAAATATAAAGAAAGGAAATCCGCAGCTTCCCACATCAAGTCGAACACCGACCCACTTGACGAACCCGATCAATGATATCCTACTACCCCTCAGGCATCCTCAACCGAGGAAAAAAGGGGAGAGGGATGAAGCGGGCTATGAGAGGACTCTAAGGCCCGATTAGGTGTATCCTAGATCCCGCGCTGCGAATGTAAGAGTCTTACTGGATACTCTCGCGCCTTCAGCCGTTTGTACTGTGTCAACTCGTCAGCTGTTATGCAGACGGTCCCCTTCATCTCGGCTAGGGCGACAGGTACTGCGTCGTAGATTGTGACCTCACCCTTCAGAGCGATACGCGAAGCTGTCTCCAGAATCTTTGGGTCAGTTCGGTGGATGTTCAAGTGCAAGTCAAATAGACCCTCAACGGCGGCCACCAGCCTTGGCTCGTCATATCCGGGCTTGAAACGAAGTGCATTAGTCACTTCATGATAGAGAAGATCGCTCACCCAGAGTCCTGCCAAACCCTGGACATGCATCTCCTTCAGCAGGAGTGCCTTGTCAGTATCCTCTTCTTCGCTGAACCACTTCACAGCGACGGACGAGTCAATTACTAGTTCCTGTTCTTGTCCCGCCACTTGCGAATCTCTCGCGCGCCGCTCCACTTGCCCCGTCCCGCCTCGCCTCTCAGCCTATCGATCGTCTCAGATGCCCGCGCCATTTTCTGCCTCTTTACAGTCTCCTCAAACGCTTGCCGGGCAACCTCGCTCCAATTCACAGCCTTCATGTGCTCCATCCGCTTCTTCAACTCCTCCGGCACGGAAACAGTCACGTTCGCCAAATTCCTAACCCACACGCATAGCTCACCTGTGAGCAATATAAGTGTTCAGATCCTGTGTACGACACGCAGGGAGGTTATTTCTGATCGCCAGTATCGGCGAGAGTCATGGAACATTGGATTTCCGGAAGAGGAATATGGTGTTGAAGGGCCAAAAGTCCTTTTCAACAACCCGGTTCACCGACCGTGGCATTGACCGACCACGAACACACGCGTCTCTGAAGAGAGCTCCCTTGTTACTGGCCGTGTTTCGCTGAGGCTCAGCGACTAGGCTGTGACGTTCACGGTCAGGGAAACGGAGTGTGAGAGTGAGCCGCTTGTTACGGTCACTGTAACAGAATAGGCACCGGTTGGAGTCCTGTGTTGTGCTCTCACATTGAGCGTCGAGGTGCTCTGCCCTCCCGAGGTCAAACTGACGGTTGAGCTGCTAAGCGACGTCCTTGGACCAGAAGTGGGAGAGACTACTGTTGAGAGAGTTACGGTTCCCGCGAACCCGTTGAGACTGGTTAGCGTGATTAGACTTGTCCCGGACGTGCCACGCGGCAGACTCAGTGATGATGGGTTGATGGAGACGGAAAAGTCGGATACAATAACGAGAACGGAGACAGAATGCGACAGTGATCCACTAGTTCCGGTAACAGTGACTGTGTAATTGCCGATAGCGCCCGAACTGACTGTTAGAGTTGACGCGGCGGTCCCGCCCGAGTTGAGAACCAGGCTTGTGGGACTGACAGATGCTGTCAATCCTGTTCCAGCCGAAAGTGAAAGGGAGACTGTGCCCGAGAACCCTCCGAGACTCGTCGCTGTGAGGGTTGACGTTCCCGAAGATCCGGCTAGTATGTTGACTGTCTGGCCGTTGGAGGCGAGAGTGAAATCAGCTGTTTGTGAGACCGTGAGAGCGAGGCTGACAGCGTGTGAGAGACTACCGCTCGTTCCAGTTACTAAGATTGTGTAAGAGCCTGAAGTCGTAGAGGACGATGTTGTAACTGTGAGGGTGGATCCGGCTGAGCCTCCAGAAGACAAGGTGAGGCTAGAACTACTCAACGAGAGCACAGGCGGATTACTTGTCGCTGGAGAAATACTGTCCGTCAGCGCTACAGTTCCACTGAAACCGTTCAGGCTTGTAACCGTGACGGTAGAGCTTGCACTAGTTCCGCGTTGTAGGGTAATCGAAGCCGGGTTTGCGACGATCGAAAAGTCCTGCTGCGAACTCTGGACTACCGAGACTTGGATGCTTGTAGAGTGCGACAGGGTCCCGCTCGACCCGGTGACCGTGACAGTATAGCTTCCCGCAGGTGTGGAAGACTGTGTTGAGATCGTCAAAGTCGTAGTGCCAGTTCCCCCTGACGGGAGGGAGACACTTGACGGGTTCAGTGAGACGCCTAGCCCAGCGGGAGAGCCCGTCGCGGACACGGTTACGGTTCCTGCAAAATTATTGATACTCGTCAGGGTGATTGTCGAGGTCGACGCTGATCCGGCGTTGATGCTAAGCGAGGTCGGACTTGCAGAGACGGTATAGTCGGGAGGAGGCGAGGTGGGGTTGAAGAACTCTGTCATCGGCGTAGCGCTACCGTCTCCTGTGCTCAGACTCGCCAGGTTCCAGTTAACCTCCACGGTCTTCGGAAAAGAATAGTGGTTGTAAAGATGCGATGTGCCGAAGCCGGTCTTGGCTGCTGGTCCGGCCCAGACTGAGTAGACGCAGCTCTCACTACTACCGTTCAGTGGGCAGTAGCCGTTACCCTCGTCGAAGGTGATGAACAGCGCCGACCGTCCAGTCTTGAAAGTGTTGCTGTTCAGAATGCTTGGAACAAGACCCTTTAGATAATTATCTCCGAGACTGATCGACGCTGAGCAGATTCTACTCGCACCCCGCATATCATTACAATCGTTCGGCGTCAGCCACATGAAGTTCGGCACTGAACCCGAGTTGAGATCGTTAATCAGAACACAATCAGTGACGCTACCACATGTACTGGGATTCGCAAGAACCAGCTGGTTACAGCGAGCGGCATTACTTGTAATGTCCTGAAAGGGTATGAACGGATTATGAATCGGCTCATACGGCTCATGAGAACTAGTGTCACAACCCGCAGCAACGTTCTGGTTTTCAAAATATCCCTTCCAACTGAGACCCGCAGCCTCAAACCGATCAACAAGATTCGCCGCAGTTATCGTAGGACACCCAGACGACGTGCACCCCAAGGTCGATCCGCCAATGAGAGCAACATAGTTAGGCTGACTGGTATTGATGATTGACAGATACTGTGATCCGATTCCGTACGTGTTGGCGAGACTCGCCATATACGGAGCGGGCCCGCTAGTCGAGCAGGGAGGAGGGCTACTAAGACAAATGTCATAGACCCCCTCATTCTCCATCAAGATAATCACCACGTGATCAAAGTAGGCGCCAGTCGGTGCCCCAGTCGTCGCCTGGGATACAGCTACAGGCCGCGAGGAACTATTTGCTGAACCAGTTGCTAAACTCGCCAGTTGCGATGCTGATACAGCCATCAGAGCGAAAATGAAGACCGTCAGAATTCGGGAGTGACCTCGCATAACGATTCCGCATGCACCCCTGAATATATTCATAGGGTCGCAAAGGATATCTGAATATCGCCCGCGATACAATTTCATGAGCCCGAAGCGCTCAAGAAGATTCTTCCCAGCAATCAGAACACAACTAGATCCCATAAGACATACTAACAGGCCTCCCATCAACCGCGTGCCTTCCAGAAATGACAAGGAAGAACTCTTCATCAGGGACGGAAGCAAGTCCGGTGTGGAGAGCAAGTGTAGGGAAGAGAAAAGCAGCGCAGAGTAAGCCCGGATCGTCAATCCGAAAAAGGCGAACTATACGACGCCGAGTTCGCGTTTGCATCATCCCGTCAGTCCGCGAATTAGAAATCCGTGATTAGCCTCATCTGCGCGACAAACGGATAATTTCGCCCAGAAAAGCTTGAGCCAGCGAATTGCCCTTCCCAGAATTTGGGAAAAAAATCTTTCCCGCGACACAGAACAGGGACTCTTGAGAAAAAAAAGGATCTGTTCTAGCGAATCAGCATCTTAGACGGCTATGCGACGACGGTAAAAGTGCCCCTTACTACCTGACTGGCGGTTGGGTTGATGATGTTCCCCGAAGCGTCGATCCCGGAGCCGTAGAATAGATTGACGACGAAATTATACTTCAATCCGATGCTCGCGCTCGTGAGAGGCTGAGAGAGAGTAAGGGTGATGGATGTTCCAGGAGCGAGAAGAGTCACAGGACTCTTCAATGTAAAGAACAGGCCGGAGCTAGTCGAGTTTCCGGCTGCTACTATCTGGATGTAGGCAGGTGTCTTGCCGGTGTTCTTCAAAAGCATCGTAAACGTCTCCACTCCCCCACTCTTGCTGAGACTTACCCTATGAGGCCAAGAGATCTGAGTCTGCGCTAGCGTAACCCTTGACGAAGCAGATACTGTGACAGGAAACGAGACCGCGTGAATGAACAGGCCACCAGTCCCAGTCACCGTAACTGTATAGTTTCCAGCAACAACAGTCGACGCTACCGACAAGGTGAGGATCGAGGTTCCCGTGCCTCCGAGGACCGGATTGGGGCTGAAGCTGGCTGTGAATCCCGAAGGACCATTCTCAGACAACGCCACTGGACCAGTGAACCCATTGACTGGAAGGACTGAGAGTGTCGAGGTGGCTGAGGCTCCCGACGCGATTATGAGTCCTGACGTACCAGCAGTCAGGGTGAAGTCTGGGGCTGGGAGAACGGTCAGAACTATGGTCGTAAAGTGCGACCCGGATGTTGCGTTTCCGCCGAACGTGATCGTGTACGTTCCGGGACTCGTCGTGACCGCGACAGCAACCGTAACTGTCACGCTGGCTGTCCCACCAGAGGATAGCGAGGCAGTCGCGATGCTCGGCGTAAACGATACACCGGTTGCCGAGACTGTAGAGAACACTTGGACCTGGCCCACGAATCCGCTTAGGCTAGCCAACGTTAGAACCGTCGAGGCGGAAGAACCCGCCTGGACTGTCAGAGAAGAAGGACTGGCTGGAAGGGTAAAGTCAGGTTTGGCCGCAACATAGACCTGGACAATGATCGAGTGAACAACTCCCCCACCTTGAGCCGTTACCGTGATCAAAAAGTAGCCTACAACATTGGTGCCCGCCGAGACGATAAGATGAGTATCAGCAGTCAGATTTCCCGCGAGGGTCACGGCGCTGTCAGCCAATGAGACTGAGAGACCTTGAAGCGAGACCGTGCTGTTCAGCGAGACACTCCCGGCGAACAAGTTTATTCCCGTCAGACTAAGCGTGGACACGGCTGACGAGTCCTGGACGAGCGAGAGGTAGGATGGATCAGCTGAGATCTGGAAGTCAGGCTTCGCCGCCACTGTCACCGAGATTATCAAAGAGTGCACGATGGGTGAGCCTATCGGTGGAGTGCCGACGGCGTTGATCTGGACGCTGTACGACCCCTTAGCAGCCGTATTGGAGGCTGAGACGGTCAGGGTCGAGGTCGCTGTGTGATTGTTCGACACGAAGAGGATCCCTGGACTAAGCGACGCGGCTACACCGGCATCTGGAGAGAAGACGAGAGCGTTGAGCGAGACTGTGCCGTTGAAACCGTTGACTGTGGAGACGCTAATCGTGGAAGTGCTGAGCCCGCCCTGGAAGACGGTGACAGATACAGGCTGGGCCTGTAGGACGAAATCGAATGCGTTGACGAAGACAGTTACATTGGCCGTCGCGTTGAAACCGTCACCGGAACCCGTGACGCTAACACCGTAGTATCCGCTGATCGTATGAGCGGGAACCGAGAAGCTCACCGTAGCAACTGCAGATGTGACGGTCGCGTTGAGGACCAGAGACTCTGGATTCAACGTCGCATTGAGCCCATAGGGAGCTGCGGAGAGCTGGACCGTACCTTTGAACCCGTTGAAGGTTGAGACTTGGATGGTCGAACTCGCGCTTGTCCCAGGATTAAGTACCAGGAACGACGGATTTGCGCCAAGTGTGAAGGATGTTCCTGTCACTTGGACTTGGATAAAGCTGGTCCTGGTTATTCCACCGCTGATCCCAGTGACAATTATTACGTAATTACCTGGGGGCGTCGTGGAAGGCGCAGCCAGGCTGACGGTGGAAGTGGCTGATCCTCCCGAAGACAGATCGACGACCATCGGTGTTGGCGAGACTGAGAGTCCAAAGTTTCCGGAGACGGTAAGGGTGACGTTTCCACGGAATCCGCCAACACTCGTTACTGTCAATGCGCTACTGGACGAGCTTCCTCTAGGAATAGACAGGAACGCCGGGTTGGCAGTGAGGGTGAAATCCGGACTGGTTATAGTGACGAAAACGTATGCGTAACGTGTCACGTTGCCGCCAGTCGCTTGGACTTGCAGATAGAAGGTTTGGCTCGGCACAGATCCGCTGGCGGTGACATTGAGCGTTACGAAGGCTGACCCTCCTGGCAGAAGCGTTACGCTGGATTCGTTCAAAGCCGCGGTGACACCAGCTGGCAAGAATGGTGTCGTGGAGAGTGTTACCGTGCCGTTGAATCCGTTGAGGCTCTGGAGAGTGAAAGTGGACTGGGCCGATTCGCCACCAGACACAAAGATAGAGCTCTGGTCAGCTTGGAATGAAAAGTCGGGCGCAACGACCTTAACAATGACATAGGCAAAATGAGTGAGGATTCCGCTTGTGGCCGTTATCTGAACTTGGTAGTTGCCCGAAAATACACTCGCGGGGACCCTAATTGTTACTTGATTACTAGCCACTCCGTTGGAGGATAATTGGACAACGCTGTTAGCAAAGGTCGCGTTCAAAGCAAATGCTGATGCAGAGAGAGTGACATTGCCGGTGAATCCCTCGATGCTGCTCAGCGTAATCGTGGTAGTGCCCGAAGTCCCAGGGGACAGACTCAGCGAGCTAGGGTTGACTGAAATATTGAAGTCTGGACCTGTAACGTCCACATCCACGAAGGTTGTACGGGTCAGATTCCCGCTAGACGCTACTATCTGGAAATAGTAGACTCCTGGAGAAGTGTTCGAAGTTGCAGAGAACGTAAAGGTCGTTGTCAGAGTTGCGTTCCGAGCTGGAACGAGAATCAGGCTTTTTGGAGAGACAGAAACAAGACTTGGATAGTAGGTGGACGCGGTGATGTTGACCGGTGAGTTAAAATTGTCGATGCTAGTCAGGGTTATCGTCGAGTTGGCCGACGCACCTTGACGGATGGTCAGGAAGTTGGGAGAGGAGAAGATCGAAAAGTCGGGGCCTGTCACCTGCACCTCGACGCCATAGGAACGTGTTAGCTGGCCACTGCTAGCGACGACGTTAACAAAGTAGTAGCCCGGGGATGTGTTCAGGGGAACCAGAATTGTAAGCGTAGAATTCGCAACCCCGCCGGCAGATAATGCGAGAACAGCCGAGCTAAGAGATACCTGCAGGCTCAGCTGAGGATAGATGTTGGCGGAGAGGAAAACGTTCCCGGAGAAACTGTTGAGGCTAGAGACGGAGATCGTAGACTGTCCAGAGCCTCCCTGTGGCAGTGAGAGGAAGCCGGGATTGGCTGAAACGTAGAAGTCTGGGCCGATCACCTGGACGCTAAAGTAGATGTTGTGAACGATGCTGGCACTCACCGCATTGATCGTTACGCTGTAATATCCTGGAAGGGTACCCGCAGGGACCAGAACTGTGAGAAGAGCTGTAGAGGACGGTCGTGTCGAGTTTAGAGATAGACTGTTCGGGTTTACTGACGCACTAACAGGCCCATAGGTGTTTGTGGAGAGGCTGATCGTGCCTGAAAAACCTCCGACCCCGGAGAGAGTCAGAGTTGCGTTTGTGCTCTGGCCCGCCAGAAGAGTTACCGAGTAGACACTGGCAATGAACCTAAAGTCAGGCCCCGTTACATTGAGGCTCAGATAGACGCTGTGCTGTATGATGCCGCTCGCAGCTGACACGTAGACCGAGTAGA
>Ga0066683_10000018_pt1 | contig 25621 bp, 34 predicted proteins | sample GraSoiAngelo_132_FD_62296 | JGI IMG/M metagenome (GOLD analysis project Ga0066683, IMG submission 62296) | Grasslands soil microbial communities from the Angelo Coastal Reserve, California, USA - 14_0929_02_40cm | ecosystem: Environmental > Terrestrial > Soil > Grasslands | place: USA... | reverse complement strand
ACCACGCTGACGGTGTCGCCAGCGACGGCAATGTTCAACGGAGGCGCGATCATCAGCGCGTCGCTCCAGGTCGATGGCAAACCGTTCGCCGGACAGCCCGTCACGCTGAGCCTACTGAACGGCCCCGGCAGCACGACCCAGACCGACTCGTCGGGTATCGCCGTCTGGTTCGGCGTCAGCTTCGCCGGCATCCACGCGGGTACCTATCCGACAGGAATCCAGGCGAGGTTCGCGGGCAGCCCGGCCTACGCGCCCAGCTCCACGACGGCGGCCCTGGTGATCACGCAGCCCGTAACGACCACTTACACCGGCGAGTTCTACGTTGCTGACATCACTGCGGGCCACGTCACCATACAAGTGGACCAGCGGACGCCGGCGAGCGACCCGCAGTTCATCGACTACGCGCAGACGCCAGTCTGGGTACGCGTCACGCTGGTCGGGGCTGCGGCGTCATCCGACTTCTGGGTGCAGGTCACCGACGCAAGCAACTGGTCGACTACTGGGTTTGGGGTGGCTACAGCGCCCCTGCCCGCCCTGGCCGACGGCGGATATACGGTCGTCGCCGCCCTGGTCGATGGCCCGTCCAGCACGTCGCCGGGCAGTGCCGTGTCGAGCGACGACACCCGAACCGGCCTTGTGTCGTCCCCGACCAAGGGCGGTTACCTGAGCGCCGGTGGCGCCATCGCGACCGACCCGTCCACCAACACAGGTGACAGGCACGGCTATTTCTCGCTGCAGATGAAGCCCGGCAAGCCACCGGTCGGGAACCTGGTCTACAGCTACCGCGTCCGCATGGATGTTGGCGGCGGCAACCTGCGCGACGTTGATGTCTGGGTGACCAGCACGTCGATCACCACGCTCAATGGCAACTCCGCGACCGGTCAGTTTGTCGTCGAGTACGTCGACGCGCTGACCGGACAGCGCTATACGACGTTCGAGTTCTCTGGCGGAACGTTCAAGCTGACCTTTGTCAACGCGACCGGTAACTCGCCGGCCAAGTTCGGATTGGTCCTGAAGCATCCCGATGGCACTGTCTTCCACTCCACTGGCAGCGCGCCGTCGCCGGTAGTGGTTGGCCGGCTGGTCAGCACACTCTAAGACCGCCGCCGTCTACAGGTATCAGTCGCTCAATAGTGGTTCCTGTCTATCTGCAACTCCCCCCGCGCGCGGCCACCAGCACTGTGTGGTGCTTCCGGTACTCGCTCATGTTGCATTCCGTGTAGTTATCCGGCTGAAGATTGACCCAAATCTGGATGAGCGACGCCGCCCGATTAGGCACTGAAAGCGGCCAAAACGTCGCCGTTTGGACCGGCCACCACCTGATTCGGGACCGTGAGGCCCCCGGGTCAAATCCCGGGCCCCCGACCAAGCCTCAGGCGGACGACGGGTTGGTCAAAACACTCGGCGGTATGTGATCTCGAGGTCGTCGTCCCAGTTCACGTCGTCGAACGACAGCATCGCCTTCCCTGACATCGTCCGGTCCCCGTCCTCGAAGGTATAGGTCATGCGCTGCGAGAACGGCGCATCGGGCGATGCGAACGAGCCGGCCGATGAGTGCCGGTCCATCGCCATCTCCCACCCCTCGCGAGTCACGCTCACCTTGAGGATCCTGTGGACGCCGCGCGTGTCGAAGTAGTGCATGTGGAGGCCTTCGGTGTCTCCGATGATTGAGATCGAGTCAGGTATGTCTGGGTGGTCGTAGCCCGACCGATAGATGAGGAAATGCTCGCCCTCAAGCCACTCGATCTCGCTAGACCCAGTCACGATCGCGCCGGGCAGACCCGGGTGGGTCGCTTCGGTCGTCCACCGGCCTACGAGCCGCCGCCCTAACTTCTGAAGATCAGCGTTCATGCTCGATTTGACGTCCGCGAGCAGCCAAACTCATCGCTGCGGTGGCGAGTTCGTGCCCTCCAGGGATGCTCGGAAGTGTTCCTCCGGCATTGGCGCCGAAATCGGTGGATTCGTGACTGCCGTCGGCGGAACTGAACTCGCTTGCCAGCAATCGATGGCTCCGCGGGGGCTTGAAGTTGAGGACGCAACGGGCAGGACCGTGAGGCCCCGGTTTGGAATCGCGGTGGAGTAGTCGCGCACGAGACCGCCGATGAGGCGAGCGCTCGACGCCGGGCCGACCTCAACGCCGCATTCGACCGCATCGAGGCTACGATGGGCGATCGATGAGCGCCAAGATCGTCTCCGACGGAGTGGCACATACGGTGCCGGCTGATCTGAGACGTGTCCTGATTGCCAACCCAAAAGTTCTGGCGACATGGGAAGACCTCACCCCTCTTGCCCGCAATGAGTGGATCTGTTGGGTGCTCTGGCCCAAGAGGGCCGAAACGAGGAGTCAGCACATCGAGAGGCTGCGCACCGAGCTTTTGGCGGGGAAGCGACGACCCTGCTGCTGGCTTGGCTGCATCCACCGCAAGGACAAGGAACTCAGCCCTTCGGTCCGCTGGGTGGTAAGCAGCCGCAGCAAAGCGTCGGCATGAGCGACGCATCCGCGTCCCAACAGATAGATGACATCGTCCGCAGGATGGCCGGCTGGAGGGGTGAGAGGTTGAGCCAACTGCGGGGTCTCATCAGGGGCGCCGATCCGGGCGTAATCGAAGAAGTGAAGTGGAAGAAGCCCTCCCGCCCCGAGGGGGTTCCCGTCTGGTCGCACGACGGCATCGTCTGCATCGGCGAGGCCCTCAAGAACGCGGTGAGGCTGACGTTTCCAAAGGGTGCCCAACTGAAGGATCCGAAGGGCCTCTTCAACACGCGTCTGGACAGCAAGACGGTTCGTGCCATCGACTTCCACGAGGGTGACGCGATCAAAGAATCCGCCTTGAGGGCGCTCATTGTCGAAGGTGTCCGTCTCAATCGAAGCTGAGATCGGCGACGGACGTCCACATCCTAAGGGTGGAATCAGGGGCTTCGTAAGAGACGGCGACGGGCACAGCCGGGGCACAGATCCCTGGCACCAGGCGGCTCTACGAGAACACGGATGGACACCGAGGAGGGGCAATTTGAGTTCAGGCGGACCTCTGCGGAGCCAGCGGGACACGCGGGGCCACTCCACCAGGACGGTTCGGGAGCATGAGGCCCCGGGTTCAAATCCCGGGCCCCCGACCATTCTTGTAATTGAAATCGGCGATTTCCCTTGTGGTTGGAGTCAGCTTCATACCGCCGTATCACAATTTCCTGCAGACCAACCAAACCGGGGCGGTGTAACGGCGTCTTTCGTAGGCAATGTGAGATCACGCGACTGGGAATCGTTGGATAGGCAGCGCCCCATGCCGGCGGACGCACGGGTCAGGACCGTGAGGCACCCTACGCAGAATTCCAAGCTCGATCGGCATTAGTAATTGCCCCAGCCCTGTGGCTCGCATTCTTGAGCTCGTCGAGAAACTCCCCTGAAATCTGGCCCGTGGAGGCGGTGATGTCGGGCGCTGGGTACCGGACGTCTAGCCAAAGTCGGCAGCGGTGATCCCATAGGCGTGACCTGGTGGCCACTGCACCAGCTCGATCCGGTAGCCGTCGGGGTCGCGGAGCCATGACGTTTGTGCCCCATCAAGGCCGCCCGGGCGTTCGACTGGGTCGGCATTCAGTCCTGCCTTCGTAACAGCCTCGATCATGCCGCTGAGGTCATCGACTTGCACCGCGAGGTGGCTGAACCCGCTGCCGATGACCACTGGTCCGTCGGGCGGCCGGTGCACCAGTTCGAGCGTAACCACTTCATCCGCCGGCAACTTGAGCATCGTTAAAGTCACACCGTCGCCCAGATCAACGCGACCGACCTGCTCGAACCCGATTGCCCCGTAGAAGGCCAGTGAGGTGGCCAGATCAGTGATGCGGTACGCCGGATGCAACGTCCTCATGCCTAGACAGTAGGCACTACGGGGACCGTGAGGCAGCAGGCCTCATTCCTGAGAAAAGATCGAGTACCTGACAAAGCGCTAGACCGGCTCGGGGCATGTCAACCTCGAGTCGGTGGTTAGAGAGTATTGCCTTCACTACAACGACGAGCGGCCGCATCGGAGCCGCGCGCTCCGACCACCAACCGCTAATTGCGATCCCGTGAAAATCGCAGGCAGTCCTATCTCGCGGCGCACGCGCCTCGGCGGTCTGCTAAGCGACTATCGCCAACTGCTGGCGGCGGCATGACCTCATTTTCGAACCGAACAGGCTCCAGGCGATTGGCTTGGTCGGAAAGTTCACTCTTCCAGACGGCGGCTTTACCGAGTTCGTGTTGCGCCGCGAGTTGGACGCATTTCTTAATTCGCACTACCGGCGTCATGAGACGTGCCCTAACAGGACTCGTCTTGATCCAATTCAATGCACAGAACGCAGTCTTTCGCGAGGGAACCTAGATGCGTCTCAGGTTCGGGCACCAGTCTCGTGCCACAGACTCGAAGGATTTGACGTTGTCCGGACGGCGCGAGGTTGAATCCCTGCGGACCCGTAGCCCACGACACCAGCGAACTCACCATTGCCGCCGGGGAAAACTCTGCGTCTTTGACGTCGGCGCCATGCCTTACCTGGAGCTTGATATGGCGACAACTACAAATATGGAGATGGTCATTCTCCATAACGCCGAATTCGACCAGGAAATCATCAGCTGCCAAGGGTTCGGTCGCCGACCGCCATACTTGTGAGTTCTTATCTCCAAACTGGCGAATTAGGGTTCCGGTAGTGTCGACCAGTTCGACGCGATGACGCTTCACTTCAGTCGTTCCGTCGAGGTGAACGAAGACCTCCATGGCTCGCCTCCACTTGCTCCTCTCCACGAACCTTTCGCGCTTTGACGGTAGTCGGGCAGGTCGTCTCAACCGGTGATTACGGCCGAGCGCATCGCTCAACCTATCACTGCAGCCAGCGCCATCTCACCTACCCAGGCCAGCCACCATTGCGGTCCCACGGTCAGTGTTCCCCGGTCATGAGCGGAGGCTCAAGGCTCGGACTGCACTCGGGGGAAGTCTGTCGCCGCCAGGTTCGGCTAAGTTGCACGACAGGATGTACCAGTTTCATGATGGCTCTCATAGTCCCGACCATAAACCGCCTTTCGCGGTCGGCGGGGACGGTCTACCGAGGGGGTCAAATTCGAGTCACTTCGATGAAGTTGCTGGATCGCGTGTACCTCGTGGGCTCAGGAGCGAATGGGTTTGATCTGAGCGATCCCTTTGATTGCCACATCTACCTGCTCGATGGTGGAGGAGAACTCGCCCTTATCGACGTTGGTGCCGGCCTGGGCACTGAGGATGTCGTCGCCAACGTTGAGAGAGAAGGGTTTGATCCTCGTTTGATCCGGCACTTGGTGCTGACGCACGGACACGCCGACCATGCTGGCGGCGCGTATCGGATGAAGCGTCGATTACATGGTCCGGCGGTTTACGCCTCTGCGTTCATTGCCGACAGCCTGCGCGAAGGCGACGAAGCGGCAATCAGCCTCGACGTCGCGAAGCAGGCAGGCGTCTACCCCATGGACTATCGATTCGAACCGTGCGCGGTCGACTGCGAGCTGCAGGAAGGAGCCACGATCGACGTGGGTAGCATTCGGCTGTCCGTGATTGACACCCCTGGTCACTCGGATGGCCATGTGTCCCTGATGTCCGACGATGGTCACGATCGAGTGCTATTTGCCGGCGATGTGGTCTTCTTTGGCGGCAAAGTCCTCCTTCAGAACATTCATGACTGCCGGCTAGACGCCTTGACAAGCTCGTTGCGGAAGCTCCGTCAACTTCAGATCTCCGCATTGCTTCCGGGTCATCTCGGGGTTTCTCTGAAGAATGGACAGCGACACATCGAGCGTGCCAACGTTGCCCTGGATAAGCTCCTCATCCCGGAACAGATGCTGTCAGCTTGGTGAGCTAGCGGATTGCGGTGCCGGCGCAACTATGATGGCGCGCCTGCGCTGAGGAACCTCAACGCCGTGAGGGCGTGGATGCGGGAGGCAACGACAATGTCCTCGACTGCGACGTTCTCGTTTGGCCGGTGAGCGGCAAGCAAGGAACCCGGTCCGAAGGCCGGAATGCAGGGAATCCCCGCCTCGGCCCAAAACGATCCATCCGTAAAGGCCGGCATGGTTCCCAATGGCACGTCGCGACCCAGGACGTCTCGGGCGGCGGATTGCGCGGCCCTGACCAAGGCGTGGCCAGGCTCGATGGAGCACGGAGGCATCCAGTCCAGACCAGCGACAGACTCAGCGGTCACCACGAGCTGTGGATCTTCGCGCCGGAGCCGCTCGAGGAAGACCTCAAGGTCGGCTTTCAGACCCGAAAGAGTCATGCCCGGCACGGTGCGAATGTCGACTCCGAATTCGGCCTCACCTGGGTAGACGCCAAAGTAGACCCCTCCCTTCAGGGTCACGCCCGGATTGACGGTCACGTGGCCGCCGGCGCCACCGTCTTGCGTACGGCTCGGCCGGAATTCCCCGGCCATCCGCGAGAGCACGCCCGCTAGCTTGACACTAGCGTTGATCGAATCCACCTGATCGCTCAGACCCGAGTGCATCTGCGTGCCGTGGACGCGGATTACGAAGCATGAAAGGCCACGCGATGCGACAGCGACATAGGCCCAACCCGACTTCATTCCTGTTGGTTCGCCAACAAGAACGGCGTCCGATGAGAATTCTTCGCGGTGAGCAACAAATCTCACGCCGAAATGGCTTCCAGCCTCCTCGTCTGCCGTAAGACCGATCTTGAGCGAGCCGGCCGGAACATCGAGTTGGCCGAGTGCTGCCCCTGCATAAACCATCGCTGCGACGCCACCTTTCATGTCCGCCGCGCCAAGTCCGTAGAGATGTCCGTCACGGAGCACCGGGTCATAAGGGTCGGTTTCCCATTCGGTTCGATCACCGGCGGGCTTCGTATCAAGGTGGCCATTCAGCATCAGGACACGCCCTGGAGAGCCTCCAACAATTTCGCCTACGAGGTTTGGACGGGCGGCTTCAATCGCGACGCTTTTCAAGTTCTTGTATCCCAGAGCTGCCAGGCGCTCGCGTGAAAGCGCAATCACATCGCGCTCGTCGCCCGGTGGGTTCGGACTTGGTGTTGCCACCAGTTCGCGTGCGAAGTCGATCAGCTGAACTTCGTACGAGGCAAGAAACCGCAGGGCATCGCGCTCAAGCCGGGCGCGACCCCCCTCAGACCGATGCGTGGGCCTCTTCGTAGCTCGGGCCGCCTGAGTCTTCAACCCAGTAATGCCGAGCCCATCCGACGCCCTGCCAGGTCTTGATCATTTCTGGCCTGATCCTGAACAGCCAGCGGGGTTGGGCCATCGTCGACTCCAGATAGGTCGGACCGTTCTTGCCCAAGTATCTATAGCTCATGCGCGTGGCAATCGGTACCCAGGCGCCGCCGACGTTGGGCCGCTCGATCACCTCGGCGGTCCCTCTCCCGACGACCTTGCCGAGGGTCTTCGGTTGTTCGATGACGAATGAGACCCTGGGATCCTTGGCCAAGTATTCCGCCCATTGCGAGCGCTGACGTGGGATCACCCAGAAATAGCCGTCGCGCCACTCATGCCAGCAGACCGTGGCGTAGGGGTATCCCTCGGGCGTGAGACATGCCAGGTACATGTTGACCCCGAGCGAGAGAAACTCGGCCACTTCGCTGTCGGTCATGCCGCGGACTTTTCCGCGCCAGGTCTCCTCGTTCTCTCTCACTGACCCCGTCTAGGCACTTTGGCACCCCGCTGTGGCCCCGTCAAGCGACTCATTGGGGATCAGTTTCGCCGGCCTGAATGACCAGCCCGGTCCGACGTCCGAACCAGCTGACCGCTTCCCCGAGTGGCGGCCTTGATTTTCTTCCCGACCAGAGTTACGGTTGTCACAGTCATGATGTGCGTTCACATACGTGAACAATGACTAGAATCGTTTCGCTCCACGGGCACCCAGCTGATCCGGCCGAATTCGACCGATACTACCGCGAGGTCCACACGCCATTGGTTCAGCGGATCCCTGGTGTGCGCAACATCCGGTTCGGGCGCGTCGTGCGCATGGAGGATGGCTCTCCGCCGCCCTTCTATCTGGTGTCAGATGTTTATTTCGACAATCCTCAAGCGCTGGATGCGGCGCAAACGACACCGGAGATGGCGGCAGCGCTCGCGGACGTCCCGCGCTTTGCTAGCGGGGGAGTGACGATCATGATCTGCGAGTACGAAGACTTCCCTCCCGAGGCTGGCATGCGCGCGGACGAACCGCGCTCGCGGTAGCTCGTCGTGGGAGCCAGACCATCTGACACACTACCGGTCAAGTCTGCGGACAGGACCCTCGACATTCTCGAGCTGCTGGCCGGCGAGCAGCGCGGCCTGACAATCTCCGAGATCAGTAGCCGGCTGAGCTTCGCCCGCAGCAGCACTCATGGTCTGGTCCACACGCTCGAATCGCGCGGTTACCTGTCGCAGGACGGCGGCCGGCGTTATCAGCTCGGAGCGCGGCTCGTGCAAATGGGAATGAACGCAGGTGATCGTATCGAGCTTCGCTCTGCGGCGCACGCAACGCTTCAGAGCCTGGTCGCCGCCACTCATGACACGGCCATGCTCGCGGTGCCGGCGCACGGCGAGCTGCTGTATGTGGACAAGGTCCTGAGCGATGCCCGTGACGTGCGCACCGATCCACGCGTCACTTCGCGAGTGCCGTTGCACTGTTCGAGCCTGGGCAAGGCGCTCCTCGCCGCAGTCGACGACGCCGCAGTCATCCGTCTTCTCGGTAGGACTGCCCTTCGAAGTGTCACTGCATTCACGATCCCCGACGTACGGCGCCTGTTGACTGATCTGGCGCAGACACGTGGGCGCGGCTATTCGGTCGACCAGCAAGAGGGGATCCTTGGCGTGTTCTGCGTCGGCGCGCCGGTCCGCGACCACACGGGCAGATCCGTCGCGGCGATCAGCCTGTCGACCATCAAGGACTTCTTCAAGCCAGAAAGGACGGGTCCCCTCGTTGCCGCCGCTGCGGTCGAGGTCTCGCGGGCAATGGGCTGGAAAGGCGATCGCTCGACGCTCTTCTCGCCGGTCGCGGGCTCAGAAGTGCTGCTCCTCGATTCCTCTTCTCGCGGTGCGGGACGAGGGAGATGAAGGCATTCGATTGGTTGGCCGCCGGGCTTCGCCTAAGCGCCTTCAGTGCGTCGCCAAAGCCGGAGAACTCCGACGCCCCGTCCCTGAGTCGGTCATCACCCGCAACCAGTCCCACCCGACCTCCATCCCGTCTGCGCTCGGGATATCAGGCGATCTCATCGTCGTGGCTGCGGATTCCGGCTACTGTGCGCGGCTATGGCCTTCCCGTCGGTGCCACGGCGATCGTGGCGGCCGTCATAGCGGTCGTCGAACCAGGCTTTTATCGGCCGGCGAATCTTCACGTGGTCATGCAGCAGTACGCGGTTCTAGGCCTTGTCACAATCGGCCAGGTTCTCGTTCTGCTGGTCAGTGGAATCGATCTTTCGGTCGGGGCAGTGATGAACGCCGCGCTAATCGTCATCGCGCTCATGAACCACTACAACGAGAACCTCCTCCTCCTCTCTCTCGTGCTTTGCATCTTGTTGGGAGCCGGAGTCGGCGTCACGAATGGGTTGCTCGTGTCACTTCGTGACGTACCGCCGTTTGCCGCAACGCTCGGCATGACAGCGTGCGTGCAGGGGGCGATTCTCGTCTATACCTTGGGCATACCGGCTGGCAACATCCCGGCAGCACTGAGGCCGGTGGCCCTAGATGGCATCGGCATCGTTCCGTATTCGCTGCTGATCTGCCTCGCAATCGGACTGATAGTGGTCGCCTTTCTGTCCAGAGGAACTTACGGCCGGATGATCTATGCGGTAGGGCGTTCGCCAGAAGTGGCGCGGCGAGTCGGAATCTCTACCACGACCGTGCGAGTCTCCGCCTACACACTCTGCGGAATCTTCGCGGCCTTGGCCGGAATCATCCTCAGTGCATATATCGGGTACGTCGATCCCGCCATCGGTGGCACGTACAACCTGCAGTCGATCGCAGCGGCCGTGGTAGGCGGGGTTTCGTTCGTCGGCGGCGAGGGCAAGCCGGCCGGTGCGCTGATCGGCGCTCTCTTTCTACTCGCGCTGCTCAACGTGACCACTCTTTCTTCGCTCAATCCGTTCGCCCAGCTCATCGTGCAGGGGGTGGTGATGTTAGTCGCGGTGTCGCTGTTTCATCTGGTCAAGAGAGGTTCATTTGCATAGGGGAAAAAGGAGGTCGTGATGTCAAGAGATTTAGTCCGCATCTGGTCGAGGCGTTCACGAGCGGGCTTCGCGGGAGTCGCTGCTGTGCTGCTCGCATTGACAGCGTGTGGCGGCTCGTCCGGCTCGTCTGGAGGGACGAAAACATACACGATCGCTTTCATTTCACAGGGCACGTCCAATAGTTGGGCCGCGCAACTAGACGCTGTGGCGCGCAAGACGGCGAAGGCAGATGGTATCAAGCTGGTCTATTTCAACGGCCAGGGAGACGCGACGAAGCAGTTGCCTGAAATCGACACCGCAATTGCCCAGAAGCCTGACGCGATCGTGCTGGTGCCACTCGGTGGGGCCGCGGACACCGGACCGGTCGAGCGAGCGATGGGGCAAAACATCAAGGTCATCCTCTGCGATAGCACCATCACGTCGACAAACTACACGTCGTTGGTGACGCCGCATGCTGAGACGGCCACGGTGCCGCTGGCGCAGTGGTTGGCAGACAAGATGAACCACCAAGGAAACTTGCTTTATATCGGGGGACTGCCCGGCAACACCACCACGACCACCTATGACCAGGGATTCAATTCAGTAATGCAGAAGTATCCAGACATCCACATCATCAACGCCGGCAACGCGAACTACTCGATCAGCACCGCCAAGCAGTTGGCGGCGACGGCCATCGCTTCCGGCAGGACATTCGCTGGTGCCTGGGGAGTTGGCGGTGAAGCCGTCACAGGGATGATGCAGGCGTACGTCGACGCTGGGGTGACGTCTATACCACCAATCGGAGGCAACTCCGCGACCAACGGCACTATGCGCCTGGCAATTCAACATACCATTCAGGTTGCTTCGTTGCAGTTTCCACCGACCAGCTCACAGGTCTGCATCGATACAGCATTCAAGGCGGCTAAGGGCGAATCTGTCCCGAAGAGCATCAACCTCTCCGATCTGCCCCAGTACGGCCCAATCTTTCCGCCGCTGGACAAGTACTACAAGTCTCAATACAGCGACGACATGTACGTTGGAACCGACTCGGTTCTGACGTTCGACGAGCTGAAGGCTATAAACCTGGTGAAGTAAAGAGCAGAAAGGCCCACGGGTATGAAAGCTGAGCGGGCGCTCGTCTCCGCAGTTGGCATATACAAGCACTACGGCGGAATTCGAGCGCTCGCCGACGTTTCCCTCGAGATCGCGCCTGCGGAAGTCCATGCCCTGGTCGGCGAGAACGGGGCAGGCAAGTCGACACTCGTCAAGATCATGACGGGGGCTGAGAAGCAAGACGCCGGGCAGGTGCTTATCGATGGTACCGAGGCGGCGCTAAACCCCGAGAAGGCTCGCGAGCTCGGGATCGGCGCGGTCTATCAAGAACCCAGCCTGATTCCGGCCCTGACCGTACTCGAAAACGTATTTCTCGGCTCGGAGAAGCAGGTTGGGCTGCGCCTGCTCGACCACCGGCGAATGAGGCGGGAAGCAGCGGCTGCGCTTGACAGGATCGGCGCGCGCATCCGTCTCGAAACCGAGGTCGCCAGCTTGAGCGTGGCAGACCGGCAGCTGGTCGAGATCGCGCGCGCTCTGGTCCTGCAAGCTCGTGTGCTCATCTTTGACGAACCATCGGCGGTCCTATCAGGAATCGAGCTCGAACGAGTATTCCGCGTGATCAAGGAGCTCCGCTCGCATGGTCTCGGGATCCTGTACATCTCCCATCGGCTGGCCGAGATCTTCGAGCTCGCCGATCGCGCCACCGTGCTAAAGGATGGCCGCGTGGTGGCGAGCCGACCCGTCCGGGAGCTGTCGATGCCAGACCTAATTCGGTTGATGGTCGGACGCGACATTGGAGGGCGTCCTCCGAGGCCGGAATTGTCGAGGGCCAAGGTTGTTCTGACCGTGGAAAATCTCGTGCTCGGCCAGGACCGGGAGCCGATCAGCTTCCAGCTCCACGCGGGTGAGGTGCTTGGCCTCGCGGGGCTTGTTGGTTCCGGTCGCACACGACTGGCCAATGCGTTGGGCGGAATCCGCGCCGCCCGAGGCGGCGTTGTGACCAGGAATGGCCGGCCGGTCAGGCTCAAACGCCCAAGCGACGCCATGCGGAGCGGAATCGCCGTGATACCCGAGGACCGGAAGCGCGAGGGCCTGATCCTTGGTCATTCCGTTCGCGAGAATCTCGCTCTCCCGTCTCTGAGGGACCTTTCGGCGATGGGGATGGTGAGATCGAGGACCGAACGTCGCCTTGCCTCAGAGGCGGTAAGGGCATTCGGCGTCCGGCCCCCCCTGATCGATATAGCGTCTGGAACGTTGAGCGGCGGCAACCAGCAGAAGGTCGTGCTGGGCAAGTGGCTCGTGCGCGAGCCGGCTGCCGAGGTGGTGGTTCTCGACGAACCTACTCGGGGCGTCGACGTGGGGGCCAAATACGAGATCTACAACCTGATCGATAAACTCGTGTCTCGGGGAAGCGGCGTCCTGCTGATCTCGTCTGAGCTGCCGGAAATCATCGCGATGAGCGATCGAGTCCTTGTCATGAGCGCCGGCAACATCGTAGGCGAGCTCGACCGCAGTGAGTTCAGCGAGGAGCGAATCCTCAGGCTGGCCGTGCTCGGTCGAGAGCAGGAGGTGGCGACTTCTGAAGGCGGCGGGCATGCAGCTTGACCGGCGGCGGAGGGCGCGAGCGTGAGTGCACAGTCGGTTGCCTCGAGGTGGACGGTAGGCCGGCCCAGCGAGTGGGTGCGGCGTCAGGCACGCACCCTGCTGGCATGGTCGCTGCTCGTCGCGCTTTTATTGTTGACGACGGCGCTTTCGGAGACGTTCCGCTCACCGGCGGTCGTGCTCGAAACCTTCAAGGGCGCAACTTTCGTCAGCATGGCGGCGGCGGCCGAGTTCTTCGTCGTCGTCACCGGAGGAATCGACCTGTCGATCGGCTCAGTCGCGACGATAAGCGGGATGGCCGCGGCGGTCCTTATGAATGGCCGGGATCCCAACATCCCGCTTGCGGTCGGGGCGGCGTTGGGCATCGGACTCGTCGTAGGCGTGATCAATGGCCTGTTGGTGACGTGGGTGAAGATCACGCCGTTCGTGGCGACCTTCGGCATGCTCTACGTCCTGCAGGGCCTTGCCTTTACCTACAGCGTCAACCCGGTAGGTCAGGCGGCGCCCACGTTCTACGGCCTCTACGAGGACTCAATCGCCGGTGTGCCGGTCCTGCTTCTGCTGATGGCGGGGTTCTGGGCGATCTGCTGGTATGTAGCAAGGCAGACAGCCTTCGGCAAGCATCTGTACGCCGTGGGTGGCGACAGCGAGGCGGCCCGCCTAGCCGGTGTCCGCACCACCCGAGTCAGCTTTGCGTCTTACGTGATCTGTTCACTGCTCGCTGCTGCGGCGGGCCTCCTCGAGTTGACGCAGACCTACGTCGGCACTCCCGATCTTGGAGCCACACTCCTGCTGACCACGATCTCAGCGGTCGTCATTGGCGGTGTGAGCCTTTTTGGGGGTGAAGGATCGCTGATCGGCGTCCTGGGTGGCGCCCTGGTTTTAGCCTTTCTGGGCCAGTTCTTCGATAGCGTCCAGGTCAACGCTTTCTATCAGCAGCTGATCGAGGGCCTGATCATCCTGGCGCTGTTGGGCATATACCGTCAGAAAGTCAAGAGGTAGCGATGACCGAAAACAAAGCGGGTGGGGAGAAGTTGCCTCTGTACCTGGCGGAGTGCACCCTGCTCGAGGTGAAGTCACATCTCGCGCGAAGTGCGAAGGTAGTGATCCCCGTCGGTTCTACCGAACAGCATGGACCACATTCGCCGTACGGGACGGATGCGATCCTCGCAAGCGAAGTGGCGGCGCGACTGGGGCGGCGAATCGGCGCGCTCGTCGCGCCTGCTTTCTCCTATGGGTTGTCGGGGGATCACAAGGGGTATCCGGGCATCCCGTTTCTCAGAGCGGAGACGATGATGCACTTCGTCCAGGATGTGGTCATGTCGCTGGCCGAAGGCGGCTTTCGCGAGATCATCTTGGTCAACGGTCATTACACCAACTCGATCGTCCTCTCGGCCGCGCTGATGGAGATTGGCGAGAAGCTGCCAAAAGGCGCCATCGCATTTCCATTCAATTACTGGGATGCGCTGCCGCCGGACCAGCTCGGCGGATACCTGAGCTCGGAGGTCGGCCTTCATGCGAACATCGGCGAGACCTCGGCGGTCCTCGCGATCGATCCGTCGCTTGTCAAGCTCGAGCACGCAGTGCGCGAATACCCAGCGTTTCCCGTCGACCCCTCGCCCGCGATGATCTCCGCCTACTTCTTTTCCACTCTTGGAACTTTGCCGAGAGCCAGCCAGTCCGGAGTGTGGGGCGACCCGTCGCAGTCCACGGAAGAGCGCGGGCGGGAATACCTCGACCAGATCGAAGAGGCGAGTGTCCGTTTCGTCGAGAACGTAGAGGCGATGTTCAAAGCCTTTCCCGAGGAAGGAAGATGAACGAGGAGACAGTTCGAGAGTGGGCGCGCATGCTCACTATCCGCCTGCCTGAGGACCGAGTCGAGACTGTCACAGCTCAGCTCGAAGGGCAGATCGCGGAGCATGGTGGACTCTCGCCGGAGGAGCTCGAGGGAATCGAACCTGCGATCGTCTTCGAGCCTGAGTGGGCCGAATGACAGCGGCACCGTGGTCGCTGAGCGTGGTCCAGGCCGCGGAGCTGATCAAGACCAAACGGCTCAAGCCGTCTGAGCTGGCCGAATCGGCTCTTGAGCGGTATCGGGTTGTCGAACCGCTGGTTCATGCCTTTGTCTCGGTCGACGAAGACCGTGTGATGCGCGATGCAAAGGCGCAGGACGGACATTCAGGAGGTCCGCTCCATGGAATACCGGTCGCAATCAAGGACATCTTCGACATCAACGGCTCGAAAACAGGTTGCGGATCGAAGGCGATGCAGGACGCACCCCCGGCGACACGTGATTCGGCGGCGGTGGCGAGGCTAAGAGCGGCGGGAGCGATCATCTTCGGCAAGACGACGACACACGAGCTGGCCTGCGGCGTCTACACGCCGCCGACCCGAAACCCATGGGACCTCGAACGGAGCGCTGGCGGGTCGAGTGGTGGAACTGGCGCATCCGTCGCGGCGGGCATCGTGGCCGGTGGCATCGGCTCTGACACCGGCGGATCGATCAGAATTCCGGCCTCCCACTGTGGTCTCGTCGGCCTCAAGCCCACGTATGCCCGTATCAGCCGGGCGGGCGCACTAACGCTCAGCTGGTCACTGGACCATGTCGGCACTCTTACGCGCACAGTCGCCGATGCGGCGCTGATGCTGTCGGTGCTGGCAGGTCCCGACCCGGCCGATCCGACCACCATCGGCCGGCCGCCGGTGCCAGGCCCAAACATCCCTGACGATGGAGTCCGGGGAATGCGAATTGCGATCCTGAGAGGAAGCCCGTTTGATCCCATCGAAGATGAGATGGACGACGCCCTCAAAAGTGTGGCGGCACACATACGAGCTGCCGGCGCCGACGTCAGCGATGCAACACTGCCCGAACTCGAAGCTGGGCTGGCCGCCGAGTTCTCCATAGTCGCTGCAGAAGCCGCGTCATATCACGAGGCGCGAATGCCCATCAGTGCCGCACTGATCGGGGAGGACGTGCGCGGGCTGCTCGAGACAGGTCTTCTCCTTCCGGCCGCCTTGTACCTCCGGGCCCAGAGGACACGCAGGGTGATCCAGGAAGCGTTCAAGACGCTGTTCCGCGAACGCGGGCTTGACGCGGTGATCGCGCCGACAGTTCCGGCCAAGGCGCAGAGGGTCGACCAGATGGAATATCAGTACGACGGCACCTCGGAACCGGTCATCACTGGACTTGTTCGAACAACGGCGCCCTTCAACCTTTCCGGTCTTCCGACCGTCGCTGTCCCGAGCGGAATCGGAGCGTCTGGCTTTCCGACTAGCGTGCAGATTGCCACGCGGCCATTTGCGGAGCAGACGGCGTTGCGAATCGCGCAGGAGGTACAGCGGGCCGCTGGTTCGGTATTTATTCCGAAGGGCCTTGAGACGGCACTTAAGACCTAAGCAGAGGAGGCGACATGGAGCGGACGTACCTGAAGCCGGCCGGGATCGCGGCTGCGCCTGAGCCGTACAGTCATGCGATCCGATGCGGCAACACAGTCTATATCGCCGGTCAGGTCGCCTTTGACGAATCGAATCGCGTGGTTGGCGTAGGTGATGCTCGGAAGCAGGCTGAGCGGGTCTGGCACAACATCCGGCTTGCGGTCGAGGCAGCGGGAGGCAAGGTCACCGACGTCGTGAAGATCACGATCTTTATCAAGGACATACGCCACGCGCCTGACGAGATTGCGGTTCGCCAGAAGCTCTTCGAGCCGGGACGGTTTCCAATCTGCACCCAGGTCCAGGTAGCCAACCTGGGCCTACCCGACCTGCTGATGGAAGTCGACGCAGTCGCGGTACTCAAGTAAACCCGAGATTCTGTGATCAATGAACGGCCTACGTGGCAAGGTGGCGATCGTCACCGGTGGCGGACGCGGTCTTGGCTACGCGATTGTCGAGCGCCTCGTGACTGAAGGAGTGTCAGTTGCCATTCTCGCCCTGCATGCGGAATCTGTCCACGACGCCATAAACAACCTTGGAGCGGATCGCAAGGATGTGATCGGGCTGGTCGCGGACGTGACCCTCGAGGAAGAAGTAAGGGATGCGGTAGCGCGAACCGTCGCAGCCTTCGGACACCTCGACATCATGGTCAACAATGCCGGCACCATCGTGATCAGCCCTCTGGTGGACATGACCACAGAAGCTTGGGATCATGTTGTCGATGTGAACCTACGCGGCGTTTTCCTTGGGTGTCGGGAAGCTGCGCGACAGATGATCGCTCAAGGTCGTGGAGGTCGCATCATCAATGGCGCCTCGGGAGCCGGACGCCGAGGAGGCAGCCTCATCAGCGCCTACTCGGCGACCAAGTTCGGTGTGATCGGACTGACCCAGAGCCTTGCTGTGGAGCTTGCTCCCCATGGGATCACGGTCAACGCGTACTGCCCAGGACACGTAACGTCGACCCCAATGTGGGACTTCATCGACCGGGAGATGGCGTCAATTACCGGCGAAGAAATCGGATCGGCAAGACGAGCGGCGGAGAGCGAAGCGCCATTGGGTCGCGCAGGCAAACCCGAGGAAGTTGCCGCCGCTGTCGCATTTCTCGCTTCTGATGAAGCTCCGTTCATAACCGGTGAGTCGTTGTTGATCGATGGCGGACTGGTTCGGTTCTAGAGATTCGCATATGGCATTTGTGGAGACGGCCTACGAGTTCAACAGCCTGAAGCTCGACATCTTGGCGAGGCACTCCGCGTAACAATGCCCTACCTTCAGCTGCCCGATGGCGTGCCGTTGTACTACGAAGAGCATGGTGCCGGCAAGCCGATCCTCCTGCTTCCCGGCTGGACGGTCACTACGGGTTTCTGGCAGCGGCAGATCGTTGATCTCAGTCGCGACCACCGTGTCCTGACGTTCGACTTACGCGGGCAAGGGGCCTCTGGCAAGACGCCCGATGGACATACGTTGAGTGGATACGCGGCGGACCTGGCCAGGTTTTTGACGGAGAAGAACCTAGAGAACGTGACGCTCATTGCTTGGGCAATGGGGGTTTCAGTGTCCGTTCACTATCTGGCAGCATTTGGCACAGACCGGGTCTCGCGGTTCGTCTGGGTCGACCACAGCCCCCGCTTCTTCGCGAACCCTGACTGGCCTTTTGCGCTGTCCGGGAACTTCAGCCCTCAGGCGCTGGATACAACGTTGCACCAGCTCCGCCACGATCGGCGATCCGCAACCTTGGAGATGCTCAAGATCATGTTTCCCAACGGTCTCACCGAATCCGAAGAAGAGTGGATGTACGGCGAGATGCTCAAGACCCCGACCGAGGTGGCGATTGCGATGTTAGGCGCCGTGGCGGGAACGGATCTGCGGCCGCTGCTGTCAGGTCTGAAACTCCCTGTCCTGCTCGTCAACGGGACTCGGAGCGCGGTTCCTTACGACGTCGGCGGCTGGCTTCAGGACCACCTTCAGGACAGCCGACGCCTGGTCCTGGAGGGCGCTGGCCACTCCCCCAACTGGGACGCCTCCGAAGGCTTTAACAAGGGAATACGGAAGTTCATTGACGAAACGTCGTGAAAATCATTTGACACGGGCCCATAGACGGTAACCTGCGTGTGGGGCTCACATATTCGTAGGTGGGTTGGCTACCCGGAGCGGCGGTAGCTAGCCGCTACGATCGCCATCGGATGCTATTCGCTTTCGCCTACTCGGTGCTGCGCCTGCTCCTTGACATCTTCGACGTGCGGCTGCGGGTGCGGGATCCCGAGGCGGAATTGCTGCTCCTGCGCACCAGCTGCGCGTAGTGCGGCGCCAGGTGAAGAGGCCGCAACTGGACATGGCGGACCGGACGATCATGGCCGCACTGAGCCGGCGCTTGGGCCGGGCATCGCTGGTCGGGATGCTGGTCCAACCGGAAGCGGTTATCGGTTCGCATCGTGAGCTGGTGAGGAGAAAGTGGGCGGCCTTCAGTCGCCGCCGAGGCCCGGGCCGACCAGCAGGAAGCCGCTGCGTTGAGCGGAGCCCGCGACCAGGCTCGGCGATTTTGGCCCTGGGGGCACAGGGGGCCACGGAGTTGCAGGAAGCCTGAACGGCAGCCCGCAGATTCGTGCTTTCCAACGAGCTGCGACTCTTGCCTTCCTGCCGCGGAGCCCGGCCAGCGAACTCAAAGAGCAGTTTTGGCACGGCCCCTCCTTTGTTCGTGACGCAGTCGCACTCAGGTTCCGGCCAGCTTAGCGACGACCGGCGCAAGTGAGTCGGAGACCTCGGCGCCGAAGACGAAGTAGGAGAAGCCGAGCTCCTCCCGACGCCGCTGGATTTCCTCGGCCGCGGCCACCGGGGTCATCCGGAAGGATCTCCAGCGAGTCCGCGGCACGCAGCGCAGCCGGGTCGTATCGGGAGATGCCATGAACGGCGCGACAGCGTTGCCGATGACCGCGACGTGCTGCGACAGCTCAACGTCCCGGATGGCGTGGAAGTCGCGCACCCGGCGTTGACGTCGGCTCGTGCCTCACCGGGCATCAGTGCGAACGTGACCGTGTCGGCGATGTCGGCCGCGAGCGCCTGTGCCTTTGGTCCGTGCACGGCCATTACCACGGGCGTGTAAAGGGCGGAGCCGTCGAGCTCTCGCAGCATCGTCACCGTTTCGCGCACTCGGGGGTACGACCGGCATGCCCAGATCACGGAGCTCGTCTTCGATCCCCGGCCTTCCGGTGCCGATACCCATCTCGAAGCGTCGCTCGGTCAGCACCGACAGGGAATGAGCTTCCCAGGCCGTGCTCCTCGTCGGACGCAGGGGCGAGGCATACACCCAGGTGCCCACGCGCATGCCCGTGAGCGTGGCGGCGGCGGCAAGCGTCGGGCCGGGCGAGGGCTGAAGTTGCCGGAAGTCGGGCATCAGTAGCGTCGAGTAACCGCTGTCGGCGAAGCGGAGAATGCGGTCTCGCCAGGTTGGCAGATCCGTTCTGATCGGCACGGTGACTCCGAATCGAAATGGTCGAGTGCGGACGGTTGTCCTCGAATCGGCCATCGCTTGTCTCCTCGAGTGGTTGACCACTGAAGAGAAAGACGGCCGAGGACGGCAAAACTCATCTGTCAGAGAGGGCGGGACACGTCCTAGTTCTCGGCGGGTACTGCCGTGGTCGGTGTTCGAGGGGTCGTAAGCAACGACCCGAGACGTGACGCGGTCGTAAGATCGAGTGTGGTCTGGACGTAATCGCGGCCCAGGCGCTCGCTCACGGTCTTGACGTAGACACCTGCCTCGGCGAGCAGGTCGGCAACCTGGACTGGTGCGATCGTGATTGACGCGGAGGCGTTCATTGCGTTCCGACCGCTGTGGTGGTGGATGTGTGAGTCATGATGATCTCCTCATCGGTTAGTGGCTGACACGCGGCCAGCCGCATTAGACGAACGGAGGTAGCGATGAACTTCAACAGCATCATGATCGGATCGGAGGATCCCAAGCGGCTCGTCGATTACTACACGAAGATCCTCGGCAAGCCGGCCATGTCGGAAGGGGGCTATGACGGCTGGCAGATCGGCAGCGGACGGATAACGATCGGCCCCCATGACGAGGTCAAGGGCAAGAACCCGACGCCGGGCCGGCTTATCCTCAACATCGAGAGCGAAGACGTAAAGGGGGACTTTGAGAAGTTCAGGGCTGCAGGCGCCAAAGTCGTCCGCGAGCCATACAACGTCGGAGGTGAGTCGCCCTATTGGATCGCGACCTTCGCCGATCCCGACGACAACTACTTCCAGCTCATGAGCCCGATGTAACTGATTTCCTGTTCATCGCCCGCCCAATCAGAGAGTGCGGGCCGGTTCGTGGCCGACGATCAGGTCTAGCGCTCACACCTTCCGCTGGCACTGACTGCCTTTTCAAGCCGGTCGCAATGGGTCCTGATTAGGTCGAGGAGGCCGCTGCCGAGTTCAATTCGAGAGTTCAAATAGTGTCCCCTCCCCCCGACCAGTTGTCGAACACGAATCCGATGATCCCGACCGTCGCATCTGTGAGCCTGCGGCTGTCATTACGGTGCGCCCACTATCGCTTCCCCGCTAAGTGCTGCCGAATCAGGCGAACGGTGCGTCCTTGAGGCCGAGCTGACGGCCCAATTGAAGCGCCTGGTTCTCCCGTCGGCGGCTTTCGGATGCACGGCCCAGGCCGCGCAGCGCCTTCGACCGGTCCAGCAGCGCGCGAGCCACGGACGGCCGCGCTTCCATGCCCTCGAACAACTCCGGCGGGTAGGTCGCCCAGCTGGGCCCGCGTCGAGGCAAGCAGGCCCTTGGTTTTGTGGCGCAGCGGACCAGTTGCGGCGGTGGAAGACTTTCGCTGGATCCGAGAAACTGGGGTTACCATGGCCTCAAACGCATGTTTGGGGGACTGCGCTTAGCTCCGAGCGTCCGGCTTGCGCTCGAGCGCCGGTGCGCGGGAGCCTGCGAGGCGTGCAGGCTGGACTGGCGGTGGGCCCTTTTCGTCTTCAAGATCGAGGCGGCCCGGCCGGCGACTGCTGACAACCTGATTGTCCTCTGCGGCACCTGCTCGGCGAGCCGCGAAGACGGATTCGCCCCCTTCGTAGGAAGGCGCACCACCCGCGACCGGATGCGAACCGCCAACAACCGACGGGCCGGCGCCCAGCCGCTCACGGACGGTCGCCGACGCGCGCTGATCAAGGCCCGCGGCAGCGCGTGTGAGGTGTGCGGGGCGGCGGCCGCGGAACGTGTGCTGCAGGTGCATCATCGGCTTGCCGTACTGCAGGGCGGCAGCGATGACGAGGCAAACCTCCAGGTCCTCTGTTTCGCCTGCCACCACGTGCTGCAGCCGTGCAACACCGGCTGCGGCGCCTGGGCGAGCAAGAAAAGAGGCATCTGCCACAACTGTCAGATGCGTGCACAGCTAGAGAGACTGATGCCCGGCGCTACCTGGGATGAGATTAAAGCCCGCTTTCCGGGCTTCGTCCAGCAGTGGAAGCCCGGTTATGAACCCAAGCCGCTGCCGCGAGCAATGGGCGAGGCATAAACACCGCCTCGGTCCACGTCCTGAACCTGTAGTACGACCACGCACACGAAGGTTCGCTCTAAGTTGCCACCGCGGCACGGCAAATCTACCGAGACGCCGGCTGCCCGACAAGGACGCACCACACGCTATCGATAAGCCAGTGCTTATCTGCATCCGGATATCAATCGGAGTGGGCTCCCGATAACTACCTCCTATCGCGAGCCGGAAGGCCATACCGTTAAGACGCCGCATGAGAGGCTTGCTCGAGTTGGTGCTGGAGGTCAACGATCTGGAGAAGTCGTTGGCTTTCTACTGCGGTGCTCTTGAGCTGGCTGAAGTTGAACATTGGCCGCCGCCTCGCGTGGCGACGTGGCTCTCAATCGGCCGAAACGCCGTTCTCGGCCTTTGGCCTAGTGCCTCGGGGGGAGAGGGGGTTGCCATTGCCGGCTCCCGGGGTGGTTCGCACGTCCATTTCGCAATCTACGTCGAGCCAGGCAGCCTATCCATGTGGCAAGACAGACTAGTTGCGGCCGACTTCAAGGTGGTGGGGCCGATCGCATTCGCTCATGGCAACCGGTCCGTATTTGTCTCGGATCCGGATGGCAATGTCGTGGAGCTAGCAGACTGGACTGTTGATTGGTCTGGGGAGGGAATACAAAGGCCGGGTTGACTCTGCCTGAGTATGGCCGGCTGAAGGGCGGCAAAAGTCGATCTCGGATCGTCCAGACCGCGGCGCGCCCTGCCCTGATATGCTCCCGCGCCGGTGCTGGGCTTCCTCTCGATGCTGCTTCGCATCCTGATTGATTTCTGTCGTTCCCGCAAAGACCTCGCGCTCGAGAACCTCGTCCTGCGCCACCAACTCGATGTCCTCCTACGCCGTAAGCCAAAGCCACGTCTACACAAACGGGATCGGATCCTTTGCATCTGCGTCCGGCGGCTCTGGCCGGTTGGACGAGTAGCTTGGCCGCGACTGCGGAAGGCAAATCGAAGGAGCGATTTCTCTCTGACGCGCTGAATTCTGTCAGTCGAAGTAGATGCCGCCATTGACGTCGATCACTTCGCCGGTCACATAGCTTGCCTCTGCGGAGGCTAGGAATAGCGCCGCGTTAGCAACATCTTCGGGTACCCCGCTTCGGCGCACCGGCGCCGTGTCGCTAATGGTGCGGTCGAGCTCGGCCTCCTGCTTAGCGTCGAGTGCTTTGGTCGCGATGCCCGTGAGAATGAACCCAGGCGCAATCGCATTGCTAGTGATGCCATAAGGACCCAGCTCACGGGCCGCAGCTTGGCAAAGCCCAATCACACCCGCTTTGCTAGCGGCGTAGTGGGCAGTCCCGATGATCCCCCCTCCCTGCTTGCCGGCGACGCTGGAGATCCAAATGACACGGCCCCAACGGCGAGCCATCATTCCTGCGACAACGGCTCTGAGGCAAACAAAGCCTCCCCGAAGGTTGATTGAGAGCAGCCTGTCGAAGTCATCCGTCGAGAGCTCCCAAATGGGCATGCGCTGCGTTACACCTGCGTTGTTGACGAGGATGTCGACTGGTCCGATCTCATGCACTGCGGCCAGAACTGAGCTCTCGTCAGTCACGTCCATTAATACGGCGCGGCTCGCGGCTCCGATCGCCGCAGCGTTGCGGGTGGCGCCATCGATGTCAATGTCGCTTAGCACGACCTCGGCGCCGGCCGTTGAAAAAGCACGGGCGATCGCATTTCCCAGGCCAGTTGCAGAGCCCGCGCCCGTGACCAACGCGACCTTACCGACGAGCGTCACAGATGACATCTTATGTGTCGCCAGCCGTCAGTCTCACAAACCTGAATTCGACGTCGGCGGTCCTGATCCACTTCACGCCAGATCCGTTGAGGCCGACGAACAGCCTCCAAATCCGGAGTCGGATCTACGGCTTGCGGATCTAGCCTCGGCCGACGAAGGGCATTTCGATCGTTTCAGCGGTTTCTCGACGAGAGTCCATAGGGTCGGGACCCTGAGGCTGCGGATTGGGCAGCTCAGGTGTGGTGAACGGTGCAGCTACGGGTGCCGCCACGACAGCCAAGATGATGCGATGAAGGAGCGGGCCTCCGCTCCCATGGTTAAGGGTCGAGATTGATCTCGCCCGCGATCATGCAACCGACAGGAAGGAGGCATCGATGTCCACGAGGGTGACGCCATCTTCGCGTCCGCCCTGAAGGCGCTGATTGTCCAAGGCGCCCGTCTCAACCGAAGCTGAGATCGGCTCGGCAAGCCCCGCTGCTTCGATCCCATGGGAGTGGGCACGGTCGTCGTGAAAATCGGGTTGGGCGTCGGCAATCATCCGCGGCGCAGGGTGGCGATGAGGATGGTGGCGACCGCAACGTGCATCAGCGCCAGCGAGGCTTTGGCCGATATCGTGGTTCCAGCAACCAGGGGAAAGCTCAAAGAGATGACCAGAGCAGCGATTGAAACGGCAGTCCAGATTGTGATGGCGCGGGACGAGATCTTCTCGAGCGCGACGAGCAGGCCCAGGCCTGCCGATGAACCAATCAAGCTGGCGATTACCACTAGTCCGATCCCGATGTTCTGGGCGTCAGCGTTTCCGAACCGCGTGGCGAGGTGAACACCAAGAACAGGCACTGCGACGGCCCAGACAGCCACCGCGGCGAGAGTCGCACCCAGAACACCGAGGGCTCGACTTCGGATGACGTTGGCGGTGACCGGCGTATTGGCGACAGGGCTAGTGACCATCAGAAGACTCCTTTTCATTGAGCGTTGGGAGGCGCTCGTCCGCTAGAATTACTTAGGCGCCTAATCTTAGGCGCCTAATGAAATGGAGTCAAGCTGCTTATGAACTTTGATCAGGCAGACGCACTAAACGAGGCGATTCGCGCTGTCGGTATCCGCCATCGGGCTCTCGCCGTCGCGGCACTCGCCCCGATGGGCATCCACCCCGGACACAAACTGCTGCTTCTGGAGCTCGCGACTGGGCCCCGAACGCAGGCGCAACTTGCAGCCGCCAGTGGTTATGAGCCGCCTAGCATCACCGAGAGCGTCCGCCAGCTGGAGACGGCAGGGTTGGTCGTCCGTCGGCCCTCGCCAACCGACGCTCGGGCCACAATGGTCGAGCTGAGTGACCAGGGTCGGTCACTCCTGCCAAAGCTGAAGGCCGCATGGCGCCGCGTCGCAGACCAGACCGTCGCCGGACTGAGGACGACGACGGTCGACCACATGATTGAAGTTCTTACCGATCTCGCCACCGGACTTACCTCAACCGTCGCCCCGACCAATGACGTTCCGCGCTATCGAGCCCCCCGTCCGCGAACGAGGTGATGGAGGGCGACCAGCCGAAAGCACCCCGGCCGGGAATGAGCGGAGCACAAACAGGATGTCAGCCAGACGCTTCACACCATCGCGATCGAAGCTCGACGACTCAACGCACTCGTACCTATACCCTCACTGTCGTTGCCCAGGGTTGTAGGCGTAGGCCCGGACGTCGGCGACGCTCCACCAGTTGCCAACGGAAGTGGTCAATGTGACCCGGATGTACCGCACGGGGTGGCCGTCCAGGGTGATGGCCGTGATCAACTGGAGCCGGCCCGTAGCCACCGGCGCTACAAACGCCGGCTGCCTGATTTGAGCTCAGATGAATTTGTGTGCGTCACATGTCTCGCCGCCAGGCCGAAAGCGCTACGCGTGCAGGATCCTTCGGTTCACGTCCTTGACCGCATTGTCCGCATCTTCGAACGCCATGTCGTAGCCGATGAACTCGGACTGGAAGCCCCGGTTCTGCCACCTTGCGACGAAGTAGTCGGCGCCGGCGACCTGCGCGCTGCCCAGGGCTGAATCCGCGCCGAGCCCGGTTGCCTGCCCAAACGTCGTCGTTCCTCCGGCGAGCTCGATAAACCGAATGTCGCGCGGTCCGAGTCCCATGAG
>Ga0066683_10000004_pt1 | contig 31392 bp, 33 predicted proteins | sample GraSoiAngelo_132_FD_62296 | JGI IMG/M metagenome (GOLD analysis project Ga0066683, IMG submission 62296) | Grasslands soil microbial communities from the Angelo Coastal Reserve, California, USA - 14_0929_02_40cm | ecosystem: Environmental > Terrestrial > Soil > Grasslands | place: USA... | reverse complement strand
CCCGCGCACTGCGAAGGGGCCCCGACTGGCCCCCATTCCCCCCAGCGTTCGCAGCGGCCCGGCTTCGCCGGGCCGCTCGACTGTAAAGATGGGGGGCCCAGAAATGGCCCCCCATACCCCCCGGCCTTCGGAGCGGCCCGGCGAAGCCGTGCCGCTCCTCTATAGGCCCGCGCACTTATAGCCGGCGCACTGCCCCGAGATGGCCCCCTAATCTCCCCCAGCGTTCGGAGCGGCTCGGCGAACGTGCTGCTCCTCTATGTGCCGGGCGTTACGAGGGGGCTACTGCATTGGGGAGAATGAGGTGGGGCGCCAGATTTTGTTGACGACGCGCTCGACGAGGGGGCCGTTGGCTTCGCTGGCCTTGCGTGCGGCCAGCCACTCGGGGTCGGCCATGAACGTCTTCCAGATGCGGTCGCGCTCGCCGAGATCCGCCCACGACAAGATGTAGACCATCTCGTTCGACTCGCCGATGATCGTTTCCCAGAAGCCGACGACGTTGACGCCGTGCTTCTTGAACAGCTTCATCGTGACCTCGGCGAAGCGTCGCTGGATGTCGGGCATGCGGCCGGGCATCACGTAGTACGCACGATATTCGTAGATCATGGCGCCTCCTGCGGCGGGATTCCCGCGCGGCGCGCGGGGCGACGCGATGGTGGCAGAGGCCGGCCCGAGGCGCAACCGGTCAGGCAACGGGACGTTACGTTACCAGCTCAGGCGGCGTGGGGAACACTGCACAGCGCGTCGGTCTGGCGGCCGCAGCGCCCGCAGCTCACGGGCAGCACCGCGAAGCCTTCGCCTGTGTTCAGGTGCGCGACGACTTCGCGCGCCTGCTGGAGGCTGATGTTGATCTCCATCGCCAGACATGCCGTGCAGAGACGGCCGTCGTGGCGCGAGAGCACACTGCGCATGGCGGGCGCGACGCGCTGCGGTCGGTCTTTGGGACGCAGACGCGATGCGCGCAGCCCGTCGAGACAGCGCTCGTGCAGTCGCTCGTGGGCGAGACCCCACGCGAGCGGCTCGCCCGCGCGCAACTCGTGACGGCAGACCGTGCAGATTTCGGCTCGCGTGCCCGTCTGCACGTCCGCGAGGGTGGTCGTTCGAACTCTCGCTGGGCGCATACGCACTCGATGAGCAACGCTGATGCCAGTTAGTCCAGCGTCGCTGAGATCCTATGCAACGCGCAGCACAGGCACCGCGTCCTGTGAAATGCGCACCCTCGAACGCGGCATTTCGATTGCACTTCCTTTCACGCGTGGACCCGTCACGCGTGAACCCCGACACCAAACGTCAGGCGCGTCTGCCCCGGTTGCAGGCGCTCACGCGCGCGCCCCGGCGGCCGGCGATCGGCCGCGCGCTGGAGCGCTTCTCGCGGGCTCTCACCGAATGGGTCGGCACGTCGTGGGCGTTCGGCGTCGCGCTCGCCGTCGTCATCGCCTGGGCCTTCACCGGGCCGCTCTTCGGCTTCTCGGATACCTGGCAGCTCGTCATCAACACCGGCACCACGATCGTGACCTTTCTGATGGTGTTCCTCATCCAGCGCGCCCAGAACAACGACGCGCGCGCCATCCACCTGAAGCTCAACGAGATCGTGGCGGCGCTCCACGGCGCGTCCAATCGCCTCATCAACGTCGAAGACCTCACCGAAGACGAGGTGCGCCTGCTGCACCGGCACTATTCCCGGCTGGTCGCGCTGGCGCGTGAAACCGGCGAGCTGATGCAGTCGCACTCCGTGGAGGAGGCGGCCGCGCGCCACGAGCTCAAGCTGATCCGCGAGGAAACGCGCGGGTCCTAGCTCTACGGCATCGAGACCGTGGTGTTGTCGCCGCTGCTGGAGATCGTGAACGTTCCCGCTGCCGTATCCGCCGTATAGACGTAGGCCGCCCACCCCGTCGGAGGCGCCGGAACGGAGGCCATGAACGGACCGGCTACCTGGTTGACGCTGTTGGTCGCCGGAGCGGTGAGGTCAGTGAGCGCGGTCGGCACCACGCCCATATGCGCACCGTAGACCGCCGCCGCGGACGCCAGCGCGCGCGCGTCACCCTGGGCCTTCGCGACACGCGCGCGTTGCTGCACATTGGCGTAGAGCGGAACGGCGATCGACGCGAGAATGCCGATGATCGCGACGACGATGAGCAACTCGATCAGCGTAAAACCGCGCTGACTGTGCATCGTCTTGCGGGGGTTTACTCCGGCCATCTTTTCCTCCGTCAACGTGTGAAGCTCCGGTGGCCGGAACGAGCAGGAAGCGTGCCGCAGCCGATCTCTTCAAGCAAAACGAATCGTTCCACGTGCGGCGGTCTGAGGAGCGATCTAGATCGACAGACACTTCGTCGGCGCGCTGACAGCCTGCCGGGACGACAGAATGACTAACGGCGTGACGATTTGGTGAGGCGTTACGAGCTCACACCATCGAGCGCAAAAAATGGTGAGCCGTGCTGGGATCGAACCAGCGACCCCCTGATTAAAAGTCAGGCGCTCTACCAACTGAGCTAACGGCTCCCGTCTGAAATAGTAACAGGCCAGCAGAGATCGTCGCGTCACCGCGCGTACTGCGACGAGTCGGGCGCGCGGTGTAATGTCGGCGTCGAGCGGTCGGGTCGGCGCGCCGGGAGCCGCGGGAGCCGCGGGCGGCGTCTGGCATCCACTGTTGCCAGCGGGCCAGAAGCGGCGCCACCCACGAGGACGGCTGCCCGGCGCGCCGTCACGTGAAACTTGCAAGCCGCAGGCCGACGAATGCGCGCTACACGATGCTCGAGCGGACACTCGGGTACCAGCGCAGCAGCGGCGAGTCCTCACACAGAATCGTCTCGTCGCGCTGCGCGCCCGTGGAGATCAGGCAGAAGGGCACGCCGATCAGCTCCTCCAGCCGCTCCAGATAGCGACGCGCCTTCGCCGGCAGGTCGACCTCGTTCTTCGCGCCGGCGGTGGACGTCATCCAGCCCGAGATGTCCTCGTAGATCGGCTCGACCTTCGCCATCGCCGTCTCTTCCGCGGGAAAGTCCGTGACGATGTCGCGACCGAGCCGGTATCCGGTGCACACCTTGAGGGTCTCGCACTGATCGAGGACGTCGAGCTTGGTGAGCGCGACGGTGTCGAGGCCGTTGATGCGCACGGCGTAGCGCAGCACGACGCCGTCGAACCAGCCGCAGCGACGCGGCCGCCCCGTGGTGGAGCCGTACTCGTTGCCGCGCGCGCGGATCGTCTCGGCCATCTTGCCCGTCATCTCGGTGGGGAACGGCCCGCCCCCCACGCGCGTGGTGTAGGCCTTGGCCACGCCGAGGGCGCCGTGCAGCTTCGTGGGCGGCACGCCGGTGCCCGTGGCCGCGCCGCCGACCGTCGTCGAGGATGACGTGATGTACGGGTATGTGCCGTGATCGAGGTCGAGCATCGTGCCCTGGGCGCCCTCGAACAGGACGGAGTAGCCGCTGTCGATCCACTTGCTCAGCAAGAGGGCGGTGTCGGTGATGTAGGGCGCGAGCCAGCCCGCGTAGCGCAGGTACTGGTTGAGAATCGCGTCGACGCCGAAGGTCTCCGCGTCGTAGATGTCGCGCAGCACACGATTCTTCTGCGCCAGGTTGATCTCGAGCTTCTCGCGGAACAGCCGCTCGTCCAGCAGGTCGACCATGCGAATGCCGACGCGCGCGGCCTTGTCCACGTAGGCCGGTCCCACACCCTTGCCCGTGGTGCCGATGCGACGCTTGCCGAGCTTGGCCTCGGAGGCCCGGTCGAGCGCCGGGTGATACGGCATGATCAGGTGCGCGTTCTTGGAAATGTAGAGATTGCCGTCGAGGCGGACGCCGCGCTGGACGAGCGACTCCATCTCCTCGATCAGCGAGCCCGGGTCGATCACGACGCCGCAGCCGATGACACAGCGGCAGCCATTGTGGAGGATGCCCGAGGGAATCGAGTGCAACACGTACTTCTCGCGCCCGACGACCACCGTGTGGCCGGCGTTGTTGCCGCCCTGGTATCGCACCACGACGTTGACGTGGGGCGTGATGATATCCACCACCTTGCCCTTGCCCTCGTCGCCCCACTGCGCGCCGATCACCACGATGTTCTTAGGCATGCGCCCGTCCTCCCACACCCTCGAATGACTTCGCCGGATCCGCGAGCACGTCGGCGATGGCGAGCGTGCGCTCGCCGCCGCCCTTGAGGTCGAGCGCCAGCAGCTCGCCCGCGCCCGTGCGCGGCGAGCCGACCACGAGCACGTGCCGCACCCGCTGCGCGCGCGCATAGTCGATGGACTCCTCGAGACCCCGGCTGATGATGTCACGGGCCACGGAGGCCCCGAGATCGCGCAGTCGCCGAGCCAGCGACAGCGCGGCCGTCTTTTCGGGCGTGAAGTCGATGATGAAGAAATCGGGACCCGGCAGCTCGACCGGAATCTGTTGGTTCTCCATGATGGCCAGGGCCCGCGCGATGTCGAAGGCGAAGCCGACGGCAGGGCAGTCGTAGCCGAACCGGCCGAGCATGTCGTCGTAGCGGCCGCCGCCGGCGAGCGCGGCGCCGAAGCCCGAGACGTAGGCCTCGAAGTAGAGGCCCGAGTAGTAATCGAAGCCTCGGACCTCGCCGAGGTCGAGCAGCACGGAGTCGGCGAGGCCGTAGATCCGCAGCAGGCGATAGACCTCGGCCAGGTTGCCGAGCGCGCGGGCGGAGCGTGCGTTCTGCGCGTAGCGGCCGGCGCGCTCCAGCACGATCTCGCGGCCGAACAGCGTCGGCAGGGCGAGCAGCGCCTCGGCCACGTGCGGCGCCGGGGCCACCTCACGCACCAGCCGCTCGAGCGTGGAGGCGTCTTTGCGCGCGAGCGCCTCGCGCAGCGCCTGGCGGCGCGTGGCGTCGGTCGATGCCTCGTCGAGCAGACCGCGGAAAAAATCCGGATGGCCGAGGTCGATCTGGAAGCGCTCCAGCCCGAGCGCGCGCAGGCCTTCGATGGTCATCGCGATGACCTCGACCTCGGCCTCCGGCTTCTCGAGCCCGATCAGCTCGACGCCCGCCTGGTAGAACTCGCGGTAGTGCGACATCTGCGGCTCGTCGTGGCGGAAGACGTTCGTCACATAGGCGAGCCGCACGGGCTTCGGCTCGTCGCGCAGCCGCGTGGCCACCACGCGCGCGATCTGCGGCGTGATGTCGGCACGCAGGGCGAGCATGCGACCGGTCTCGCGGTCGACGAACTTGAACATGCTCTCCTGCACGCCAACGTCGGTGCCCATGGCCAGCACGTCGGCGAACTCGAAGGTGGGCGTCACGATCTCGCGATAGCCCCAGCGCGCGAACACGTCGAGCAGGCGCTCCTCGACATAGCGCTTGCGCGCCGCCTCGTCCGGCAGGTAGATGCGCGCGCCTTTCGGCAGCTGCGAGTGCACGGGCTTCACGCGCCGGCCTCCGGTCGCGCCTCGAGATGGGCCAGCGTGTTCATGCGATGCACGGTGGCCCAGTCGCCGGCGTACTCGATCTCCGTGATGCCGGCCGGCGACGCGTCGACGGACCAGAGCCGCTCGGGCCCGAGGCCCAGCGCGGCCAGCACGATGAGGCGCAGGACGATCGCATGCGTGACGACGATCGCCGTCTCCCCGGCGTGGGCGGCGATCAGACGCGCGAGCGCGGCATGCACCCGCGCGGCCGTGGCGCCGAGCGTCTCGCCGTCCGGTGGAGTCACGAAATGTGGCGTCAGTCCCCACGCCTCGGCCTCGCGCGGAAAGCGTTGCGCCAGCTCGTCGCGCCGCAGCCCCTCCCACGCGCCAAAGCCCATCTCGCGGAAGTCCGGCTCGACGCGCGGCTCCAGCCGGTGCGGCTTGGCGATGAGTTCCGCGCAGACGCGCGCCCGCTCGAGCGGGCTCGTGTACACGGCGGCGGCGGCGACACCGGCCAGTGCCTGGGCGACGGCGTCGGCCTGCAGGCGGCCGTCCGTCGTCAGCGGGACGTCCCGGGCGCCGGCGAACCGGCGGTCCCGGGAGTACTCCGTGGCGCCATGGCGTACAGCGAAGAGCGTCATCGCCTTCAAAACCCAGCCATTTTAGCGCAGGTGGCGCGCGGCCGGGGTAAAAGCGGCCTCAGGACTTCTCGACGAAGACCTTCTGCGCGGCGCGCACGCTGGCGCCGAAATCGACCGGCTGGCCGAGGTCGGCCAGCACCTGCTCCAGCGCGGCCAGGGCGATGATCACGTCGGTCTCGGCGGCGTAGCCCATGTGACCGATGCGGAAGATCTTGCCCTTCGTGGGGCCGCGGCCGCCGTCGATCGTGATGTTGTGCGAGGTGGCGAAGCCCGCCACCACGCGATCGGCATCGACGCCCGCCGGCACCTCGACCGCCGTGAGGGCGGGGCTCGGCGTCGTTTTGACGAAGACGCGCAACCCCAGGGCTTCGGCCCCGGCGCGGGTCGCACGCGAGAGCCGATCGTGACGCCGGAAAACGTTGGCGAGTCCCTCCGCCATGATCATGCGGAGCACCTCGCGCAGCCCGACCATGATCGACACGGCCGGCGTGAAGCGCGCCTCGTTCCTGGCGGCGTACTTCCGCTCCTCGGCGAGATCGAGATAGAACCTCGGCGAGGTCGAGCGCGCCACCGCGCGCCACGCCCGGTCGCTCAGCGCGACGATGCCGAGCCCGGGTGGCAACATGAGACCCTTCTGCGACGCGGACACGACGACGTCGATGCCCCACGCGTCCATTTGCAAGTCCGCGATGCCAAGGCTCGAGACGGCATCGACGATCAACATCGCATCGGTGGCGGCGGTCGCCTGTGCGTACGCGCGCACGTCGTGGAGTACACCCGTCGACGATTCGCTGTGCTGGACGAGCACCGCCTTCACGTCCGCGTTCGCGCGCAGCGCCTCGGCGATGCGCTCGGGAGCCACCGTCTCGCCGTGCGGCGCCGCGAGCTCGACGATCTGCAGCCTGTACGCCTTGGCAATGGCCAGCCAGCGCTGCGCGAACGCGCCCGCGTTGACGATGATCACACGATCGCCGGCCGACAGCGTGTTGGCCACCGCCGCTTCCATTGCGCCGGTCCCCGTGCACGCGGGCGTGAGCACCTCTTGTTGCGTCTGGACCAGGCGCTTGAGTCCCGCGCGGACCTCGGAGAAGAGGGCCTCGTACTCCGGCGTGCGATGGTGGATGATCGGCCGCGCCATCGCCAGCAACACTTCGCTCGGCACCGGCGTCGGTCCCGGCGCCATCAGCTGATACTTCTTCATTCGATTCACGACCTCCTCGTCGGCGCGGCGATCGTCGTCAATCCTAGCACGCCGCCTGCGGCGCTCGCGGCGTGGCCGAGCGCCACGACGAAGATCGCGTCGTGGCCCGCCGCGCGCGGCTGGAAGAAGCGCACGACCTCGTCGTCGTAAAACGTGAGCCCCGTCGCCCCGAAGCCTCGGGCGTACGCGGCCAGGTAGGCGCGGCCCCCCGCAAGCCCCGCCTCGAGATTGACGAGCCGATAGCCGCGCTCGCCGAACTCGGCCAGCACGCCCTCGAGACGCGAGAGAAAGAACAGCGTCACCGCCGCGTCGCCGCCGAGCGGCTGCTCGAGGCAGAGGAACGCGGCCTGGCGTCGGAAGTCGCCGGCCTCCAGCCGCTCGAGCGCGTGCTCCTCACGGCGGTAGACATACGTGCCGGGAGCCAGGCCGTCGACGGCATGGACGCTCATATAGATGTCCGTGAATGCGGAGGGCACGTCGGCAGGAACGGGCCGTGACGCGGCCCACAACGCGGCACCGAGATCGTCGAGGCTGATCGGCACGCGCGCGAAGTGACGTGTCGAGCCGCGTCGCTGAATCGTCTCGCCGAGCGCGCGGCCCTCCTGAGATTCCGAAGTCGGGAGCGCGACGGTTGGGCCGCCCGCGGCCAGCGATGCCGGCGCGCGGCCGTGACGCCAACGCGCGACGTCGTCAGGCGTCTGCAGCGCGGACACCGTGTGGGCGTGCGTGACCAGCGGCTCGTCCACCACGTGCCGCGAGAGCGGCACCGTGGCGTGCGCGATCGGCGCCGGCGCTCGACCGCTCGGCGCGCTCGCGGTCTGCGGGCCCAGCGAGACCAGCGCGAGCGCGACCTCACCCGCGCCGTCCACGCCGAGGAGTCGGTGGACCGCATCGTCGACGAACCCGGTGAACACCCGCGGCGCCAGCCCCAGCGCGGTGCCCGCCGCCAGCGCGTTGGCCAGCATCGTGCCGCCGTCCCAGAACAGATGACGGTACGTGCGCGCGCGATACTTCCATGAGTTGCGCCAGACGATGCCCGTCAGCGCCAGCGTCGCGGCCGCTCGGCCGGGTGTCGCATCGGCCACGGCCGAGGCCAGGGCGCCTCGGGCGTCATCGTCGCGCAGCCGCCGCAGTGTGAAATCGCCCGGGCAGAAGTGATAGACCCCGGGCGAGAGATCCTCGAGCGCGCCGACGATCACATAGACCTCTGTCTGGTACAGCGCGCCGGTCGACGCCGCCGCGCGGAACAGGACCTGCCCGCCGCCAGGATAGGTCTTCTGCTTCGTTACACCCGCCGTGTAGTAAAGGAGGGAGACGAGCGCGCTGAGCGTCAGCCTCGGCCGCGGCGGCGGCCCGTAGCCCGCGATCGCCGCCAGCGTCGGCGTCGCGAGCACGTCGACTTCGCGGGGCAGGTGCAGGCCGGGAATGTCCGTGTAGACCTTGAACGGAAACGGCTTGTTGTCCCAGTCGAGCGTGTGGCCGCCGGAACGGACGGAATCGGGCGTGTGCGCGGTCAGGTCGTGATAGCGACGCGCAACCGGCGCAGCGGCGTGGACCATCGGACTGGATTATCGCGCCGGGGTCGATTCCTCCCGCGAATGGGTATCGTTGTACCGTCGTGGACCGCCGGAACCCGCCGGGATGGCTCGCAACGAGCGTCGGCATCCCTGTTGCAGTACACGTTGGGCATGATGCTGCGAACGATCACGACGTCCTTCGATCTCTGGAGCACCGAGCAACTCCTGCTGGTCTATCAGCGGTACTACGGCAAGCTGGACGCCCAGGCGCGCCGAAGGATTCTCGAGACGGCACGTCTGAACGGCTGGGATCGCTCCTGGCGCGAAGGCGTCGAGTTGCTCGCCGCGTAACGCGGCTTAGAACCGGTAAGGCGGACGGTACACGCCGCGGTCGGTGACGATCGCGGCGATGAGCGCCGCCGGCGTCACGTCGAACGCCGGGTTGTAGACCGGCGATTCCTCCGGCGCCGTCAGTTGCCCTCCCACGTGCCGCACCTCGGCGGCGTCACGCTCCTCGATCACGATCTCCGTTCCCGACGCGATCGCCGGATCGATCGTCGAAAACGGCGCGGCGACGTAGAACGGCACCCCGTGATGCTTCGCCAGCACCGCCAGCGCGTAGGTGCCGATCTTGTTCGCGGTGTCGCCGTTGGCGGCGATGCGATCGGCGCCGGTGACAACGAGATCGACCTGGCCACGCGCCATCACCGACGCGGCCACGACGTCGGCGATGAGACGATGCGGGATGCCCTCGCGCACGCATTCCCACGCCGTGAGCCGCGAGCCCTGCATCACCGGCCGTGTTTCGTCCACCCAGAGGAGGGCAACCTTGCCCTGGGCGTGCGCGGAGCGGACGATGCCGAGCGCGGTACCGTAACCGGCCGTCGCCAGCGCGCCCGCGTTGCAGTGCGTGAGAATCCGCGCGTTCGACGGCACGAGTGCCGCGCCGTGGTCGCCGAGCGCGCGATTGGCGGCGAGATCTTCGGCGAGGATCGCCTCCGCCTCGGCGACCAGCCGGGCGCGCGCCTCGGCCACGGGCCGCCGCGTCAGACCGGCCGCGATCGCGCGCATGCGCTCGAGCGCCCAGAAGAGATTCACCGCGGTCGGCCGCGTGGCGGCCAGCCCCTTGATCGCGGTCTCGAGATCGGCCAACAGCGCCTCGCCGCTCGTCGCTGTGCTCTGGCGCGCGGCCAGCGCGACGCCGAACGCGGCGGCGACGCCGATCGCGGGCGCGCCGCGGACGACGAGCGCGCGGATGGCCTCGGCGACGTCTTCCCAGCGCGTGTACTCGCGCTCGACTTCACGTCCAGGCAAGAGCGTCTGGTCGAGGAGCACCAGTCGCTCGCCCGTCCAGCGGACGGGAGCGATCGCGCCGATCACAGGTCCGTGAGGCCTCCGCTCCACCAGCGCACCGCCCGCTTCAGCCACTCGTCGAGATCGATGTTCATCTTGAAGTTGTGCGCCTTGCCCTCGCGCTCGACCCGCCCGTCGAGGCTGAAGCCGTCCGTGCGCGTCTCGCCGTTGAGCCAGGCGCCGCCCGTGTAGCCCTCGCGCCCGAAGAGCCGGCTGCCGAAGCGGAAGCCTTTGAGGCCGAGCTTGAGATCGATGTCGAGCGAGTGTTCGGTGGTCATGCCTTGCGGCTTGGCGGCGTCGGGCGTCGCCGCGTCGGGCTTCGCGTCACGCTCCGTATCGGCCGGCGTCGTCAGTGAGTTGTGATCGGCCCACGCGGGGGCCGTCGTGCACAGCGCCGCTGCGAGCACTCCCAGGACCAGCATCGTCTTCATCGTTCTCCTCCTTCGAGCCGTCGCCGGATCTCGGCCGGCGTCAGCCCCGTCACGCGCACCAGCTTGTCGCGCCCATGCTCACCGTGGACGACACGCACCGCGGAAGCCGGAACGCCGAGCGCCTCGGCCAGCAGCGCGCCGACCGCGGCGTTGGCGCGGCCATGCACGGGCGGCGCCGTCACCCGCACCGTCAGCGTCCCGTCCGCGCGCCAATCCCCGATGGCCGCGCGCGCGGCGCGTGGCTGCACGCGCACGCGCAGGAGATCGCCATCACGGGGCGCTCGCATCCGCTTCGCCGGGCGGCAGGTCCGCCGCGAGGATCCGGTGATAGCGCTCGAGCGTCGCCATGACTTCCTCGACGAGCTGCCGCCGCGTCCGCTTGAGCGTCATGATGTCGGCGCGGATCTTCCCCTCTTCGCCGCGCGCGGCCTCCACCGCCTTCTCGCCGCTCAGCTCCGCCTCGCGCAGGATCAGCTCGGCCTCGCGCCGCGCGTTGTTCTTCATCTCTTCGACGAGCCGCTGCGTCGTCACCAGCGTGTCCTGCAGCGTGCGCTCGCGCTCCGTGACCCCGCGCGCGCGCTCCTCCTGGGCCGCGATCTGCTCCTTGAGCAGCGCCACTTCCTTGAGGACGGCCTCGTAGTCCTCGGCGACGTCGTCGAGGAACGCGTCGACCTCCTGGGGGTCGTAGCCCTTGAACATCTTGGACGAGAACTGCTGCTGCCGGATGTCATGCGGAGTGATGCGCATCGACGCCTCCCGCCCTACCCGAGGCTGTAGGCCAGCTGATAGAGCGTTTTCACCAGGAATCGCTGCAGGAAGATGATGGCGATGATCACGATCATCGGCGAGAAGTCGATCGGCATGTCGGGCAGGCGCCGGCGGATCGGGCGCAGCACCGGCTCCGTCGCCCGGTGGAGAAAGCGCACGATCGGGTTGAACGGGTCGGGGCTGACCCACGAAACGATCGCGCGCCCGATGATGATCCAGATGTATGCCCACAGCAGGTAGTCGATCACGACCGCGAGCGCCTCGATGAGATTGCCGATGATGAACACGTCAGGCCGGCCCGCGCCCGAGCTCGCGCGAGCGCAGCGTCGCGCGCTCCACCGCCCGGATGAAGGTCGTGCGGACACCGCCCTCTTCGAGCGCGGCGATGCCGGAGATCGTGGTGCCGCCCGGCGAGCTGACCATGTCCTTGAGAGCGCCCGGATGCAGGCCGGTCTCCGCCAGCAGCTTGGCGGCGCCGAGCACCGTCTGTGTGGCCAGCGTCATCGCCGTCGCGCGGTCGAGGCCCATCTTCACGCCGCCGTCGGCGAGCGACTCGATGACCAGCGCCACGTAGGCGGGGCCCGAGCCCGAAAGGCCGGTGACCGCGTCCATATGCTCCTCGTCGAGAACGACGACGCGGCCCACCGCCGCGAAGATCTCCTGCGCCGTCTCGAGGTCGTCCTGGTCGAGGCCGGGCGTGCGCGCGATGGCGGTCGCGCCCTCGAGCACGAGCGCGGGCGTGTTGGGCATGACGCGGATGAGCCGCGGATACTTGCCGAGGATCGACTGGATCGTCGCCGTGGAGACGCCGGCGGCGAGCGAGATGAGCAGCGGGCGATTGGTGAGCGCGGGCAACGTCTCGCGCAGGACGGCGGCCATGATCTGCGGCTTCACGGCGAGGATGACGACGTCCGCGCCACGGACGAGCGCCGCGTTGCCGGCGAGCGCGCGCAGGCCGTACTGATCGGTGAGCTGCTGCACGCGATCGGTGCGCACGTCGGCGACGAGGATCGTGTCGGCGGGGACGAGGTTGGATTGGACGAGCCCGCGGATCAGCGCCTCGCCCATGTTGCCCGCGCCGACGAAGCCGACCTTCTTGCCCTTGACGCTCACGCCGGCCCCCCGTGCGGATAGCGCACTTCGGGCAGGCCCGGAATGCGCGGCGCGCGCGGGCCGAAGATGGCGGTGCCCACGCGCACCATCGTCGCGCCCTCCTCGACGGCGATCTCGAAGTCGCCGCTCATCCCCATCGAGAGATCTGCGAGACCGTGCCGCTCCGCGAGCTTGCGCAGCGCACGGAACCACCCGCGCGAGTCCTCGGCGCGGTCCACCGCGGGCGGAATCGCCATCAGTCCGCGCAGACGCAAGCCGCCGAGCGCGGTGAGCGCTTCCACCGCGGTCTCCACCGCCTCCGGCGGCCAGCCTCCCTTGGAGGGCTCGATGGCGACGTTGACCTGCACGAGCGCGTCCACCGGACGGCCGCGCGCGCGGGCGCGGCGGTCGAGCTCACGCCCGAGGTCGATGCGATCGACGGAGTGGACGACATCGAACAGCTCGAGCGCCTCGCGGACTTTGTTCGTCTGCAGGTGCCCGACGAGATGCCACGCCACCGGTCGCCCGAGCTCCGCGACCTTGTCACGCGCCTCCTGGACCCGATTCTCGCCGAGCGCGCTGAGTCCCGCCGCCAACGCGGTCCGAATCCGTCCGACGTCGACCGTCTTGGACACGCCGATGAGCAGCACGTCCTCGGCGCGACGCCCGGCCCTCTCCGCGGCGCGCGCAATGCGCTCGCGGACGCGCTCGAGATTGGTGCGGATATCCTGCTGCATAGCCAGCATCGGGGATTCTAGCACGCGCTTCTGCTATCCTCGGAGGGCATGCCTCCGCTCGGCGACCTCGCGCTGATGATCCAGTCGCGTTATCCATTCATCGCGGTCGAGACGTCGGAGGAGGACCGTCTGGAGACGACGCTGGCGGAGATCGCCGCGGACCTGCGGGTGCCGTTCTTCGTGTGGACGGTGACGAACGGGCTGCATCGACACGGCCTGCCCAACGCCATCTACGACAGCCAGCAGCCGCTGAAGGGCCTGAACAACGTCGCCACCATGACGGGCGAGGCGATCTTTCTCATGAAAGACCTGCACCGCTACCTCGGCGAGCCCGCCGTGGTGCGCAAGTGCCTCGATCTCGCCCCGGCCTTCGGCCACGACCGCCGCGTGATCGTGATGTCGGCCGTCAAGGTCGAGCTGCCGGCGGAGCTCGAGCCGCTGACGGCACGTTTCACCCTCGCGTTGCCGGACGCCGCCGAGCTCAAGAGCGTCGTGAAGCGCGTCGTCGCCGAGTGTTCGCGCGAGCGGCCGGTCTCGATGGGACTGTCGCCGGCCGACCTGGACCGTCTCGTCGATCGGCTGCGCGGCTTCACCACGTTCGAGGCCGAGCGGGCGATCACCCAGGCGATCCTGCGCGACAACACGCTGGATGCCAGGGACGTCGACTTCATCGTCGAGCTCAAGAAGGACATGCTGCGCAAGGACGGCGTGCTGGAGTACGTCTCGCCGGAAGAGAATCTCGCGGAGGTCGGCGGCTTCAAGAACCTCAAGGCCTGGCTCGAGAAGCGCAAGAAGGCGTTCACGCCGGAGGCGAAGACGTTCGGCCTCGAGCCGAGCCGCGGCATCCTCCTGCTCGGCGTGCAGGGCGCGGGCAAGACGCTGGTCGCGCGCGCCGTCGCGCGCGAGTGGGGACTGCCGCTGCTCAAGATGGAGCCGGGCCGGCTCTTCGACAAGTACATCGGCGAGACCGAGAAAAACCTCGAGCGGGCGCTGCGCATGGCCGAGCAGATGGCGCCGTGCGTGCTCATGATCGACGAGCTCGAGAAGGGCCTGTCCTACAACCCTGGAGGCGATGCCGACGCGGGACTCTCGAAGCGGGTGTTCGGCCGCCTGCTCGCATGGCTGCAGGACCGCAAGGCGCCGGTCTTCGTGGTCGCCACGTCGAACGACATCGGCCAGCTGCCGCCCGAGCTGACGCGCAAGGGACGCTTCGACGAGATCTTTTTCGTCGACCTGCCCAACGCCGAGGAGCGCCGCGAGATCTTCGCCATCCACCTGCGCAAGCGCAAGCGCGACCCGCGACTGTTCGACCTGACCGAGCTCGTCGCGGCCTCCGACGGCTTCAGCGGCGCCGAGATCGAGCAGGCGGTGGTGGCGGCGCTCTACACCGCATTCTCGCGCGGCGTCGAGGTGACGTCCGCCATCCTCGTCGAGGAGCTGAAGGCGACGAAGCCGCTGTCCGTCACGCGCGCCGAGAGCATCACCGCGCTGCGCGACTGGGCGCACGACCGCACAGTCATGGCGAGCTGAGCGCAGAATCAGCTGAGCGCACAATCAGCTGAGCGCACAATCGAGGACCGCCACGGCTTCGCCGCGGCGGTCCGAACGTTGGGGGGTTTGGGGGGCCATGTCGGGGCCCCCCATTACGGCAAAGCCGCGACGGTGACCAGCCGGCCGCGATTACCTTTGCGGTAGGAATAGAACAGCGCGGGATGACACGCCGTGCACAGGCGCGGATTCTCGATGCGCGCCGGATCGACGCCGGCATCAGCCAGCAACTCCTCGTTCGCCGTCCATAGATCCAGCAGCAGGCGGCCGTTCGACGACGGCCGCGCCCACCGCCGCCAGCGCGTCTCACCGAACGCGTGCGTGAAGTCGCTGACGACCGGCTCGTCGACCTCGTAGCAGCACGGGCCGATCGAGGGCCCGATGGCCACGCGCAGGCGCGCCGGACTCGCGCCGAGCGCCGTGGCAGCGGCGACGGCGGACTGTTGAGCGCGCTTCACCGTGCCGCGCCAGCCGACGTGGGCGAGCGCCAGCGCGGCGGACTCCGCGTCCCAGAGCGTGATGGCCAGACAGTCCGCCGTGAAGACGGCCAGCGGCATGCCGCGCTCGGCCGTGGACAGCACGTCGACGGCGCCGGCGACGCCGCCGCGCGTGAGCCCGTGCGCGACATCGGCGCCGTGAACCTGGCGGGCGTACGCGACGCGCGCGAGATCGAGACCCGCGGCGGCGAGGGTCTCGTGCGCATCGCTCGTGAACGGCGACGTCGGCTGCGAGGGTGACGTGACGCCCGGACAGTGGCGCGTCGTGCTCGCGTGCGGCAGTCCCGCCGCCGCCAGCGCCGGGAACGTAAAGTAGCGTGGCGGCTCACCGTGCGCTGTGAGTGACGTCATATCGCGTCATCCCACTATAGAGGAGCGCCCCGACCATAAGGGGGCGTAGCCCCTTCGCTTAAAAAACTGGGGGGCCATTTCGGGGCCCCCCAGTTACCTAATCAGCGCTGCGGCGCAGAAACGTCGGCACATCGTAGTCGTGCTCGGTGTCGAGCGCGCTGTCGCCGTCGGCGCGCGCCTCGCCGGACCGTCGCCGCCACGCGGGCGGCGCGCCGTTCGCCGATGTGCCGCCCACCGAGCGCGACGCGCGCGGCAGGTCGACGATCTTGCCCGCCGGCTCCAGCTGCGTCTTCTTTTCCGTGAACCCGGTGGCGATGACCGTCATCCGCACCTCGTCCTCGAGACTCGGATCGAGAACGGCGCCGAAGATGATGTTGGCCTCCTCGTGCGCCGCCTCCTGCACGATGCGCGCGCCCTCCTCGACCTCGTGGATCGATAGATCGTGGCCACCCGTGAAGTTGATGAGGATGCCGCGCGCGCCCTCGATCGACGTGTCGTCCAGCAGCGGGCTCGCCACCGCTTTCTGCGCGGCGTCGAGCGCACGGTTGGCGCCGCGGCCGACCCCCGTGCCCATCATCGCCATGCCCATGCCCGACATGATCGTGCGGACGTCGGCGAAGTCGAGGTTGACGAGGCCGGGAACGAGGATGAGATCGGAGATCCCCTGCACGGCCTGCTGCAGGACGCTGTCGGCGACGCGGAAGGCCTCGAGCAGCGGCGTGCCGCGATCGACGACGGACAGCAGGCGCTGGTTGGGGATCGTGATCAGCGTGTCGACGACGGTGCGGAGCGCTTCCAGGCCCGCCTCGGCCTGGAGCATGCGCTTGCGGCCTTCGAACGTGAACGGTTTGGTGACAACGGCGATGGTGAGGATGCCGAGATCGCGCGCGAGCGAGGCCACGATCGGCGCCGAGCCGGTGCCCGTGCCGCCGCCGAGTCCCGCCGTGATGAAGACCATGTCGCCGCCCTCGAGCAGCCGCGTGATCGTCTCGGGATCCTCGAGCGCGGCGTTGCGGCCGACGTCGGGGTTGGAGCCGGCGCCCAGCCCCTGCGTGAGCTTGGCGCCGAGCTGGACCTTGACGGGCGCGGGCGAGCTGCGCAGCGCCTGCATGTCCGTGTTGGCGACGATGAAGTCGACGCCGGTGAACTGCGCGGCCATCATGCGGCTCACCGCGTTGCCGCCGCCGCCACCGAGGCCGATCACCTTGATCTTCGCTGCCGCTTGCGGCGCGTCGTCCAGCTCGAAGAGCGGGCGCCGTGCGCGATCTCGCTCCATCCGGTCCTCCTCTTGTGGGCGGGCCGCCGCCCGCCGCGTTCGTACGCCTCCCTCGCTGCTCGTCGTCGCGAAGAGCGGCGGTTGCTCGCCGCCGCGCGATCGTCCTCCGCTAGAGGACTTCACTGAGCCATCCCATGAGTCGCCGGCCCCAGTGGCCGAGACCCGCGCCGCTCGTGTCCGACCACGTGGTCGCCGGCTGCTGCCGGCGCGCGCCGTACAACGCGAGCCCCACCCCGGTGGCGTACATCGGGCTCTGCACCACCTCCGCGAGGCCGCCGAGGGAAAACGGCACGCCCCGGCGCACGGGTTGATCGAAGACCGATTCCGCGAGCTCGGGCACGCCCTGCATGATCGAGCTGCCACCCGTGACGACGACGCCCGCCGTCGCCGCGTCCTGGAAGCCCGCGCGCGTCAGCTCGCGCGCGACGAGCGTGAAGATCTCCTCGACGCGCGGCTGGATGATCTCCGAGAGCACCTGGCGCGAGAGCTGGCGCGGCTTGCGCCCACCCACTGACGGCACGTCGACGGTCTCCTCCGCCGGCACGAGCGCCGTGAGCGCGCAGCCGTGGCGCTTCTTGAGCGCTTCCGCGTCGGCCATCGGCGTGCGCAGTCCCACGGCGATGTCGTTGGTGATGTGGTCGCCGCCGAGCGGCAGGATCGCGGTGTGCCAGACCGCGCCGTCCCGCAGCATCGCGAGATCGGTGGTGCCGCCGCCGATGTCGATGACCAGGACGCCGAGCTCCCTTTCGTCGGGATAGAGGACGGCCTCCGCGGAGGCGATGGGCTCCAGCACGACGTCGTGCACGGTGAGGCCCGCACGGTTCACGGAGCGGATCACGTTCTGCACCGACGCGACGGCGGCCGTCACCACGTGCACCTCGACCTCGAGCCGCACGCCCGACATGCCGATCGGCTCGCGCACGCCGTCGGCGTCGTCGACCGCGAACGCCTGCGGGAGCACGTGCAGGATCTCCCGGTCTTGAGGGATGTTGATCGCGCGCGCGGCGTCCAGCGCGCGGTCGACGTCGGCCTGGCTCACCTCGCGATCCTTGCCCGACACCGCGACGACGCCGCGGCTGTTCACCGAGCGGATATGGCCGCCCGCGACGCCGGCGTAGACCCCCGACACCTCGACGCCGGCCATGCGCTCGGCCTCGCCGACCGCCTGGCGAATCGCCTCGACGGTCGAATCGATGTTGACGACGACGCCGCGGCGCAGCCCGCGCGACGGCGCGGCGCCCACGCCGACGATGTCCAGTCCGTCGTCCGGCCGAGGTGAGGCGACGACGGCGCAGATCTTCGTCGTGCCGACGTCCAGCCCGACGATCAGCTCGGGCGTCTTGTTGCGTCTCACCGGGGCGCCCCGCTGCGAAGCACCACCTGGTCCTTGAACCGCAGATCGACGCCGCTCACGTCCTGCGTCGCCACCTGCGCCAGGACGCCCTCCAGCCGCGCGAGCCGCTCGTCCCACTCCTCGGTGCCCAGCCGCACCTCCACGCCGTCGACCGTATAGAGCACCGGCCCCTCGGGGCGGCTCATGTCGATCTCGGAGATTTCCGCGGCGAGCGCGCCGCCCGAGCGCAGCAGCGCGCGAATGAGCGCGACGGCCGCGCGTGCCTTCGGTCCCGGCGCGGTCCGCATGGAAGCCAGCTCCTCCTCGGTGAGTCCGCTGATCACCGGGACGCCCGGCGCGACCGCGCGGCGCTCCTCGCCGAGCACGTGCCCGTCCTCGTCCATCCAGTGCAGGCGCGCGGCGTGCACGAGCGTGAAGGGCCGACGTTCCTCGACGAGGATGGTCACGCGGTTGGGCAGGTCGCGCACGACGTCGGCGCGACGGATTTCCGGCAGCGCGGCCACGCGCGCGGCCACCGCGCTGCCGTCGAGCGTCCACAGATTCGCGCGGGGCGGGATCGCCGCCGCGGCGAGAATTCGCGCGACCGGCACGCGCGAGGCGCCCTGCACCTCGACGGCGGCGACCGCGAACCGCGGCGATGTCGTGACCCACCACCCCGCGCTCAGCACCGCCGCCGCGACGCCGAGCACCAGCGCGACGGTCACCACGCGCCGCTTCAGGCGCGCGAGCGCCGCGGGCGGACGCGCCCGCCGCCGCGCTCGGCGTTGACCGGCGACGAGGGACGTGCGCTCGCCCAGCTCGGCCAGCGCGCCCACGCCGCGCGGCGAGAGCAGGCCTCTACTCACCGAGGATGCGGATCTCGGTCTCGAGCGTGATCCCGAAGTGGCTGTGGACCCGCTCGCGCGTGAGCTCCATCAGGCTCAGGATGTCGGCGGCGCCCGCACCGCCACGGTTCACGATGAAGTTGGCGTGCTTGGACGAGATCTCGGCGCCGTTGATCCGCTTGCCGCGCAGGCCGGCCTTCTCGATCAGCCGCGAGGCCAGATCACCCGCCGGGTTCTTCCAGACGAACCCCGCGGAGGCGAGCGCCAGCGGCTGCGTCGACTTCTTCTGCTTCAGCCGCGCGCGGATCTCCTTCTGGATTTCCGGCAGCGGCCGTCGGTGGAGCTGCATCCGGCAGCCGATCAGCACGGCGCTGGCCGGCAGGTGGAAGGCGCGATAGCCGAAGGCGCCGGCGGGCTTGAACTCGCCGAGCGAGCCATCGGGGTGCAGGAAGTAGACGGCGCTCACGAAGTCGCCGATCCAGCCGTCGACAGTGCCGGCATTCATCGCGAGCGCGCCGCCGATGGTCGCGGGAATGCCGACCAGGCTCTCGATGCCGCCCAGATTGAGGGCGGCCGCCTCGCGGATCAGCGCCGAAAGCGAGACGCCGGCACCGGCCAGCGCCTCCTCGCCGTGGAACTCGGCGCGGCCCAGGCAGCCCTCGAGCTTGAGGATGACGCCGTGCACGCCGCGGTCGCGCACTAGCAGGTTGTTGCCGCCGCCGACGACGGCCACCGGCAGCTGCTCGCGGTCGGCGAACATCAGCGCGTGGCGGATGTCTTCGACGTCCTGGGGGACGACGAAGATGTCCGCAGGACCGCCGATGCGCAGCGAGGTGTGGAAGCTCAGCGGCTCTTTGAACCGCACTTCCCCTCGGATCTCTCCTAACATTGAGGCCTCCGTTCATCCGAACCGGTTTCGAGCCGACGGAGAATCTCGGGTCCGAGCTGGCCGACGTCGCCGGCGCCCAGCGTCAACACGATGTCGCCGGGGCGCGTGATCTCGCACACGTGCGCGACGACCCGCGCGCGATCGCCGCCCAGATAGGTCACGTTGCGGTGACCGTGGGCCCGGATTCCTTCCGCGAGAGCGGCGGCGCTCACGCCCTCGATCGACGCCTCGCCGGCGCCATAGATGTCCATCACGACGAGCACATCAGCCTGGTTGAACGCGGTGAGGAAGTCGTCGAAGAGGTGCTTGGTGCGCGTGTGGCGGTGCGGCTGGAACACCGTGACGACGCGCGCGTCGAATCCCGCCTTGGCGGCGGCCAGCGTCGCCCGGATCTCGGCGGGGTGGTGGCCGTAATCGTCGACGACGGTGACGCCGTCGGCGGTGCCACGCACCTGGAAGCGGCGCTGCACGCCCGCGAAGGCCGCGAGCGCTTTCTGGATGGTGACGAACGGGATCTCGAGGTCCAGCCCGACGCCGACCGCGGCCAGCGCGTTGAGCACGTTGTGACGGCCGGGAATCGCGAGCGTGCACTCTCCGAGCAGCGCGCCGTGTCCGTAGACCTCGAAGCGGCTCGTCATGCCGGCCAGCCGCACGCGCCGTGCGACGAGGTCGGCACTCGACTCCAGACCGTAGGTCACGACGCGCTTCTCGACGCGTGGGATCAGCCGCTGGATGTTCGGCTCGTCCAGGCACAGCACAGCCGCGCCGTAGAACGGCACCTTCCCCACGAAGGCCACGAAGGCGTCTTGAATGGCCTCGAGCGAACCGTAGTGGTCGAGGTGCTCGGCGTCGATGGTCGTCACCACGGCGAGGGTCGGATCGAGCTTGAGGAACGAGCCGTCCGACTCGTCGGCCTCGGCGACCAGGAAGTCGCCCTGCCCGAGCCGCACGTTGCTGCCGAGACTCGTCACGCGGCCGCCGACGATGATCGTCGGGTCATAGCGCCCCTCGGCGAGGACGGCGCCGATCATCGACGTCGTGGTCGTCTTGCCGTGCGTGCCGGCGACGGCGATCCCGTACTTGAGCCGCATCAGCTCGGCCAGCATCTCGGCGCGGGGGATCACGGGCATCGCGCGCTGCCGCGCCGCCTGCAGCTCGGCGTTGTCGCGGGGGACGGCGGAGGAGTACACGACGACGTGTGCGCCCTCGATGTGCGCCGCGTCGTGGCCCGTGAAGACCTTGGCGCCGAGCTGCTCCAGCCGCTCGACGGCGTCGTTGCGGCGGGCGTCCGAGCCCGTCACGCGGTAGCCGAGATTGAGCAAGATCTCTGCGATGCCCGACATGCCGGCGCCGCCGATGCCGACGAAGTGGATGTGCTGATAGCGCTTAAACATGGGCGTGCTGACTGATGTTGAGGAGCATGCCCGTCGCCAGCATCGTCATCAGCAGCGCGGTGCCGCCGAACGAGATGAACGGTAGCGGCAGTCCCTTGGTCGGCAGCAGCCCGGTGACGACACCGAGGTTCAGCAGCGTCTGCGTGGCGATCAGCACGGTGATGCCCAGCGCGAGATAGGCGCCAAAGGCGTCCGGCGCTCGCAGCCCCACGCGCAGCCCGCGCCAGACGAGGACCGCGAAGAGCGCGACGATCGCGACGGCGCCCACGAACCCGAGCTCCTCGCCGAGGATCGCGAAGATGAAGTCCGTGTGCGACTCCGGCAGATAGAAGAGCTTCTGCCGGCTCGCGCCGATGCCCTGGCCGAGCACGCCGCCGTTACCCAGCGCGAGCCACGACTGGATGATCTGAAAGCCGCCGCCGCGAGGATCGGCCCACGGATCGACGAACGCGGTGATCCGCCGCATGCGATAGGGCGCCATCCAGATCGCGACGACGATCAGCGGCAGCGCGGGCGCCGCCACCCACGCCAGATGCTTGATGGGGCTGCCGGCCAGGTAGAGCAGCGCGAACGTGAGCACGATCAGCGTCATGCAGTTGCCGAGATCCGGCTGTAGCAGTACGAGCCCCGCCAGCACGCCGCCGACGAGCAACGGCGGCAGCGTGCCCGTGCGGAATTCTTCCAGCGCTCCGCGCTTGCGCGCGAGGAACGCCGCGAGGTAGACGACCAGGGCGAGCTTGGCGAGCTCGACCGGCTGGAACGAGACGGGGCCCAGACGGATCCACCGGCGCGTGCCGTTGATGGCCTGGCCGATCGGCGGCACCAGCACGAGCACGAGGCACACGCCGGCCACGATCAGCGCGGGCATCATCGCCTTCTCCAGCCAGCGATAGTCGCAGCGCAGGGCCGCGAGCAGCACGCCCGCGCCGAGCAGCGCCCAGAACAGCTGCTTCTTGAGGAAGAAGTACGGATCGTGGAAGCGATCGGCCGCGACGACGGCGCTCGCGGAGTACACCATCACGACGCCGACCGAGAGCAGCGCAACGGCCGCGCCGAAGAGCCAGACGTCGGGCGTGAGCCGCCGCGGCATCAGGCGAGCTCCTCGACGAGCTTTTTGAAGACCTCGCCGCGGTGCTCGTAGTTGTCGAACATGTCGAACGACGCACACGCCGGCGACAGCAGCACCACGTCGCCCGCGCGTGCGGCCACGCGCGCGGCCTGGATGGCGCTCGCCATCGTGTCGGCGGCGGTGACGTCGATTCCCGCGCTGGCGAGCGCGGCGGCGATCTTGCCGCCGTCCTCGCCGATGAGGACGCCGTGGCGAACACGGCCACGGGCGGCGTCGGCGAGGGGCGTGAAGTCCTGGCCCTTGCCCTTGCCGCCCGCGATCAGCACGATGCGCTCCTCGAACGACTCCAGCGCCTTGATCGTCGAGGCGACGTTCGTGCCCTTCGAGTCGTTGTAGAACTGCACGCCGGCGATGTCGCGCACGAACTCGATGCGGTGTGCGACCGCGCGGAAGCGTCCGACCGCGCGGCGAATGGCGTCGATGCCGATCCCCGTCCACAGCGCACACGCCGTCGCCGCCAGCACGTTTTCGACGTTGTGCGCGCCGCGCAGCTGGATCTCCGCGAGTGGGCAGATGCGGTCGACGTGACCGTTGAGCCGCGCCACCAGCCAGCCGTCCTGCACGAACACGCCGTGCTCGAGGGCGTGCTGGCGGCTGAACCACAGCACGTGCGCCCGCGTGCGCGCCGCGAGGCCGCGGGCGCCCTCGTCGTCGGCGTTGAGCACCGCGCAGTCCTGCTCGGTCTGGTTCATGAAGATGCGCGCCTTGGCGTCGAGGTATGAGGCGAACGTGCGGTGCCGATCGAGATGATCTGGTGTGACGTTGAGCACGGCCGCCACGCGGGGCTGGAAGGCCTCGATGGTCTCGAGCTGGAACGACGAGACCTCGGCCACCACGAGGCCATCGGCGGGAAAGTCGAGTGCGCGCGCGGCGAGCGGCGTGCCGATGTTGCCGCCGACGAAGACCGGACGCGGCTGCTCCGCGAGCAGTGCGCCGGTGAGCGCGGTCGTCGTCGTCTTGCCGTTGGTCCCCGTGATGGCGATCGTCTCGGCCTCCATCGCACGCCACGCCAGCTCGAGCTCGCCGATGACCGGCACGCGACGCGCGCGCACGGGCGAGAGCTGCGCGCCGTCCAGCGGCACGCCGGGGCTGACGACGACCAGCTCGACGCCGTCGAAGGCCGCGGGGCCGTCGACGAGCCGCACGCCGAGAGCGCCGAGCGCGGCGACCTCCGCACCGAGCGAGGCGACGGCCTTGGCGTCGGTGCCACGCACGTCGGCGCCGGCGGCGGCGAGCAGGCGGGCGGCGGCGATCCCGCTCTTGGCGAGACCGACGACGGCTACCCGACGCTCGGCCAGCGTCGCCAGGTACGCGCGCCCTCTCGTCCCCACCTGCACCTCCTCCGCCAGGAAGCTCATGCGCTCCTTCCTATGCTCGCCTTAGACGGCGGGGCCCCAGCCCCGCGACGTCTTGCGGCTCGCACTACGGCTAGCGCAGCTTCAGCGTCGTGAGCGCCAGCAGCGCCAGCGCGAACGAGACGATCCAGAACCGCACGACGATCTTGGGCTCGGGCCAGCCGGTCAATTCGTAGTGGTGGTGTAACGGCGCCATGCGGAAGACCCGCCGGCCTGTGAGCTTGAACGACGCCACCTGCACGATGACCGACACCGCCTCCACGACGTAGATGCCGCCGATGAGCGGCAACAGCAGCTCGGCCTTGGTCAGCACCGCGAGCATGCCGATAGAGGCGCCGAGCGCCAGCGAGCCGGCGTCGCCCATGAAGACTTCGGCCGGATGACAGTTGAACCAGAGAAAGCCGATGGCCGCACCGATCAGCGCCCCGCAGAACACCGAGAGCTCGCCCGAGCCGCGGACGTTGAGAATCTTCAGATAGTCCGCCGCCCGGAAGTTGCCCGTGAGGTATGCGATCACGCCGAAGGCGGCGCCCGCCATGACGATCGGGCCGATCGCCAGCCCGTCGAGGCCGTCGGTGAGGTTCACCGCGTTCGAGGCGCCGATGATCACCAGCATCGCAAACAGGAACCACAGGGCGCCGAGATGGACGAACCAGCCCTTGAAGAACGGGATCGCCAGCACCGGCTGGAAGGCGTCGGCCGGCTGCCAGTAGACGATCTGCAGCAGCGCGAGCGCCATGATCACCTGCGCGGCAAGCTTGCCACGCGCCGGGATCCCACGCTTCGTGCGGATCTTCGTCCAGTCGTCCCACATGCCCACCAGCCCGTAGCCCGCAATCGCCAGCATCGCGACCCAGACATAGCGGTTGGCCAGATTCGCCCACAGGAACGTCGAGCCCAGGGTCGCGCAGAGAATGATCACGCCGCCCATCGTGGGCGTGCCCTTCTTGCTGCTGCGATGGTGCTCCGGCGTGTCCTCGCGCAGCGTGTCCGTGCCGTGCTGCATGCGCCGCAGACGTCGGATGAGCCAGGGTCCCACGATCAGCGAGATCACCAGGGCGGAGATCAGCGCCATGAAAGACCGGAAGGTCAGGTAGCGGAAGACGTTGAAGACGATGTGATCCTTGGCGAGCGGGACGAGCAGATAGTAGAGCATCGTCCATCCTCATCCCGAGGACCGATCGGTTCGGGCCAGACGCGCGACGAGCGCATCCACCACGCGCTCCATCCGCATGCCCCGCGAGCCCTTCACCAGCACCACGTCGCCCGGCGCCAGCCGCTTGAGCAGGTGGCCGACGGTGTCCTCGAAGCTCGCCGCGTGATGCACGTCCATCAGCCCCGCCGCGCGCGCGGCCTCCACGGCGAGACCGGCCGCGCGGCCGAAGCCGACGAACTCGGCGGCGGGCAGCGCGGCCACCAGTCGGCCGGCCTCACGGTGCGCGTCGTCGCTGAGCGCGCCGAGCTCGAGCATGTCGCCCAGCACCACCACCGCGCGCCGACCCGCGCGTCGTGCCGCCAGCGTGTCGAGCGCGGCGCGCACCGAGGCCGGGCTGGCGTTGTACGTGTCGTCGAGGATCGTCACCTCGCCCGCACGCTTCCACACGCCGCGGCCGCCGACCGGCCGCGCCGCGGCCAGCCCGCGCGCGATGTCCTCGAGCGGCACGTCCAGCGCCACGCCGACGGCCGCAGCCGCGAGCGCGTTGGCGACATTGTGGCGGCCGGCAAAGGCGAGGCTGACCGGCTGGCGTCGACCGCCGACCTCGAGCGTGAACGCGACGCCGTCCTCGGCATCCGTAGCGTCGCCGACGATCCGCACCGCCGCGGCGGCGGCACGGCCGAACGTGATCACGCGGCCTTTCGTCTCGCGCGCCATCGACGCGACGCGCGCGTCGTCGGCGTTCAGCACGGCGATGCCGGACGGCGACAGCGCGCGCACGAGCGCCGCCTTCTCTTCGCGCACGCCCTCGATGCTGCCGAGGAACTCCGTGTGAACAGCGGCGACCATCGTCACCACGCCGACCGTCGGCTGCGCGATCGCGGACAGCGTCGCGATCTCGCCGGCCTGGTTCGTGCCGAGCTCGACGACCGCCGCGCGATGATCGGGGCCGAGCCGCAGCAGCGTGAGCGGCAGGCCCCACTGGTTGTTGAACGACGACGCCGGCTTGAGCACCTCACCGCGGGTGGCGAGCACGGCCGCCGTCAGCTCTTTGACCGTCGTCTTGCCGATCGAGCCGGTGATGGCGACGACGGGCACGCTGAAGCGCGAGCGGTGCCAGGCGGCGAGGCGGCCGAGCGAGCGCGTGGTGTCCTCCACGAGCACGAGCGGAACATTGGCGGGCGGCTCGTCGGGCAGCGTGTGTACGACGACACACGCGGCGCCGCGCGCGGCGGCGTCGCCGAGAAAGACATGGCCGTCGAGCCGGTGGCCGACGATCGCGAAGAACGCCTCGCCCACCTGGAGCGTGCGCGAGTCGATCGACACGCCGGCGACCGGAACGCCGAGGTCGCCGCTGACGAGCGCGCCCTCGGTGGCGCGGACGAGCTCCTGGATGCTGAAGGCCGCCATATGCCTCCCTATCGCGCCCGCTCCGACAGCAGCCGCCGCGCGACGTCCCGGTCGTCGAACGGCAGCACCTCGCCGCCGACGATCTGGTAGGTCTCGTGGCCTTTGCCGGCGATGACGATCGTGTCCCCCGACCGCGCCCAGCCAAGCGCCGCGCGAATCGCCGCTTCGCGGTCGGCGACGCGCGCGCAATGATTGCCCGCGGGCCGCACGCGCGCGGCCCCGGCGGCGACCTCGGCGACGATCGCCTCCGGATCCTCGGAGCGGGGGTTGTCCGAGGTGATCCACGCGTGATCCGCGAGCCGTGCGGCGATCTCGCCCATGATCGGGCGCTTCGTTCGATCGCGATCGCCGCCGCAGCCGAAGACCACGCCCAGGCGGCCCGAGGTGATCTTTCGCGCCGTCGTGAGCACGCGCTCGAGGGCGTCCGGGGTGTGCGCGTAATCGACGACGACGAGGAATGATTGCCCGGCCCGCACCTGCTCGAACCGACCGGGCACGGTTTGCACGCCGCCGAGCGCGCGCGCGATGGCGTCGGGCGCGAGCCCGAGCGCCAGCCCGACGCCGATCGCAGCCAGGAGGTTCATCACGTTGTGCTCGCCGATGAGCGGCGAGACGAGCCCCAACGGGCCGACCGGCGTCGTCACTTGCAGGCGTACGCCGTCGAGCGTCGAGGTCCACGCGGTCGCGCGCACGCGATTGGCCGGGCCGAGACCGTAGGTCAGCGGGTCGAGCGGGAGGCCGGCGCTCATCCGCGCGCCCGCGGGATCGTCGCCGTTCACGACGGCTGCGCGCCGGGGCTTCGGTGAGGCGGCGACCAGCTCGAACAGGCGCCGCTTGGCGCGTCCGTACTCGTCGAGCGTGCCGTGGAAGTCGAGATGGTCCTGCGTGAGATTCGTGAAGACGCCGACGTCGAACGCCAGCGCATCGACCCTCGACAGCGCCAGGGCGTGCGAGGAGACCTCCATGGCCACGCCGCGCACGCCGCGCTCGCGCATGGCGGCCAGCATCGACTCGATGTCGAGCGCGTCCGGCGTCGTCTGGCCGGCGGGCCGGATCTCGTCGCCGATCACGTACTGGATCGTGCCGAGAACGCCGGTGGCGCCGCCGCCGCGCACACGCAGCAGCGCCTCGACGAGATACGACGTCGTGGTCTTGCCGTTCGTGCCGGTGATGCCGACCAGCGTCAGCGCGCGCGAGGGATGGCCCCAGTACGCGCCCGCCAGCGACGCGAGCGCGCGCCGCGCCGACGGGACGAGGACCTGCGCGACACGCACGTCCGGCACCGGATCGCCCTCGGTCACGACCAGCGTCGCGCCGCGCGCGACGGCGTCGGGAACGAATCGCCGCGCGTCCTGCTTGAGGCCGGGCACGGCCACGAACGCCTCGCCGCGCTCGACGCGGCGCGAGTCGGCGCAGAGCCCGCGCACCGAGGACGGCGGCGTGCCGACGATCCGCTTGTCGGCCAGCGCGTCGAGCAGCACGCTCACGGCCACCTCGCGATGCATGTCAACGCCCGGCCCCGGCGCGCGCGCTGTCGGGGGAAAGCGTGAGCCGGGCGACCGCGTCCGGGTCCAGGCGCTCGCCGGGCGCCGGCGATTGCTGCGCCACGCGCCCGCGGCCGTCGACCTGGACGCCGACGCCCAGCGGCTCGAGCGTCGCGAGCGCCTGGCGCAGCCTGCGCCCGCGCACGTCCGGCATCACGCCGCCGACCGGCGCCGCCGTCGTGGACACCAGCTGCACACGCGGGGTGTCGTCGGCGCCCGGGCCGGTCACGATCTGGATCGGCGTCGCGTCCCGCGGCGGCACCTCGAGGTAGCGCAGCACCGGCGCCGCGATCGCCGCGAAGATCGGCGCCGCCGCCTCGCTGCCCCACTTCTCGTTCTTCGGCTCATCCAGCAGCACCAGCAGCACCAGGCGCGGTTCGTCGGCCGGAACGAAGCCGACGAACGACAGCACACCCGGGGCGCGCGAGTAGCGACGCGTCGTCGAATCGAGCTTCTGCGCGGTGCCGGTCTTGCCGCCGACGTCGTATCCGCCCACGGCCGCGAGATGGCCCGTGCCGTGCTCGACGACCTCCACGAGCATCCGCGAAAGCGTGCGCGCCGTCTCGGGCGACACGACCTGGCGCACCGCGCGCGGCTCGATGCGGCGCATCTCGCGGCCGTCGGCGTCGAATTCCGCCTTCACCAGGCGCGGCTGCATCAGCGTGCCGCCGTTGGCGACGGCGCCGAAGGCGGCCAGCATCTGGAGCGCGGTCACCGAGACTTCCTGACCGATGGACATCGTGGGCAGCGAGAGCGGCGACCACCGCTGCGGATCGCGCAGGAGCCCGCGGCTCTCGCCCGGCAGGCCGATGCCGGTGGGAGCACCAAAACCGAACGCGGTCATGTAGTGGTGGTAGCGGTCGCGCCCGAGCGCCAGCCCCACCTTCATGGAGCCGACGTTCGACGAGTTCTGCAACACCTCGCTGAACGACAGCCAGCCGAACTTCTTCCAGTCGTGGATGATCGTCTTCGCGATGGTGAGCTGGCCGTTCTCGGCCCAGATGCGGTCGTCGGGTCGCACGACGCCCTCTTCGAGCGCGGCCGCGGCGAGAATCACCTTGAACGTCGACCCGGGCTCGAACGGATCGGTGACCGCGCGGTTGCGCCACACCTCGCGCGAGGCGACGTCAAGGAAGGCGTTGGGGTTGAACGTCGGCCGCAACGCCAGCGCGAGCACGTCGCCGCTGCGCGGGTCCATGGCGATCGCCATCGCCGCCCTGGCGTGGGTGCGGCGGTACGCGGCGTCGATCTCCCGCTCCGCCAGGTACTGGATCGTTTGATCGAGCGTGAGCATCACGCCGCGCCCGGGCGCCGGTGGCGTGAGGATCTGCTGCGCCGCGATCTCGCGACCGAGCGCGTCACGGCCCACGATGGCGCGGCCCGGCGTGCCGGCGAGGGCCTCGTTCCACGCGCGCTCGACACCCTCCAGGCCGCCGTCCACGCCCTCGAAGCCGAGCACGTGCGCCGCGAGCTCACGGTTGGGATACAGGCGCAGCGGCTCGGCGAGGAAGCCGAGCCCCGGCTCGTTCAGCGCACGCACGCGCGCGGCGACCGCCGGCGGCAGCTTGCGACGGAGCCACACGAAGCCTTTGCCGGATGTGAGCTGCGCATGCAGGTCGCGCGCGGGGACATCGACGATCGGCGCCAGCGCCGCCGCCAGCCGCACCGGATCGCCGATCCCCCGCGGCTGCGCGAACAACGACTCGGCCGGCGTGGAGGTCGCGAGCGGGGCGCCGTGCCGGTCCACGATCGGCCCACGCGCGCCCTGCAGGGCGATCGTGCGCGAGTATTGCCGCTCCGCGAGGGCGGCCAGCTCGCCGTGCTTGACGATCATCAGCCAGCCCAGGCGACCCGCGAGCCCGGCGAACGCGACGGTCAGGATGGCGGCGAGGATCAGCACGCGCGTGGCAGTGTCGGAGGCTGTTGTATCGGAGCGCGAGGCCGGCTTGAACCGTGGGTGGCCCGTCCTAGATGGTGGCCGGCTCCGTCCCCCGATCAACGGGTTGCGATCCTTTCCACCGAGGCCTCGACGCGATTGCGCTGCGCGGCGGCGAGGCCGGTGGTGCCCGTCACGTACTCACGCGCCAGGCGCACCTGATCCGGCGCGGGCGCCGTCAGGCCGAGCTGCCGCGCGCGCTGGTCCACGCGCACCGGCGAGCGCAGCGTGGCCACCTCGATCTCCAGCTGACGGATCAGCGTCTCGCTGCGCGCCCGCTCGGCGCGCAGCGCGTCCAGCCGATAGGCGAGGTGCACCTGTTGTACGCGCAACCCGACGAGGAGCAGCGCGACGACGACGAGGACGGCCGACAGCGCGAGCGCGGCGGCGAACGAGCGCCGCACGCGCGGATCCGGTTCGCGGTGAAGTCTCTGGGGCTTGATCACGGCGTCCGCTCCAGCACGCGTAGCTTGGCGCTCCGGGCGCGGGGATTGGCCCGCACCTCATCGTCCCCGGGCGTCAGGGGCGACGGCTCCAGCTCCGCGAAGTTCGCGGCAGCGAGCGCGCGGAACGCCTGCTTCACGATGCGGTCTTCGCCCGAGTGGAACGAGATCACGCCCAGCCGGCCGCCGGCGGCGAGCAGATGGGGAATCTCGTGGAGCGTCTGGCGGAGCGCTCCGGTTTCGTCGTTCACCGCCATGCGCAGCGCCTGGAACGTGCGCGTGGCGACGTGCGTGCGTTTTGGCCACGCGGGGCGCGGGACGGCCGCGCGAACCGCGGCCACGAGGTCTCCCGTCGTGCCGAGCGGGCGGCGCCGCACGATGCCGCGCGCGATGCGTCGCGCGAAGCGCTCGCCGCCGTGCTCGAACAGCAGGCGCGCCAGCTCGACCTCGTCGGTGTCGTTCACGAGGTCGGCCGCCGTGCGGCCGTGTGTGGGATCAAGCCGCATGTCGAGCGGCTCATTGTGCTGAAAGGTGAAGCCGCGTCCCGACTCGTCGAGCTGATACGAGGACACGCCGAGGTCGAGCAGCAGCGCGCGCGCCTGCGTCACGCCGTGCTCGCGGGCCACGCGCGGCACCTCGCGGAAGTTCGCGCGCGCGAGCGCGACGCGCTCACCGAAGCGAGCCAGGCGCGCGCCGCACCGGGCGAGCGCCTCCGGATCCACGTCGATGCCGAGCAGCCGGACATCGTCGCCGCTCGTTGCGAGCACTGCCTCGGCGTGACCGCCCATTCCCACCGTCCCATCGATCACCCAGCCCCCGCCGCGCGGTCGCAGAAGAAATGCGACCTCGTCGACGAGGACGGGAACGTGAACCGCTAGACTCCGAGCGCCGACAACTTCTCGTAGAGCGAAGGCAGCTTGGGCTGGCCCGTCCGCTCGTATTCCTCGAAGCGCCCGCGATCCCAGACTTCGAACTTGTCCAGCCCCCCACCGACGATGAGGACGTTCTTGTCGAGGCCAGCCTCGCGGCGCACGTCCGGGGTGATCAGCATCCGACCCGCTGCATCTAGCGTTACATCTTTTGCGCGTGATACGTAAAGCCGGCTGATCTCCCTGACCTCGCTGTTGAACCGCGACTGCTCCCTCAGCTTGGCCTCCATCCGCTCCCACTCGGCCAAGGGGTAGGCCTCCAG
>Ga0066683_10000001_pt1 | contig 49383 bp, 47 predicted proteins | sample GraSoiAngelo_132_FD_62296 | JGI IMG/M metagenome (GOLD analysis project Ga0066683, IMG submission 62296) | Grasslands soil microbial communities from the Angelo Coastal Reserve, California, USA - 14_0929_02_40cm | ecosystem: Environmental > Terrestrial > Soil > Grasslands | place: USA... | reverse complement strand
ACATCCTGGCCGACCAAAGTAAGATCAACGCCCACCGCCATGCCGATAAATGCGACGATTCCCAGCGAATTGGCCAGGCATCGCCGAAAGCGAGCGGCATCCTCGTTCATCCGGCTCAACGCCGCCAGAGCGACGTTGTGGAGCGGTGAAGTAAGCTGGCTCTCCCAAAGTGCGAACAAGTCATAGGCTCTTTTGTAAAGTCCAAGGGCCGCGGCATTGAATTGCCAGCCAATCAAAAGGGTGTCGAAATTCCTCGAAAAATAGTTCGCGGTGAATCTGCCATAGACGTTTGCGGCGAATGCTATCATGGCGCGCGTTCCCACTCCGCGCCTTGGCATGCTTGGAATCCAGCGGCAAAGCCACCAAGCTCCAACGGTTACACTGAGTGCGTATCCGATGATCCCGATCACCAATGCCCAGTATCCCCATCCAATCTGGGCCAGCGCGATCGCCACGACCGTGTACACCGCGCGGGCGACAACGGCGTTGGCGGAAACGGCGCTGAATCGCATACTCCGTTTTAACAGCGCTATGTGTATCTCAGAGATTGCGGTAATAAAGATCGCCACCGCCATCGTCATCGCGACGGGTGTGACCAGCGGATTTCGGAAAAAACGAGCCAATAGCGACGCTGCTGCGGCAAAGCCGATCGTTAAGACTAATCCAGCTGCGGACGTAATCCAAAACAGATTGCTTGCTTGAAAGCGACTTATGCCATCGCGCTGAATGACGACCTCGTGAAAACCATTTGATCCAAAACTCATTAGGAGCATGCTGAACGTTGTGACCATGGCCACTACGCCGAAGTCTGCTGGCGTCAGCAGTCGAGCCAACAGCACAGTGCCGACTATCTGAAGCACGAGTCCAAGCCATTGTGCCGAAACCGTAGCCGCAGCGCCTCGAACCGCGAGACGCCGTAATTCGCTGGCCTCGGCAACGGGGTGAAAGTCTCCGCTGGCGTCAAATGGGATCATTCTTTCCTCGTAATAAACCTAGGCTGCGCCTCGACGAACCACTAGCAAGTTGTTGGCCTGATTCCCGCCGTCCCGCAAAACCACAAATGCGAACTCATACGTAGAGTACTGTTTCGCGTAGACGGTCTCCAGTCGCTCGCGCCATTTGTCGATCACGTCCGACATGATGTCCTCGCAAATGTAAACGCCGCCCGGACGGAGGTGATGGAGCGACTCTTCCAGGAATGAAACGTTCGCTTCAAAGGTATGCAGGCCGTCCTCGATGAGAATATCCACGCCGTCCTGCAACTCCGGGTGCGACCATAACTGACGAACAGACGATCGATCGAGTTGATCGCAATAAAATGTCTTGATTCGATCATCGTGAAACAGAATCCTGCGGTCGACGTCGGCCCCGTATACCAGTGCGCGCGGGAAAAGCTCCCGCCATCCGCGAAGTGACGCACCCGGTATCCCGAATTCCCCCATGTTGGACAGCACATCCGCATTATTGCTGCCCAGTCCGATTTCGAGGATCCGCAAAGGCTCGTCATACCGATCCTTGAACAGCGCTGAATACGCAGTTGTGTAGTTGTGAGCGCGACCTTTGTCGCTTCCATTCTTGGTCATAACTCGACAAAGCCTTGTCGGGGTCCACGCGTTCAGCTTCTCGAGTCGCTTCGCGACATGAGTCGATGTCAGGGGCGCACCATAGCTCCACATTTGTGGCGTGCGTTTGACGAACCAGCAAGTCAGCAGCCGAGGGAGATATGACGACAGACGCCACCACTGAAATCGAATGACCTTTAAATTCGTTGGGGATAGCGTCAGCCGAACCAAAGGGCGGACTAGATTCTTGATCGTGTATGGTTTGTGAGTTATTTCGATAGCCTTCATCGGCACTCCTGATGACATAGAACCTCCGAGAATTAATCTGCCAAGCTGTCCTGGCCGCCGTCCTTGCGATCAGCCGGCGTGCTCCAAGTGCAGCATCTTTGGAGCTGGGAGATCTGGTTTCGGACCTCGTCCTACAGCCCAATTCAACACCCGAGTGACACTTTGTGCTTTCGCATCCCAAGTCAGGCGTTCCCGTGCGTAGGACATCCCTTGCTGTCGCAAGCGGGCAAGGCCCCCTCGGTCGTGCGCCAGGTCGGTCAGGATCTTTTCCATCTGTGAGACCATATCGCTTTCGTTACTAAGCGCCACTTTGTACCCTACTGCCGGATGGACAATATCGCCGGGTCCGCCGAAGTCCACGACGAGGGGGACCGCGCCCGTCGCGAGAGCTTCGAAGATGACGCCCGCACCGTTGTCGCGAACGGATGGAAATACCATGACGTCCGAGGATCGCAAGCGCTCCAGGACTTCCGAGTGACTGATCCAGCCACAAAAAGAAACAGCCTGGTCGATCCCAAGAGATCTCGTTAGCTGCTGCAGGCGGGTCTCCTCCGGGCCATCACCGATAACGGTGAAGTGAGCCGAATCGTTTTTCAAAAGAGGCGCGGCGGCCCGCAGCGCAAGGTCACACGCTTTCCGCGGAACCAGTCCCCCAACGAAGATCAGCTGCAGTTTGTCGCCCGGCTGCGGATTGCGTGAGTCATCCAGGCACAAAGAAGGACCGATGCCCGGCTCCGGGACAAAAAACAGTTTGTCCGGGTACGTTGTAAATTCGGAATACGTTTGGGATGAAGCGGCGATGATCGCCTTCGCGTGCCGATAGGTCGCCCGGGCAAACGGGAAAAACCGATACAGATTCCTTAAGCCGGAGATCCATTCCCTTTGATTGTCCAACTGGTTGAATCCGGACGGCCACGGCAATCCGCCATTGAGCGGCCCGAGCACGAAAGGTATAGGACCTCTTCGCAGAAGGAAGGCAAAGAGACTGGGTAAAACCGGCGACATCGGCAGGACGCGCAGTACCACATCGAACTCGCCCGCAAAGATCCGGCGACGCAACTGTCGCCAGGCGCGCCACTCGAAAGCCAGCGAAAACGGACAGCGAAAAGCAGTCAACACTTGAGTGTCATAGTTGTTATTGAAAAGTCTGCGCAACCCCCAGGCGAACATGCGGTCGAGCCATGGCGTCCTGACTATCTCGATGGCGCGAAACGGGTCTTTTGCTCGGCTCAGAGGGGTCTCAACCGCCGAACGGGCGACCAAAGTGACATCATGGAGGTGGGCGAGCGCCGCCGCATGACAGTAGGTAACGAAAGGAATGCTGACTTGCTCGGGATTGCAGTCCGGTCCCAATACCAAGATACGCAACCGACTCATGACTCTCTCCTGGATGTTATTCGAAAGGTTGAACGAGGTGTTTTCTTCCGCCGGGCTTACGCTTTCCGCGCTTCTGCAACCAGAAACTTTCTAGCACGCGGCTCATTTGTTTCGAGTTGAGCAAAGATGGAATCCATAATTCGCGCGGTCATTAGGATTTCCCGGTAGGGGATCGGTACAGGCGTGTTTTCGGCGATGGATTGATAAAAGGATTCGATCAAGTGCTTCATCCCGGACTTCATATGAAAATCGTTTGAAACAAAAGTCCGTAGATTCGCAGCGACATTCCTGACGTATTCCCCTGCCGTTATCAGAGGAGGCAGGAACTTCTCGGCATAGCTGATCATTCGTTTGCCGGGCAGCCGGATGACCGTTTCTTGATCTTGATCCAAAACGAGACCGTTCTTGGAGCCATAGATCCTAAATTGGTGCAGATCTGGGCGCATTTGGGACGAGAACGTGAAATATGCCGTGTTTCGCTGCTCGTCAGAGATAATAACTCTGAGTTCATCGATAATCTCGCTTTCGCCACGCTTTCTAAGGTGCGGACTCACAAAACCGTAAGCGATTACGTCAGGCATTTCGCCAACTAAATGCTCGGCTATTCTGGCAATTCCGTGACTGATGATATTGTGCAGCAACTTTCCTGGAAGGCGTCGGACCCAGTGCTGCGGATCGCCGAGGATCGCGCCGGCATAGCCCGAGTGGCCGATTTCATAGCAATAGTAACTCTCCATATGTACAGGACCGTCGCCCAGGTAACCGTTCTGAATGACTTTTCGCATTCGTCGCGCCGCGTGGCGGAATTGGTCGTCGTGGCCGGCGGTGAGCTTTAGCTTTTTGCGGTCGGCGAGTGCGATCAGTCTCTCAGCTTCCTGCTCGTTAACCGTAAACGGCTTCTCGACATACACGTGGCATCCAGCTTCCAGACAAAGCTTGGCGATGCCGAAGTGACTTTGCGGAGGAGTCGTGATGTGTACAACGTCTGGGCGAGCTTCCTTTAAAAGCTCCGCGAGATCGCTGAAACACTCTCGGACGGGAAACCGGTCGGCCAGTTGCCGTGCCATTAAAGGTTCGGTATCGCACACGCCGACGATCTCGCATCCATTGATTCGCTGCATCTGATGTGCGTGCGAATCCGCAATCTTTCCGCATCCCACAATCGCAGATCTAACCATGCACTCCCCTTAAGCGGCAGGCTTCGAGGTGACGCCTCAATCCCTCTGAAGTGGGAACCTTGGGCTCCCAGCCCAGACGCGTTTTGAGCTTTTGATTGCTGTAGCGGGTTTTCTTCCAGGAGGCATGCCACTCTTTTCTGCTGAATACAGGCGGCAATTGTCCCTGGGACCATTCTGAATACCATTCCCAGCCGCAGCAGAGCGCATAACTTAGGGCATGCGGCACGTAAATGGAAGCAAACCTCCGGACGTTCTTCTTGTATTGGCGCAGCAGCCAACGGCTTGAGGGAAGGTCATTGTCCACCACATTGAACACCTCGCCGTCAACTCCGGGAGTTAATCCGGCAAGAGCGATAGCCTCGGCGCAGTTATCGACATACGTGATAGGAATTGTGTTGGAGCCGCCGAGATGCAGATAAAGACCGCAAGTGCCGATCCCCACGCGAAACGTCATGCCCTCATTGCCGGGTCCGTAAACATAACCGGGCCTCACGATTACGTACGGTAAACCGTGTTGATCACCATACTCGCGAACCATTTCGTCCTGTTTTACCTTTGCGAAGCAGTAAGCATCCTTTCTTTTCTCCGGATTCTTTTCGACGGCGCCTTCTTCGTCCAACAGACGTCCTTTCGGATTGTCGATATTGCTATACACCGTGAATGAACTGACGTTTACGAATCTCTTGACAGATTGTTGCTTGATGGCAGCTTCCATAAGATTCCGAGTCGTGACGACCGAATTCAAGAACGCATCCGGTATGAATTTTTCGCCGCGCCCCGCCGCGACGTGATAGATCACGGCCGCGCCTGCAGTCGCCCTCATGCAATCATCGCGGGACAGAAGGTTGCCGGAGACTACCTCAAGACGGGCTCTTGCTGCGACAGAACGGCGAATCGCTTCGAGCCGGTCCACTCCACTGGAGCGTCGTGCGAGACAACGAAGATTTCGAAAGCCTCGATCCAGCAGGTTCGATACGAGCCTGGATCCAATGAATCCCGTCGCGCCTGTGATAAGAACCAGGTCGTCCGGTTTTGCTATGAAATCTCGTTTGGGCCCTTCGTTCATTGTTAAGTTAATCGGTAAGGAGTTGGTTCTTCACCGGCTTGAGGCGCAGAAGCGCTAAGAGTCCGGCCGTGTGATCAACCACCCGAATCAAGAGGTACATAAATCGATGTTGTCCGAACAGAAAGGCAAACGGCAGAGCCACGGTGTAAAGCGGGACGGCAATCAAAGCCTTCACGATCCTTTTGGCTCGCGCCTTCGGGTGTTGCATTCCAATCGTTCCTCTCAGTAAAGCTCTTTTCAACATGAACTTTCGAGTCCAGCGTACTGGAGGAACAACCTCAAAGGCGGCCGCCTCATCACACCAGACAAAGACATGTCCCTTTGCGATCATTCGCCGGAAGAAGTCCTGGTCTCCCGCGCGGTGAAAGTTCGGATCAAACGGCGACTCGCCGGCAGCAAAGACCTGTCGTTTCAGCAGCACATTTCCCGTCCGGCCCTTTGTCCAATCGATCACGTAGCCGGTTGGATAACTCGGCCTTTCATAGAATCTCCCTTTGACGACCCATTGTGGCGGCTTCTCATCAAAGTGACACCGGACAGGACCTAATACCCCGTCTGACTGATACTTTTGACAGGCTTCAAAAAGAGTCAACAGCCAGCTGTTCGTCGGAAACTCGTCATCGTCAATGAATGCAATGAAGTCTCCCGTAGCGTTCTCGATCGCTCTGTTCCGCGCCAACGAGATATTCTGCTGAGGCTCCACACAGTATGTCACGCGAATCGAGCTTGTGGCAGCAACCGCTGAGACCAGAGCCTCAGAAGATCGCAGACGATCATTGTCAGCGACGACAATGGAATAAGTAAATTGTCCTCCCGTCTCCTGGCCCTCGAGCTCTTTCAGCAGGCGCTCCAGCAACTGTGGCCGCTTGTACGTCAGGACGCACACGCTGATGTGGCTTTTTTCCGCCGTCCTGACATCTTCAGCTCTACACATGTGATCTCCTAAATTGATGCCTACTTGCATGGTTGCATAACTACTATAAAAGGCTCCCCGCCCTCTGGCCTGTGCTCGAGCACCTTGTATTCACTCATTGCCCCGGACAAGAGCGCTTGACCCTGAGCCTGGTGATACCATCTGATAATGAACACGCCATTCTCTTTCAAGTAACGTGCGTATCTTTCGAGTTGGTGCCTGATCGCCATCTTCGGTATGTAGGGAATCGATTCCCTAAACAGAATTACGTCATAAGTTCTGTCGGGCGTGTACGTGGTAATATCCCCGTGATGATAACGGTTCTTCCGCTCTCTTCCGCTGGCGTTAGATCGCTTTCGGGCGATCTCGATTGCCACGTCCGAAATATCTACGCCTGTGTAATCATGATACGCACTCTCCGACAACTCACACCCGGTATTGCCGGAACCACAGCCAAGATCCAACAGACTGCCATTCTTGCAGTACTTTAAAAGATATTGGTAGATGACATCTCCGGCCGTGTTTTCCAGATTAGCCCAACGTCCGGCGGCGAACTCTTTATTCCACAGCGAACGCTTCATCTCTCCGGTGCCCCACCGTTGCTTCAGCCCACGCAAAACATTTCTGCCTTTATTTGTTAGATGCATACAATCCGTAACGTCCTGCCGATTTGAACCGATCCGATTAATACGATCCGGAATGGACGGTTTCGCATCGCGCATAGGACGCCCTGGCAACTATTTCACGTCTCGTCAGCAGTTTGTCATAGTCAATCGTCGTCATTAGCAGCGTGAACCACAGTGGTTCAAACCTGAAGAAGCTGGTCTCTGAATAGTTATAGATGAGTGCGACAATAAACAGGACGAGCGTGAAGCGTCCAAAGAGAGTGTTTTGGAGTGTGCGGCGGACAGTTCTCAGAAAGCCAATTATCAAGAATAGGACGAGGAGAACGATACTTATGGCGCCCCCGTCGAAGTACGTCTCGAGAAACCCGTTGTGTACGGTCTGAAGGCCGCCCGGAAAACGCTCGGCAATTTTCAGTGCTCCGGGCGTTTCCCAATACGAATAAAACCCCACGCCGACCAATGGATTCATGTAAGTTTCATGGACCCATTGCCAAATCTGCGTGCGCCCGGTCAGAGTCTCGTCACGGTCGATACTGTCCAACAGAATATCAGATATCCCAAGCGTGGTTTCGAATAGTGCAACGACTAGAAACACTGCGAGAAATCGAAACAGCACCTGGCTAGGGTTCTTAAGAGCAGTCAAACGGGTTGTGCCCCACATCAGGAGAGTTCCGAAAATCAGACAGAGCAATGACGTCTTGCTGTCGCACATCACCAAATTCCAAACGACGAATCCCAGCATGCCATATCGGATCAATCGGTCCACTTTTTGAGCGCCTGAATCAGAGTTGCGGATGCTCAATAAGTCGGCGAGGACCACTAACCCCAAAACAAGAGCAGTTAGACCCATACTGTTTTTGTGTATGGAAACTCCGACATACAGCACGCTTCCCCCTCGATTGCGAATTCTTCCGATTTCGGGGAAATATTTATTCAAAACAATTGAAAGGGGAAGGAGCACGTAGGCAACGCGTACGAAGACTGTTCTGATGGCCGCCCACGGCGCGGCCTCTGTCAGTAGTACTAGTGCCATCAGAACATGGCCGAAGTCCTTGAACAGCCGTACGTATACGGAAACACTGCCGCTCGCTGCCCAAAAAGAACTCACCAGCCAATAGGCATATATCAGGATGAGCGCCTGGTTCGATTGGACAAACCGCGCCCAGTCCACATTTCGTCTAACCAGGACGACAAATGCACCGATAATTAAAAGCGTAATAACGATGTCGTCAACGGCCCCCTTGTTCGCGCGTGAGTATGAATCAAATCCAATGCTCGACAGCCACCACCAAACAGGCCTGGAGCAAACGAGGACCAGCCACAAGCCGGGAATCCACAAAGCCCGAGAAGGAAGGTGTCGCAGCTTGCGGTCCGTGCGGTACAACCAGAAGATCAAAACGCAGCAGAGAAGTAGTGCGAATTGCGCCATCACAGGGTCACTAAATCGTGCGCATCAGTAGTTTAAGCTAACAACCGCCGTCGAGTGTCGCTTGCCAGTTGGATGACCCGCTGCGGAAGAATATCGACCAACCTTCGGTGCAGGCCCAGCTTCAGTGCCAGCATGCCCTTCCAGGTGATCGGAACAAAATACCGTGGTACGTCGAAACATTCAAATCCATTGGCTGCTTTAAAATCGCTCAAACTACGCGCACCCCATACTCCGTACATGAGATACTTTGAATTTCTTTCCGCGCAAACTTCGACGGTCTTTGCGATCAAAGCGTTTGTCGGCGCCTTATCGCGATGGCAAATCTTGGCGAGGATATTCATCAATATTGAATACGTATCTGTATGGGTCACTTTAGCAAACCCGATCATCTCGTCCTTGTAGAATGCGCCTATGAAATCGCTGCGCTCGAGGAACGTACTGTGCTCTCGTTTCAGCGTAGCGAAGTCCTTTTTGTAGTGCCTATTGCGCTTGCCTTGGCGGATTGGCGTCTCGTCGTAAATCTCCTTGATTCCAGAGATGAGGTAGTCGTTGAATTCGAGCGGCCGTATAACGACGCCGGCTTTCTGGGATTTGCGCACCATGTTCCGCGGTTTGTTGTAAAGCTGTTTCTCAAACCAGTCTTGATATGTCGAAATCGGCATCACCGCGACTTTATCTGTCACCTGGAAGGGGAGAGGCTTCAGCATCCGATCGTCCAACCGGTCGACGAAAGTAAACGCGTCGGCTTTTAGCCGAGACTCTTTCAGAGCGGCAACAAAACCTGCAGGGCCACTTAGCGGAATGAAGTATTCGCTTCGAAGTTTCGCGATCCGCGGGAACCACCGAGATACGACTATGTCTTTACCATTTATCGAAACACAGGCAGTATTGTTCATGGTCATTGAAAAGGGCTCCCTAATTCGAGTTGTGTCGTCAGGGGATGAATACAGCGCAGAACGTCTCAGCCATCAGCTGACTAGGCTACCGCCCACTGCCGCCGATTGATGTGGTGGAGCGGCAGTATCTGGTCCGCTTGATCTTTTGCCAACGAAGACTTACAAAACCGTCAAACCGCGTCGTCGCTCCCGCGCAATTCGACATAGGTACCCTTTGCTAATGCTTCCAATCTCTCTTCATATTCGCGCCCTTTGAGGAAAGCGGCTTCCGCAGGGACGGCTGGATGAGTCATCAGTTCAACGTCGGCTTGCGACGCAAGACGGCAAACTCGAGCGAACCGTTCGGCAGACAGTTGTTGTGATAATGCGAAGAAGTAATCGGTAAGACGATACCGCCGAGCGAGGGAAAAATTGATCAAGGTTCGATAGCTGCGATTCACAAATCCTTTTTCGTCGGGATCAAAAAAGAAGGTTCGACGTACTTTTGCTCCCCGTGGAATCGGACGTGAAATCAGCATATTCGCGCAGAGGTGCATGTGCTTGTGCCCATCGAAATGAGTCGGAGCCTGGCCGTAGAGTCTCCAAAACTCATCGAGTTGAGCCCGAAAGACATATTCAAAGGCGCGCGTTAGCAAGGGATTGTATAGCAACTGGTTAAAGCGGCTTCTCTTCAGGAATCCAATGATGGCCCGCTGACGCTCTACCAAGCCCGAGCAGAAGACGTCGCCGGAGAATGGCTCGATAAAATTCAGGTGCAGACCTGTTGGTATCTTCTCATCGAGAGCAATCTCGGCGGCCCGCTGTGAGTCCGCCATAAAGATCATGGCTGTGATAGATGTGATTCGGCCGCGGCGGTAGCACTCGAGCGGGATGTCTGTTTCTCTCTTTGATCGGCCCCAATCGTCGGCGTTGATGATAATCATATCCCAGATCCGACCACGGTTGAGACAACTAGATTCCGTCGATCAATTGCCGCTGCATCAATTCGGTGCTGAGCAGGCTGGTAATTTCGATGGTGTAATTGCCGCGGCCCGCGACGTGAGCTTCCACCATATTTCGTATGCTGTTTCTGTCCAGGTAAGGGCGCGCTAGAGTCCTGGAGTCGAGCAGAATGTCCCTTACGAACGGCGCGAGTTGAGTCCTGTACCAATACCGGAAGTGATAGTACTTGTGTCTGCCGAGAAAAAGGCGCTCGAGATGAAGAGGTCCAAAGACGCGATCCACATTTGTTAGCCAATGCGGCATGCCGTAGTCATAGGCATAATCCGCTTTGAAAGTGAACTCCTGGTACATTTCGCCGAGTCGTCCAAGAAAACCTGGCCGGCCCAACGGACCTCGATCCGTCGGAAACCTGACTAATGTCGGGTTTCCGTCCGCGATCAGGCGTTCAGCAAGGCGCTGATTCTCGCGTACATCCGCCGGCGCTTGATAAGCGAGGCCCACGAGTTCGTTATCCAGATACGGGGAACGTACCGTCCATTGGGAGGCTTCGAGCGCAAATCGCGAATAGTGGTGCCACGGTACCTGCTTAAAGGCGATGAAAGAGTTTTGAGAACCGCGGCGTTCTTCCGCAAGAGTCTTATAACCGTCGGCGACCTGCATGGCAAATTCCGGCGCAAAATAAGGATGCCGCAGCTTGGCAGGCCTGAGCATGATCTGGCCACGCAGGATTTCGCCGCCGTAGTTTCCAGTCATGCGCACCGGCGCCAAGTCTCTCGCAACACGATTCGCATAAAGGCCTGGCGAACCGGTCATGTCCATCATGCCATCGGTAATGTACGCGGTCCGCAGAGCCAGCGTCGGAAACTCGGAAAAGAACTTTTCTCCGACTTGAATAAGATGGTGTGGTCGGCCGCATTCGTCCGCGACTCGCCGTCCGATTCGGGCATCCGCACATTTATTAATAATTCCCAGGTGGCTGTAGCAAGTAAGCTTGGACGACTGACCATTGGCCCAAGCCATGATCATCCGGCTGTCGAGGCCGCCGGTTAGTGACATAGCCACTCGCTCATCGTCTGCAAAATAGCGCGGCAAAACGCGAGCAAACGTGGTTTTTAACTTCGCGTAGTAATCCTCCGTCGATAAGGAAGGCTGTGTCTCCCACGTCTTCCGTTCGAAATACGTGTTCTTTTGCAAAACTTCGCCGGAACCGAATACCCACGCGGAGCCTGATGGAAGAAGTGCGACCCCTTCGAATAATGCACGGTCCTGTAAAACACAGCCACAAGCAAAGTATTCACCGAGGCTGCGCGGATCGAGTTTCCTCAAATGTGGAAGGACCTTCAGGAGCGCCTTCGCCTCTGACGCAAAGTAAAAGCCATTTTTTGTCTGATGGTAATAGATCCTGCCCAAGCCATAGCGGTCGTTGAAGAGGATGACCTTGCCGCGACGAAAGTCGATGAGAAGTCCCGCGAAGACTCCGTTCAGTTTCGAAAAGAAGGAATCACTGTTTTCTTCATAAAGATGAACAAGGCTTGTGGCGTCGTGCCGATCGAATACGTGGCCTCGGGAACGAAGGTCGTGCGCATCCGATTCGTCGAAAAAATTCTCTCCGACGAACAACAGGCAGACATCTTTCGTCTCGTTCCAAATCGGCAGACAGTCGGAATACGAATTGCCATGACAGACCCATCCGGCGGAAAGACCGAATCGTTCTACGCTCAGCGTTCCGGACGTGTAGCTTGGTTCGTGCAGCATCGTCCGGATCATGGTGTCGATAGTCGACGGTGATTCTTTAGAGTTGGAAATGAATCCAGCTATTCCAGGCATATGAAAACTCAGTCAATCCAGCCGGAACCTATTGCAGGACGCGAAGGGCGAACTGTTTGAGCCGTTGCATTTGTTCTCGTCTACGGAAGGCAACCAATTCCGCCGGGACGACGCGCTCGCGGCGCCGGACCATTCCCCATAGGAATCCGGCCAGGAGAGCGCCGCCGCCGACGAGGAACGGACGTTTGGACATCTGATACATAGAACGCGGCAACTCCCAAAGGGGGTGTGCTCCGAACGCAGAGTCCTTGACGCCTTGATTGAAGAAACTCTTCACGCGACTGTGGCCCGCAGTTCCGATCGTGCGATGATGGAAGCAAACCTTTTCAGGAAAAGTTCTGGTATGCCAGCCTTTCATACGTGCGGTGGTTACGGCTGCCAAATCGATCCCGCCGCCCTTTATCGGAATATATCCGCCGATTTCCTCGAAACACTGTCGCCTGAAAAGCTGGCATGCGCCGGACACATGTTCAATGCTCGTGAACTTATAGTTGTATTGTTCCTTTCCTTCACGGAAAGGCGTCCCCGCGACTCCGAGCCGGTCATCGCCAGCAAACTTGCTCATGAGAAACCCAAAGTAATCCGGATCAAAAGAAATGTCCGCGTCCAGGTTGCCGATAACGTCGCAGTCCAGGCGCCTGACGCGACTGTATCCCTCATTGAACGCCATCACTTTGCCGGCAAAGTGTCTCTCCGTGCGTTCCGGTCGGCGGACAAGTTCGATCCAGCAATGGTCTTTTGCATGTTGAACGACGATGTCATCGGTTCCGTCGGTCGACCCATCGCTCACAATGATCCATTTCAGGGGTTTCGCAGTCTGGTGGATCATGGACTGAATCGTCACGCCGATGAATTGAGCTTCGTTTCGAGCCGGCGTAATCAAGACGTACTTCATCGACGCTGTCTTGGGCTGGTTATCGAACACACTCATTAGCTTCGTTCGGCATGCCGGCACCGTTTTCTGTTAACCGTGTAGACAGATGCGCCAGGGCTTTGAACATGGTTGCCTGCCCCCAGTGAATCATGGGCGCCTTCGCGGTGATCAACGGATAACGGCGATAGTAGAAATGGCCGTCCTTGTCCTGCATATGTCGAATCGTCCACTCGGCTACTTTGAGTGCAATATCGAGACTTCCGCGATCTTCATCCGAAAACAGAGTTAGCGTATCAATGACTTGCGCACAGCCTTGAATGTCGATCGGCTGTTGCCGGTTGTGGTAGTAGCGTGGACAGCCGTCTGGAGCGATAAAATGCCGTTTGAAGTAGCCGAAACCGTCCTCAAGATTGCGGCGCCAGGAGTCGTCACGGGAGTATTTGATGTATCTTTTAAGACTATCCAGGTTGTAGCCGGTGTGAAAATTGTCAATCCAGTGATAGCCCGGATGCTCGCCGTAATACCACGCGCCGTCGTCTAATTGCCGCCTGCAGCTATATTCCATGGCCGTTCGTGCAGCGTCCAGATATTCGTGTATGCCCGTATGTCTCCATGTTCGCGCAAGCGCTGCCGCTCCCAGCATGTTCGCGTTATGAACAGAGTTCTGTTTATAGGCGACATAGCTTAAACAGACGCCATTTTTCGTATTTTCGCGAGGGAGGTCTAAAATCCATGAGCAGGCGCTATCCGCGATTTTCAGCCATCGCTCATTGCCCGTCCGTTCAAAGGCTTCGAGATAAGCTTGAGCGATCAAGCCTGTCCAGACGATCGTCGACTCATCCCGCGGAATGTGACCGTTTCGGCTGACGTAATCGAAGACGTTGCCCCAGCTATGTTTCGCATACAGCTTGGACTTGTTCCGATCCAGCCAATCCAAAGCCTGTTCGGCTTTAACAAGACTCTCTGCGTCGCCGTCGTTGACAAATTTGTGAAGGTATCCCCAGGCCATGTACCCACGTCCTTTTGTGGACTCCTGAGGACGAATTCCGAGCAGGGGACGAAGATTGAACGGACTCTGCCGACCTACTTGCTGCAGTAGCTGATCGCCTAATTGAGTGCCGAAAGTTAGCGGCCGAAGGTAAGACATGAGCCCATCGAACGGTTCGTATCCTCTGTACGCGTGCCGTTCCACCCATGCCTGGACGCTATCTCGCGCTGTGTTTATAAAGACGACCGGATCGGTTGGGGCTGCACTTCTCGGTTGCATGTTAGAGTTGAGCACGACTGACGCTCCTCGATTCAGTCTCGGATACTGCACTCGCCACTTGCACGAATGCGTCGAATACGCGCCGATAGGCTTCCAGCAAATTCGTCCCGACTACCGACCACTGCAAATGCTCTTCGCCCGCTTTCTCCGAATGCACCCATTTTCTCCCGTAGTTCGGGGTTATCCATCAGGGTCGCAATGGCTTTGGCGAAATCACCCTCATTATTAGGTTGGACATAGAGCGCGGCATTTTGGGCGGAATAACGCGTTTCGGCAAGGTCAAATGAGACGATCGCTTTGCCAGGTTTTTGCAACGCTAAAACGCTTACTCGGAAGCCGGTTGAGACCAGGGTGAAGGGTTCATTCCGAACGCGCTCGTCCGCGGGGAACGAATTCTCCACCAGCATCAACACTCTACCAGCAGATGCCTTCATAGTAACTCCCTTTGCCATCTGTCCCTTCCGGCAGAGCCTTCACCAGATCAATTACTGTCCTGCCACTATTCACATTCCGCACGGCCTCGGCGAATCCCGGTGATTTCTTCGCCACAACAATGACTTCTGAATCCTCAATTGTGGCTTGGATCGATGGTTTCATAAGAGCTGAAATGTGAGAAATCGTCTGCTCAATGTACAGTTTGTTGGATCCATGAAGACGAGCAAGAGATACGTCTTGATCGTAAATGGAAACTTCGTGCCCTTTGCCTATCATCATCTCGACGAGCGAAACGATAGGGCTTTCCCTCAGGTCATCCGTGCCCGGCTTGAAACTCAGACCAAGAACAGCGATTCGCTTCTTTCCCGTATTTCTGATAAGGCGGTACGCTTCCTGGACCTGCTCGCCATTGCTGGTAAGAATTGACCGCAGGAGCGGCGGTTCGAGATCGAGTTCCTTGGCTTTGTACAGCAAAGCCCGGAGATCCTTCGGCAGACAGGAACCTCCGAAAGCAAAACCAGGCTGCAGATAAGTCGACGAAATGTTGAGCTTCTGGTCCTCGCAAAAGATTTCCATGACCCGCGTTCCATCGATACCTAACCTCTTCGCGATATTGCCGATCTCATTGGCAAAACTAATCTTCAGCGCATGAAAGACATTTCCGGCGTACTTCACCATCTCCGCCACTCCGAGCTCGGTTCGGATGACAGGGGCCGCAAGATTCGAATAAAGTTGTTCGACAACATCTCCACTCCGGTGATCAAGCTGTCCAATGATCGTGAAAGGCGGAGATTGGTAGTCGCGGATCGATGAACCTTCGCGAAGGAATTCCGGATTCATGCAAACTCCGAAGTCTTGTCCCGCTTTTTTTTTCGAACGCTTTTCGAGCACTGGCACCACATATTTCTCCACTGTTCCTGGAAGCACAGTGCTTCGAACGCACACGACATGGTAATCGTTCCGACCGCGTAAGAAATCGCCAATGTCCTTGACTGCGTGCGAAAGATATTTCAAATTAAGGCTACCGTTCTCGTTGCTAGGCGTTCCGACACACACAATTGATACGTCGCCATCCTCGGCCGCGCTCACAGTGGCTCGCAGATTCTTCCGCTTCACCACTTCGTGCATAAGCTCCGTCAGGCTGGGTTCGACTACGGGACTACGACCCTGGTTGATGTTGTCCACCTTGAGCCGGTCGATATCGATTCCCAGGACATCGTGGCCTGCCGAAGCCAGACATGCTGCAGACACCGATCCAACATATCCCAGACCATAAATGTTTATTCTCATAGTGCTACCTCAATCGGTCATTCGAATTGTGCGCGCTAAAGACACTTGACGCAGGCATTGGACTTGCTACGCATGCGGGGCCCTCTGAGCGCTGTTCTAACTGTTGGTTCGAAACCTCTGTGCATACCAAGGACTTCGGTATTCCCGAAGCTTTGTGATTATTTTCTCGGGGACATAGTCAATCATCCTGGTATGGTGAAGGCCAAGGCGAAAGGCGATAGCTCCGACGGAGGTTATGTATTCATTAGGTAAGAGCCGTGCGAGTCTCCTGTATGGACTATATCGTCGTTGCGACTTGCGTGTATGCGTCGGCCAAAGATCCATTCCCCAGCCTGACTAAGTTGGTCATGGCGCCGGGAGTGGCTGTAATTAACCTTTGGGCCTTCGCTGGTTTCAACAGCTGCTGCCGGCAGGACGAAGAAGTCCGTGCGGGTGCTGTTATCAACGGACCTCCGGATCCAGACCCAAAAAACGAGTTGCCCTCACACTACCTGCTCAACGAAACGAACATAAGCGGCCTTCTGCCGGGGCCAGTTGTAGATCGAGTTGAATCTTTGACAGCTGTTCGCGAGCTGTTGTCGTCTGTCCTGGTTCCTGTATAAATGCAGTATATGGTATGCGAGATCGTTGACGTCCTCGGGCTCGAAGAACTCAACGGCATCCGCATCGAAGTATCGTGAAATGACGTCCGTTTTCGCAACGATCGCGGGAATTGCAAGCGCGACATATTCCAAGAGCTTCGTAGGAAGAATTCCATCCGTGAAGATATCCTGACGGTAAGGAACAATACCCACGTGGAAGGAGCGGATGAGCTGCGAAAGATCGCGAGGAGAAACGAAGTCTGTTGTGATCTCCACATGGCGTTCTAATCCAAGCTGGGGCACCATTGCGAGAACGGTCGCTGCGAAATCGCCGCGTCCATGGATCCGCAGATACACACTCGGCACGTCCTCCTTAACCAATTGGAGTGCTTTCAAAAGGATATCGACTCCATACCGATGCGCAAGTGTGCCATGGTAGATCAGGCGTAATCTACCCTGATCGGTTGAATATTCGCGGCGGCTATAGCCAGATCCGTCGAAGTAAGCGGGATCGGCAAGATTCATTACAACAAAACACTTGCCCTTCGGGACGCCACGCTTAATGAGCGTCTCCTTCCAAAGTTCTGTGACTGTTATCACGCAATGCGCAAACCGGCAGGACAGGTACTCCTCCCAGCGAAGCAGACGCGCCCCGAAATTATTCAATGACGTCTTGTATCGTGAGCAGAAGAATTCCGGCATCAAATCGTGAATATCTAGAATGATCCGGCTCCCGGTCAGCCGCGGCACAATTGCTGAGAAGACCAGAAAATTGGGCAAATTGTGTGCCTGGACTACATCGAACCGTTTCCGAATATGTAGCTGCGTCACTTTCAAGAATGCCAAGAAAGCAAACGCGAGGTAATCAAACAATTGCGAAAAGAGGCCCCACTTCTTCTCTCCCACTGCAAGTCGGTGAACGGTAACGCCTCCGACAGATTCTTGCCTGGGCTCAGTGCCATGAAGCCGGCAGATCACATCAACCAGATGGCCCTGTTCCGCCAGCGCCTCCGCCTCACGCCGAACGCGCACCTCTGCGAAGGGGTAATAATTCTGGACGATCATGCAGTGCCGGAGGCGCTTCTCGTTTCTGGAATCACTCATTCGTTCGACTCTTCTTTAGAACGCAATTGGGAGCTCGTATCAGTCGCGCTTTTCAACCGACGTGTTTATAGAAGAGCCGACCGGCCAGCATCAGAAAGCGGCCTGGAAGGTGAGGCATAACCTGCCGTTGTAGAATAAAAGTAGCGCGTCCTCCAACCGTACTCGGCCGCTGCGACTTGCTCTGAATGTCGCCCGCCTTGTAATAAGAGATCGCGGACCGAACGGAACCCAAGCGGTCTTTGAAATCGATAAGTCCCTGGTTATGTAAATCAGAACGGCCCAGGTCAAATTCAGTAGCGCCACCAGCTTTAGCATTCTGTATTGCGTTCCAAAAAAGAAAGGGCACCCCGCCCATGTTGTTGAGCTTCGGGTTGGAGCAGCCGTATTTGTAGGTGACGGTCTTTTTGAACCTGATAGTTATCATCGCTGCAACCGGCAGTTCATCTTTGGTGGCTGTGTGAATCGTCAATTGATCCCCTAGGCAGTCCAATAGATTGGAGAACCAGCGGAATGGCTGCGGTGGTAATCCATGCTTGCGTCGTGTGCGCACTTGCAATCCATAGAAGTCTTTCAAAAGCGAGATCGATCGCCCCGAGTGGTAAACAAGGTTTTCCCTTTCGGCGCGGTGGATCTTTCGTTGAATACAATCCTTATGGAAACGCGCGAAAATATCGTGGCGACTATCGGAGATATCGAGCCTGTGCAAGCAATAGGTCTTCGCCTCTTGAATTGACGCAGTGGCCTGTACGATCGAGGACTGCATGCGTACGGGCCGGATTTCTATGAACTCCCCTGGCATCCGCTCTCGGTATAGGAAAGAGAGCAGCTCGACGAAGGTGCCATCATTTTTAACCAACGGCTGACAATGATCCGAAAACGGCAAAGAAACAGTCCTGTTCCCAGTCAACCAACTGTGCACGCGACAGCAAACAATCCCGTCTTCTAGATCGGCACTTGCCGCGGTACTGGTATAAACGGCTGCGTGGAATCCGTACGTCCGTTGCAGCGCCTTAAGCCAACCCACAGTGTGGAAAATGCTGGCATCCGAGTGCTTCTCTAATAGGGCGCTCCAGCGGGGATCCTGGATCGGGTCTATATTAGAGATAGTCATCGCATTGCGGGTGACGCAGCATTGCCGTGCATCTTCCGCTTTCCGTCACTAAAAAATCCGGCAATGGCCGTCACAACCTCCGCCTCCTTCTCCTCACAAATATGGGGAAAAATCGGCAATGAAAGTAGCTGCCGAGCAGTTTGCTCTGTCACTGGCAGGTCGCCGTCGCGACAATCAAGATTTTCAAACGCCGGTTGGAGGTGCAAAGGAATTGGATAATGAAGACCGGTTGCGATGTTTAGCCCATTCAAATGACGCTGCAACTCATCTCGCTGCTGTGAGCGGATCACGTATAAATGGTAGACAGCACGGCTCCAGCGGGTACATTCCAACGGCGTAGTGATGCCATGCACGAATTGCAACAGTTTGTTATAGGTTTCTGCCGCCTTACGCCGCTTCGCATTCCAGGCATCGAGGTATCGAAGCTTGACTTGCAAGATTGCGGCCTGCATTGCGTCAAGCCGGCCGTTATACCCTTCAACGAGATGGTGGTATTTCTTGTTTTGTCCGTGATCTCGAAGCATCCGAACTCGCTCGGCTACTGCTGGATCATTCGTCGTGACAGCTCCAGCCTCTCCACATGCGCCGAGATTTTTACCCGGGTAAAAGCTGAACGCGGCAGCTTTGCCCATGGAGCCGGCCTTCTTCCAGCGGCCGCCAATAGCTGAGAAGTATTCGGCGCCGTGCGCCTGACAGGCGTCTTCGATAACGATCATCCGGTGTTCTCTGGCGATCGCCAGGATTGGATCCATGTTGCACATCTGCCCATAGAGATGCACGGGAACGATGGCCGTCAATCGACGGCCGGTTCCGCGATGGACTGGCAGGCCTGTCTCGTCGGACCGATAACAATGCGTCTCGAGATATGCTCGTAGAGCATCAACGCTGATGTTGAATGTATCGGGCTCGATCTCGACAAAATGAGGCGTAGCCTTCGCCTGCAGGATCGCTTCGACTGTGGCCGCAAAAGTATGCGCCACGGTGATGATCCCGTCACCAGCGCGGACGCCAGCTGCAATCAAAGCAAAGCGCAGAGCATCGGTGCCGCTGCTCACCCCGATGCAATGGCTCACATTGCAGTAATTAGCGAAGTCCCGTTCAAATCCCCCCACGATAGGGCCGCCACTGAATCCCGCGGATCTCAACACGCCTCGAATCGCTTCCAGCAATTCGGCTTCGAGTTCCAGGTGCGGAGTGACAAGATCGACGAATGGAATGCCTGTCTGTTCAGCCACGTTTAGTCTTTCTTGGATACGGAATATCTGAGGATTCGTGCTGGATTCCCCGCAACAATTGCGTTTGGCGGAACGTCCTTGGTCACAACACTACCGGCGCCGACGAGCGAATTTTCACCGATGGTGACGTTTGCGAGAATCGTGGCACCCGAGCCGATCGAAACTCCTTTCTTCACGAATGTTCGTTCCACTTTCCAACCGGCTTCTGTCTGAAGTTGGCCACTGGTGCTGGTTGCCCTCGGATACGAATCGTTGATGAACATCACACCATGGCCGATAAAAACGTTGTCTTCGATCGCGACCCCTTCACAGACAAACGTGTGACTGGAAATCTTGCAGTTTTTGCCGATAACTGCATTCTTCTGAATTTCGACGAATGCTCCGATCTTTGTGTTGTCGCCAATCGTGCATCCATAAAGGTTGATGAACCTGGCGAGCTTGACATTCTGGCCGAGGCGAACGTCAGGAGCAATGGACAAAAAGTCGTTAGTCACTGTACCCGTCATTTGCGCATTCCCAACTTTTCCATCAACTCGTACAGCGTCGGCCGGCTGATCGCCAACTCGGCAGCAGCCCGCGTGAGATTTCCTTTGGCCTTCATCAAAGCAGCTTCGATCAACTGGCGTTCGAGGGCTTCCCGGGCTTTGCCAAGCCCTTGACCTTCGAACTGTGGATAAGGTTTGGTTAACGCCAGATCTTCCGGGGTGATTCTACCGTTCTCCGCCATGATGGCGGCCCGCTGAATCCGGTTCTCAAGCTCTCGGACATTTCCAGGCCAGCCGTACGTCTCCAGTGCCTTGACAGCCCTGGGTGTGAAAACCAGTTTCTTTTGTTGGGCCGCTGCCTGGCGTTGCAAAAATGCGTTGGCTAGCGCCAGGATATCTCCTTCGCGCTCGCGTAACGGAGGCATGGGAATGACGACAACCGCGAGGCGATAGTAGAGATCTTCACGGAATCGGCCTTCCGCCATTGCCTTTGTGAGATCCACATTCGTGGCTGCGATCACCCTGGTATCGACTGAGATCAGTGAGCGGCCGCCAATCCGCTCGATCACACGGTGTTGCAAGAACCGGAGTAGCTTGACCTGAAGGGTACCCGAGAGCTCTCCGATTTCATCCAGAAACAGGGTTCCTCGGTGAGCCATCTCGATGCGGCCTTGCCGTTGAACGTGTGCACCGGTAAAGGCGCCTTTCTCATGTCCGAAAAGTTCGCTTTCAAGGAGAGTCTCGGGTATCGCACCGCAATTAATAGGGATGAATGGACCCTTCTGTCGCACGCTGAGCCGGTGGATTGCGCCGGCGACTAGCTCCTTGCCCGTTCCGCTTTCGCCGACGACCAGCACTGAAGCGTCTGAAGCGGACATTTTGCGAATCGTCGCGAATACGCTTTGAATCTGACTACTTTTCCCGAGAATTCCTTCGAAGGAATCACTCTCCCCGGTTGCGAGTTGTTCCCGGTGCTCCCGCTCCAGTTCATACACCTTCAAGGCCCGGGCGACGACGACCTTTAGCTCGTCGATCTTTACAGGTTTGGAAAAGAAATCACAGGCTCCCAGACCAATAGCTTGCGTGCCGTTACTTCTTTCATCCTGCCCGGTGATGACAATGACTTTCAAGGCAGGATCCGATTGAAGCAGGTCTGCCAAAGCGGAAAATCCTTCACGAGGATCACCCGGCGAAGGCGGTAAGCCGAGATCGAGTGTTACCACGGCAGGTTTGTGCTGTTTCAGACTGTCGACGGCACTCTGGCGATCTTCGGCCAATACGACTTCGTATTGTTGCGTGAGAGCCCATTTCATTTGGGTTCTCACTTCATCGTCGTCTTCAACGATCAGGATTGTAGGCTTTGTGTCCATGGAGCGCTCAGGCAAGAGGGAGAACAACGCGGAACTCCGTACCTTTCCCAGGTTTACTGCTGACTTCGATATTGCCGCGGTGGGCTTCCACGATGAGCTTGGTATGGAAGAGTCCGATTCCCAATCCTTTTTTCTTCGTCGTCTGGAACGGCCGGAACAATGATTTCTCGATGAATTCTTCCGACATACCGCAGCCATTGTCTCTGACGGCAAAACCCACGGTGTCGCCTTCATGCACGGTTGCTACCTGGATAACCCCGTGACCGTTTACCGCCTCATTGGCGTTCATCACCAGATTGGTCAGGACCTTCTGGATCTGTTCAGAATCGATCAAAGCATTTGGCACCGGTTTCAAATCCGGTTCGAGGGTCGCCTTCAGGTTCGGTTTGAACTCGTCGAGCGTTGCGGCCACCAGTTGTTTGAGGTCGCATTCGGACACTTTCAATTCAATATTTTGTTTCAGCATGGAAAGCCGTCCGCACATGCTGTCGATCTTGGCCAGACTCCCGGACATCACGCGCAACGCGTCGGCTCGGAACTGCGGATCGTCGAAATGCTCGGGGAGATTCTCCATGGTCAGCGATAGTCTTGAAGCGAGGTTCTTCAGATCATGAACAAAGAAAGTGGACACGGTCTGGAACGCCTCAACCTCTCCAGCCTGCCGTAGTCGTGCGGAAAGTTTCAGATTCAGAAGTCCAGCGGCAAGCTGGGCGGCGAGTGTCTCGAGCAGGACGAAATCTTCGCCGGACAACTCCTCATACCCGACCCGATCATCGTTCAACGTCACGATGCCGACGAATTCACCGCCCGCGACAAGTCCAATGGCATACCGCATGGTGAATTCGCGAAAAAAGTCTGTTGCAGCGCCCATGATTTCCTTCGGCCATTCGAAAACCTTTTCCTGAAGGTCGATGGGCCCGGGGTGTTGCCGCATGTGCCGGATGAATTCGGGTGAGCTCTTGCCGGCTATTTCGAATTCTTTGGCGCGAGCCTGTGGGAGAGCCGTTGAACCTGCAAGGGTCAGCCGCTGCTGAGTGTCGTCCACCAGCCACACGCTTACCGACAGCACTCCAAGAGACTCGGAAACCATCTTGCTGATTGCGGCGCTGAGCTGTTCAACGTCCAGCAGTGAAGTCGTTCTCTCGGTCAGTTGCATCCACACGTTGCGGTAGTCATATATTGGTCTGCTGAAATGACGTGTAACAAATTGCCGAAGCTTCAGGCGCAACCGGTTTGACAGGAGCAAGACACCTAACGCTGTCAGCGCCAGAAAAACGAAAAATGCGTCGAGCGGCAGCGCTGACTTTCCTGGAAGAACATCGCGCGTCAGGCGCGCCAACACGCCAACCGTCAAAAGGTAAATCGCGACCAGAATCAGGGTCAGCGAATTTTGGATGGCGGTCCGGGAAAGGTAGACATCGACATTCAGCGACCGGCTCCGGAACAGTGAAAACGAGAAAAGCAAGTTGGCAGCGATGAGTCCAACGGCATTGATCGACCCCAGTCCGGTATCGATCGCAGAGAACAGCAGCGACTGGCTGGCCAGGTAAATACGGACGGCAAACAGTCCCGCTATCCCCAGAACCATGAATTTGACTTGCCACCTGATCCGGCCGGTCGAGGAGCGGACCGTGCGCTCCAAGTTGAAGAGAATCACAACGGCGGCGACCAGCACAAACAACTGCAGCGCACGGCCGGGGGAACCTAAAGAAATGGACCATCGACCAGCATCACGCAAAAAAACGGGGCCAGCAAAGAGCGTCTTGCGAAAAATTCCAAGAAATGTGACAGAGCTTCCGGTTAACCCCAGCAATGTCCACTTCCCCAAGAAAGTATGGGAACCGACACGGCCATAGCCAAGGCTAAATGCTACCCAGACCGCAGAAATCAGCGCGCTCGAAGCCATCACCCGTTTCTGCCAGGAGATCACGTCCTCCGGCAATACGGCCCCATAGCTGAGGGCGCGTAATATCTCCTCACCGGCAAACAGAATCATACCGATCGCAAACAACCAGTGGACATACGACCGTCTGTCACGGAACAGCAGTGCTGCCGCGATGATAAAGCTGAAATAGGCTGCCACAAAAGACAGGACAGCTGGGGCGAGAATCAGCATTGTCATGACTCGTCAAGCACTGCAGTTCGTTTGGTAAACCAGGCGGTCTCCGTCTACGCGGGCCCACGCCACTTTGGCTCGATCACTACCCGGCCCTTCGATAACCCAGTTTTGTTTTCCGGCCACCAGCTTCATCTCGTTTCGTTGCCGCCACCAGCGGTCCACCTCTCCTGGGAGCGTTATCCACAAGTTCTGTTCCGAGCGAAGCTGACGGAGATGTTCAAGTAGCGTTTTATATACATCCTGGGCTCGGGAGGGCATGACGTAATCGGGATGGATGATGAAATTCACTAGCCCGTATCCGCTCACGATGATTTCCGCTTGCCGCTTCCAGAGCGTTATTGAATAGTCGTTCAGGATGTGGAACAGCGTGTAGTCCTCAGAGACGGTGACCGGAAGCTCCGTTATACCCCCTGGCAGAACGTAGGGCATCACGGTGCAACAGCCGCCGCGCTGAGCCTCCACCCGGGCGACATTGGGTATAGACATGTCATATTGGAAATCGAGGTCCTGGAACCAATCGATGTTCCTATAAAGAATAGGTGAGCGAAATCCGACAGCGCCCCATTGGTTTGCGTATTTATTGATTTGCCTTGCCCGCTTAAGAAACTCTTCGCGATGAGCAAATAGATTACCGTCATGGTCGAGACCTTGAACGTTGATCTCGTATTCCCGCCGACGGATCATCTCGAGAAAGCTTTCTGTAACGCTGTATCGCTTCTCCGGAACGATCTGGAATGATGCTTTGATTCCAAATTCATCATCAATGTCCATCAAGCGTTCGCAGAAATCGCGGCCAGAAGCGGTCTCGACATCATGAGTCATAATCGCGCATGCCTTATGACCGTCAGGCCAGAACCAGATGAAGGGAACACGATCGACCTGCATTTGTTTCATTGCGACGATGAGGAGTTTTTCCAACAGAATGTCGACGCTACGATCGACCGGCCAATTCGGGAATGGAATACTCTCCCATCCCCGGAGATAGATCTTTTGAAGATGCTTCCGAAGAGATACCGGCATCATCGGTCGCAGCCTGTAGTAGATGTCCTTTACCCAGGATTGTTCCATCCAGCGATGGCCGGCAGAGCCGTTCACGTACCGTTCATACCGCAGATTGTCGATGGATTGGCGGACGTCGAATGGCAGGAAGATCGTGCCATCCCCAGACGCGACATGTTTAGATGCGTCGAACATCTGCCCGCTGGCCGGGACGCTCACAGCGCCTGCGACCTGACCATAGCAGACGGCACCGTCACCAAACTGAAAGAAACCGGTTGATCCTCCCGGGTTGCTGCCAGTCGCGAACGACGGAAGCCTGGGACAACGGAAGTGATCAACGAGCGGGTTCACCGGCATCAGAGTTGTTGGTTCAGCGATGACTGCAGACATACGATCTTAGATCCAGACAAAGTAGAATCTCGCGTAAATGTAAGCGATCACTTCTCCCACCACTTCTCGCACGCCTTCACTGGAGCGCCACCAGTGTTCGCCGTCGTAGGCCAGGTCGTCCAATGCAACAATCCCGATATTTGCCGAGTTTCCGAACGCCTTTTCAAACATCAGTTTTGATCTGCGCGCGTGTGGACCCAGCGTAATCACGTCAAGCGACGCCGGTCTTTCTCCTCTCTCCTGGAACCAGTCTCTAACTGCAAGTGCAAGGTGGTACGTTCTATCCCTGCGGACTGCTGGAGAAGACACTATTTCTATCGACTCGGGCTGAACGCCACGCTTAACGAGTTCGTTTCGGTCCTCATACGTCTTGTCTTCCTCGTGGAAGCCATGCACCAGAAAGAGTTTTCGATAGTGGCCCCGTTTGAACTCACAGGCGGCCTGACGCATAACATATCTTCCGACCCAGGCTTCCACGATCAGGAAATCGCTTTGAACCGGGTGGCTCACCGATAGAAACGGATTGACTACCCGTTGTGCCGCAATCGCCAGAACGACTCCGAGAGCAAGCACTAAAAGTTTTCCTGGTGACGAAAGACTCCATCGTTCTTTTCGGACCAGTAGGCCGGCAAAATAAGTCTGTTTCACATGTCGCGCCTACAGTGGCAGCCCTGAAGGCAGCATTTTTGATGTTGTGTGGTTGCAATACACAAGGCTTCCGGTCTTGGCGATCGACCGGTCGACGGCTTCGAGCATCTCGACGACCCGCAGGCCAGCGCAGGCATCATTGAACGGCGTTTGGCTGTTCAGGATGCAGTCGACGAAGTATTGTGTTTCGACGGTCAGCGCTTCTGCCTGGTCCAGGCGAGGGACCCACAGGTCGCCGGCACGATAGCTGACTCTCAGATCATGGGGGTTGTCGTTGGACCGCTCGACGCCTTTATCGTAGACCTTCACCTTCTCATCCGCTTCGAGATCGTTCCATACCAACATCTTTTTCTCGGCGCCCATCAGCGTGCTGCGCACTTTCACCGGCGACAACCAGTTCACGTTCAGATGGGCGATGACTTTATCGCTGAAATAAATTGTGATGAAGGCGACATTCTCCTGGCCGTTCACGTGCTTTTCACCGGTGGCAACGATCGCCTGTGGCTCGCCTTCAATCAAATAGTCCATGATGGAAAGATCGTGCGGCGCGAGATCCCATACGACATTGGCATCATGTTGAAAGAGACCAAGATTTACCCGGGTCGAATCGTAGTAGTAGAGCGTTCCCAGGACATCATTGTCCATCAATTCACGGATCTTGCGGACGGCTCCACAGAACAGGAAGGTGTGGTCGACCATGATCATCCGCTTTTTCCGGTCGGCAAGCTCGATTAGCTGTTTTCCTTCGTCGGAAGTCCGGGTGAAAGGCTTCTCGACGAACACATGCTTGCCGTTTTCCAGCGCGATCTTCGCTAGCGGGAAGTGGTGCGAGATTGGGGTCACGATCGCGACGGCATCGATATTCGGGCTCTCGAGAACTTCCATCGGGTCCGTTGTCACCGTCATGGAAGGATATGTTCGCAGAACACGATCCAGCGATTTCGGATTCGTGTCACAGACGGAAACGACCTTCGCGTCCGAAGCACTGTGAAAGTTTCGTACGATATTCGGGCCCCAATATCCGTATCCGATAACACCTATGTTCACTGCGTTGTCGTCGTGTTTACCGTTATTGTTCAATGGTCACCACCAGGCATCCTGCTATACGATGCGTTTCTATCTTTCGAGATTAATAGGCTCCGTCGCCACTTACGACGGCGCGGCCGGTTCTGAGTAAGATTTTTAAGTCCAACCAGAGGGATCGCTTTTCAATGTACTGAAGGTCCAGCCTCACCATTTCATCAAAGGTGGTTCGGCTCCGGCCGGAGACCTGCCACAGGCCCGTAATCCCGGGTTTAAGTTCCTGAAGTCTTCGTTTGTGCCAAAGTTTGTAGCTTTCGATCTCGTAGCGAATCGGCGGTCTCGGACCTACCAGGGACATCTCACCTTTGAGGACATTGATCAACTGTGGCAGCTCGTCCAGACTGCTACGCCGAAGGAATCGGCCGATTGGTGTGACTCTGGGATCGTTCTTTATCTTGAAGGCACCGTCGGTAGCACGCGTATTTCCGGCGATCAGATCGCGCACGTATTGTTGATGAATGGACGAGTCATTGTTCACAACCATCGAGCGAAATTTCAGGAACACGAATTCCCGGCCAAACTGGCCGATCCGTTTTTGTTTAAAAAACACCGGCCCTCGTGAGGTCAGTTTGATCAGTACGGATATGAGCGCAAACGCCGGCGAAGCGATACTTAATGCAGCCAGTGCGCCGGCAATATCGATGGCTCTCTTCGTATGAGCATAGAACTTTGGAGATGATTCGTTTCTCTTGACCTCCGGATAGAGCGTCCGGTCCGAACCGCTGTCCGGATTACCATTCGCCTTGTCCTCCGGATAGAAATGAAAACTCACTTCCAGCTTGTGAATCTGCAATGAATCCATTTCCTGCCGCAGGATTTTGTATGTGCGTTCAAAGAGAACAGAGTGGAGCGTAGCCCGGTCGGTTCCGTTCAGAGTCGTAAAGATCACTCCGAGCATGGAAGGCGATCGATACCACCCGGTGAGATCCGTATCCCGCGTGGCAAACGCAAGGGCGTTTCCGATCTCCTTGATCGTGCGCCTGCGGATGTTGGCTGTTTCCAAATTCAGCAGCATCAGCGCAAAAGGCTGCCCTGTACGCTCCGACCTTTTCCTTTCCACTAGGAGCATGCGCATGAAGATCCCCTCGGCTTGAACGCCGAGAGCCCGCTCGCCGCGGACTTGCCGGTTGCCATCCCGAGTTCGCTCTGGCAATGCTATGTGACTGAGCATAGTAGCTACAATTGGGGATTCAGGATCCGAGGTAGTTCCGCGGCGACTTTCGAATCTTGCGATTATTCGCGCTGAGATAACGATTCCCGTAGCCATTGCGGCCATAGCCATAGTAGCCATAGCCGTAATACGAATGAAAAGGCATTGCCTGGACGTCATTGAGGACGACGCCCAGCAGCTTGTTTCGATCTACCAACTTAAAAGCATTCTCAATACAGCGGTACGGCGTCTTGCCCATCCGGACCACCACGATCAGGCCATCACTCAGAGCCGCAACAATGCGCGCGTCCGGAATCGGGGTCAGTGGAGGGACGTCCAAAATGATGGTGTCGAAATCGGTTCTCAGGTATTCGATGAGATCCTTCATCTTGTTCATGGAGAGAAGCTCCACCGGATTTGGCGTTGCCCCGCCAGCAGTCATGAAGTAGAGATTCTTCAGGCGCCGAACATAGCAGTAGGGACCGAGGTGGCTGTTGTCGAGGTATTGCAACAACCCTGGCTGAATATTTACCGCAAGATGATTGTCCAACGTGGGATTGCGCAGATCGCAATCGACGATGATGACCCGCCTGTCGGGCTCCATTGAAAACGACAGCGCCAGATTCGCGCTGACCAACGATTTGCCGTCCTGCATATTCGGGCTGGAGACCGTCAGGACCTTGATCGGAGTTGCGGACTCTACTTCACTGAGGCGGACCTTGAGATTCCTGAACTGTTCGCTCACAAAAGAAGTTCCGTTGTTTAGAACCTCGAGCCGTTCATTCACGGTCGCGCTTGTCGTGACCGGAATCAATTGTTCCAGAGGAATGCGCGCTCTTTTGATAATTGCGCTCGTCTCGGCATCCTTTCCTGTGTTGTGTGTTTCTGAAACATTCTCGAGCAGCTGGATGAAACCAAGGTCGTCTAACACACCAAGAATGCGCCGCAGGTTTATTTCGGGCAGGCTTGTAGACGCCAGGAGTTCCGGAAACGTCGTCGGATATCGGAGATTGTTCAGAACAAAGAGCTCTTCCGGATACCACGTCAGCTCCGAAAGATCTTTGCCTTCGCGAAGCGCGATGAGCAGTCTCGGGCCGATTTCAAAGGATTCGGCCCTGGTTCTGGACAGCTCCAGCAACACATGCGGGAAATGGATCTGGGCGGGAACCTGGAATGAACGCAGGCCCGGCCGGAAGCCGGATTGTGTAAAGTCATTTTCAATCGCGTACTTCAGCAGCTCGAATGCTTGCAGCCGCAAAATATCGGACAGTTGTACTGCGTCCACAACTTCATCACGAAGCGCGGCCTCACCCAGGACGATTTTCTGGCGATTGGATTTTGCAACCAACGGCTCGAGTTCTCCTGCCTCCAGATAACCTTCCCGTAGAAAATACTGACCCAATCGATTTGATGCGAGGGTCGATGAGACCGCATCGATTACGCCCTCGCGGTAAAAAACATCGATAGATTGGCCGTCTCTTGCAAGAGAAAGAACACCGTTTCTCTTGTCATCATAGACTCGCTGGATGTGGTCCAGCGTGGCGTTTGGTTCCGGGTTAGTTTGAATCGTCATTTCTTCATCAGGAAACTCAATTCACTGCATCAACCTTTGAATCAGCGGATCGAACTTCGTGAGAACGTAGACTTTGTGGACGTATACAAAATACAGAGCGGCGCTGTACGCGCCGGCAAGCGCCAGGGATGAAGCGGCGAAGATTTGCTTTTTCCGGCGGTTGGCCGCCAGATCGCTTTTGGTGATGATGGTCGGAATTTCACCGAGTACGACGATACCGAAAATACTCTCGACCTCGGATTGCAACCAGATTCGTTGACTCATCAAATCGACGATTATCGCCATGAGTACTCCCGCTGCTAGACTGAGGGCCGTTCCGATGAGCAGAATTTTTGTTTTCTGCGGCTTCGCGGGCGCAAACGGCAAGTTCGCGGGGTCGATAATCTGGAACTGCGAGCCCTTCTGCCGGCTTTCCAAACTTTCAGATAATTTTGCCTGCGCCAGGTGATCCTTCAGCTCCGTGTATTGTTTGTTGAGGTCGGCGTTCTGCCGCATGATATTCGCAATCTCCTGCTCACTTTCAGGCGCAGCCTGAACGCGCTTGCTGTATCTTGCGATTTCCGTTTCGATATATTTCTTTTCATCCTCACGGATTTGAAATTCCGTTTTCACTTCCTGGACCTGAGAAGTCAAGCTCCGGAAGACAGGATTTGGAACTGTCTTGGGTTTCGGATCATCCTCCTGCTCCTGCTGGTTCAATTCTTCAAGACTTTCGGGCGGAATCTTCGCCTGCAGCCGGCCGAGTTCCGCCTTTGCCGCCTGTATTTCGGGATGTTTCGGCGTATATTTGGCTGTCAGCTCTTCGTATTCGGTCTGCTTCTTCCGGTACTCTTCGACCAGCACGCTGGTGGAGCCTTTTTTCGGCGTGACTGCCACTGGCGCCATTTGCACCGGAAGCACCGCCGGCGTCTCTGAAAGTTGCCGCTCCAGGTTCAAGCGAATCGTAGCGTAACGGTCCAACGCCTCGGCGTTGGTGCGCTGTTGGGTCCCGAGGCGATCCAGCGTCCTGAGATTGGCTTCGAGTTGATCCGGCAATTCGTAGCGGCGCCGTTCCTTCAGCTCCTTCAACTTCGTCTCCGACTCCTTGAGTTGCACGCCCACTTTGTCCAATTCCGCGTTCAGGAACTCGGTTGTGCCGAAAACCTGATCTTCTCTCGCGCGATTGTCTTGTTCGATAAACAATGAAGCAAGCTTGGACGCGATTTTTTGCGCCAGTTCCGGGCCGCGATTCTGGTACGAGACGTGGAAATACGTCACGGGTAATGGGGCTCCCATGCGTTTGTCGACATCGAAGGATATTTTGATCATGTCACGCAGCTTCGAAACCTTGTCGTCCATGTTCAGCCGTTGATACTCGGGGAGCTGCCCGTCGAACTCGTTCAGTATTTGAACAAGGTTGGTCCGGCTTAGAACCCTTTGCTCGATTGCGCTGAGGCGCTGCTCGGTTGTCCCTGCGATAAGATCCTTGACGAACTCATTGGGAACATCGCGGGGTCGAATCAGAATCAGGGTGTCCGAGACGTAAACCATGGGCAGCATATAGGTGAAAAGCGCGACCGCCGCGGAGAGCGCTACAAAAGGCCACACCAGCCACCATCTTCGGCGAATGAAGAGCGCCAGCAAATCCTGAGCGCTTGTGAAGTTCAAGCGTTTCATCGGGAGAACTTCCAAAGTTCGGGAGCGTTATATCGGAGAGAGAAGAAAACCCGTTTCTGATTGAAACCAAATAGAGATGTATGGTCATATCGCTGGTACTGCGCGCCTGCATTGAGGGATAGCTCACGCGTCAGCACCATCCCGAAACCGGCAGCCGCCGAAATACCACGCGCGTTGTAGATGCTGCCGATCCGGTTTCTCGAGTCGAATGCGGAAAGATCCGCGAAAACATTCATTGACCGGCCAATCATTTCCGTCCAGCCAAAACCTGCGCTGCGTATATCCGATACCGAACCCAACCCGCTCGTGTCGCCAATGGCATCGTTGTAGTGCAGGGATACCGTGTCTTTTCCGTTTATCGTTTTTCTTAGGCTGGCCGCTGCGTTATAGCCGGAATAGGTCCCCGTGGAAGTATAAAATGCCTGAGAACCTTGAACGTACGAAGGTCCGCCGGACACCTGGATTGTAAGATCGCGGCCGATCTGGTGTGAATATCCGACGCTTGCGGTATGCGAATGAATCGTATCGAAGTCCTTGAAGGTGAGGATGGCGCCGGTGTAGCCCGCAGTCCAGGTGCCATGCTCGCTGATTCTGTGGGAGTACGTCACGGTTTCGGAAAATCGCTGCTGGTTGGAGAGGATTCCGCGGAAAGTGCCGCTATCGGGGTATGCCAGCAAGCTATGGGACGCGCTTAGCGACAACGCCGAATCAGCACCCCACCGGTACTCCGTCCCGATGGTGGCAGTGTTCGTCCGGGTTGACCGGCCAGTGGATAGAGGTGAGAACACGAAACGAAAACCGTCGATTGCAGTGGTGTCGCCACGCGTGCTGTTGAAGGTTGCGAAGTCCGGCGTGATCTGAAACGAGTCGGAAAGAGTGAATTTCCAGGTGGGACTTAATGCCCTGGAAAACGTCGCAGATGCAACGTGTGAATTCGACTGGTAATTTGAACTGCCAATCGTTCGGCGGTAACCGAACGCGTAGGTGGCTAAAATCGTATCCCGCTCGCCGTCAGAGCGCATTACCATGGAAGGATATACTTCGGAATAGAAGGAGCCGCGGTGCTGTGTGCCGGCAAAGTAGGGATCCGTGCCCCCGCCACCAGCCAAATCCAGCCGCGGCCCGAAAGTATATTTGCGTCCTTGCGCGTTCATCTGCACCGAGATGAGTAACAGAACTGTGAGTAAGCGTGAGGCAAGGGACATCGAAGATGGGCACTACGGATGGGCACTACGGAACGACAATCACGTCCCCGGATTTGAGCAGCATATTCTGGTTGAAGTTCTTTCCTTTGATGGCTTCAACATAATTAAATCGGAACAAATTGCTGTCCTCACCCGTACTGCGAATGATGACCGTGTCTGCCGGGTTGGCGAATTCCTGAAAACCCCCGGCCAACGCCAATGCCTGAAGTACCGAGATGGGTTTTTCCGCCATAATGGCTCCGGGTTTGGCAACCTTTCCGGTTACAAACACCCTGTAACTTTGGATCGCCTCGACGATAACCGTGACATTTGGCGCTTCGATATATTGCTTAAGCTTTTCTTCAATGTCGCGCTTGATCGTTTCCGGATTGAGGCCGGACACGTGCATATCCTGTATCAGAGGGAACGAGATGCGTCCATCCGGTCTGACGATTACCTTCCGCGTTAAATTAGGGTCCTTCCACACATAAATCTCGAGCACATCGTTCGCCTGAACAATGTATGCCGGTACGGCCGAAGACTTTGCCGGTTTGAGATTCGGCGTTTCGTCACAGGTAAGCGACTGTGCTTGCGCCGGCCGGAGCGGAAGCAACACTGCGAAGAACAAAAGCAGCCAGTAGCGCACAAAATCGCGACGCATTTTGGGGCCTCTCAGTCTGTTTGAGGTATTAAAGTTGCTACGCAAAAGAGCTGATTAGAATATCTTCAATGAAATCCTATGACGACGTATCAAAAGGGTGCAAAATGACGGGGAATTTTACATCCAATACGGGAAATCCTACTTACAATTTTGAAACCCGACACGATGCCTTAAGTGAAGGAACCGTCAAGTCGCGGACGTGTTATGAAAAAGGACAAGCTACCGCCATTTGAGTCCCATCTATTTCCTGGACCCAGTCAACCAGTCAAGGACAAGCTACCGCCATTGAGTTCTACCGTGGAGGTAGGCTCCGCCATTGTGCAGTTTGTTCGAAAGTAGCTTATAAGGTCTGCTTTTCTACACGTAAGGTCAGGGATTTGTCAAGCAGTATTTTTGTCCTGTGGTATTTTTGGCCTGCTTTTATGTAGCATCACTGCCCGTTTATGTAGCATCACTGCGGCCGGACTGGAGCCGACGACGAATTACCTTGTGCGTTTTTCAATGTAACGGTGACGGCTTCGATTGTGCCACTGCCCTGACGTCCGATCGACTGTGTGAAGGAGAATGCGCTGCCAAAGGCGACTGAAGCCGGATTCTGGTACCACGCCGCGAACTGCGCGTCCACATTGCGTGATAGCGTGACGCGCCGCGTTTTGCCGCCGCTCTTTATATCGAAATTAAAGTCGACACTGGTTATCCGCCGTGCGGGCGAATACCCCGTGATAATCAAGTCCACTCCTTGAGGCGTAGTCAGAGCTTCAAGACGGGTGACCTGCGGTGGAAATGGCAGGACCTCAATTGTCGCTACCGGTAACGCCGTTGGCCCGTTTTCAATATCGGCCGCCAAGACAACCGTTCCGGCCACCGTTCCAATCAGAAGTAAAACCGGTGATGTGAAAACGGCGTCTTTGCTGTTGCCTGCAATAGTGAAGTTCACGCTTCTCGATCCTGTCGAGAACTGCGTCATGGGATCGTTAGCCGGAACTTCTGCCTTCGAAGTGAAGGTCAGCTTAAGCTGCCCCGACAGCGGGCTGGGGTGGGGCGCATCCAGCGATATCGCGATCGGCAACTGTTGTGTTGCTTTCGCGGTTGCTGGAACCGACGGCGCCGAAAACGTCGACAGCGGTGGGTCAACCGCCAAGCTGAAAGTTTTCGCAAACGATGTTCCGCGAGAATCGGTGACTGTTACATCAAACGTTTGCGACTCGACAGTTGTGGGCGTACCTTGCAGCAAACCGGAGGTTGTCAATGTGAGAGCGGCCGGCAACAGCCCATTCGTCACTACCCAAGTAAAAGGCGCAGTGCCGCCGATATTTTTTAATTGTTGAGAGTAGGCGGAATTTTGCAGAGCGCTCGGTAACGAGATCGTGCTTATCGACAGCGGGGACACCACTGTGACGGAAAAGGTCTGGACCGCCTGTTGCCGGGGAACGAAACTGTCTGAGACCTGGACGGCAAACAAAAATGTACCAAGCCCGACCGGCGTGCCGCTAATCGTACCGGAACTGCTGAGTGTAAGGCCGGCTGGAAGCCGGGCCTGGGTTGTCCACGTGTACGGCGGAACTCCACCGGTCGCCTCTAATGTGACCGAATAAGGAGAGGCAAGCGCGGCATCGGCCAAACTTGCATTGGTTGTGACTGCCAGGGCTGGATTGATGACTATCCGGAATGATTGCGTGGCGGTCTGTACGGGGTTGCTACTGGCTGCCTGAATCGTGAAATCAAACGAGCCTGCTAGCGTCGGAGTACCAGCAATAGTCCCATTGCTCGACAGCGTCATTCCAGGTGGAAGACTTCCCGAAGACGTAGACCAGGTTAGCGGCGTGGGTCCCGAAGCCGAGAACGGGTGCGTATAAAAAACTCCAACGGCGCCGACCGGCAAGGGCGCACTGGTCGTGATCGTCAACCTTGGCTGGATCACGATCGTGAATGTTTTCGACGCGGTCTGCGCCGGACTGGAGCTATCGCCAACAGAGATGGTAAAAACGAATGTGCCGGCCGCCGAAGGTATTCCAGTAATAATTCCATCGCCCGACAGAACCAGACCCGGAGGTAACGCTCGTGAAACCACGGACCACGAATAGGGTGACGTTCCGCCTGCCGCTGTTAACGTCGTAGCCGGATAAGAAGTGTCCACGGTGCCGTTCGGTAGAGCGCCGTCTGTTATGGACACAGATGCTGTTATCGCGATTGTGAATGCTTTGACGGTAGTCAGCACAGGCGAACTGCTGTCCGTGACGCTGAGAACGAAACTGTACGTGTTCGGACTTAGCGGCGTTCCGCTAAGGACTCCTGTGTTGGATAGCGTCAGACCGGTGGGTAGTGAGCCGGATAGAACAACCCAGAAATAAGGTGCTGTGCCGCCTATCACGGACAGCGTTTGTGTGGCATACGGAGTACCGGTAGCTGCACTGGACAACGACGCCGTTAGGATTGTCAACGCGCCTTGTCCTGATAATTGGCCGGAAAACAGGAAACCAAGGCAAAGCACAACGAATAAGATGGGCGCTTGGTTTATAAAGGCTCTTGCGCCGGCAAGGTGCAGGTTCTCATTCGATAAAATCACTGCGGCCTCCGGGGAGGCGTGAGCAAAATTCGCGTGTTCGCTGCGGAGCTATCGAGCACACTCATCGCTGTTTCCGACGGTTCGTTCAGGCGTAATACCGAATTGCCTTTCAGATGTGAAAGCCCGGTTAAATGGCAGTAGCAAGAGACCGGTACCGATGTGCGAGTCTGCGCATCTACAACCAGGACGATCCCAGTGTTCGCATCCGCGGCAAGCACTTGCCGGTTGTCCGCCGAAATAGCCAGTGCGGACACGCTGTCGAGATTTCCCAGCGTGGATATGAGGGGAAGTTGAACGGCCGTGCGTGCGATATCCGTTACGACAAATACTGTCTGCGTTTCCTCATCAGCGACGATCGCATCGTGACTGTTGATGAAGAAAGCGGCTGCCGAGGGACGATTCAATGAGACGCGCCATGATCTGCCGGATGAATCGAATCCCCAGAATCCGGCTTCGCCATCCGACGCGAACTTCACGAGCGCAATTGTGCCATCGTCGCTCACCGCCATCTGGGTTGCCGCCCAGCCCGAAGCTTCTGCTGCGTTGAACTGATAAATGAGTTCGGCAGCACCCGGCAGGCCCCCGAACACCTGAATCATTTTCGATTGGCTGTTATATGTGGCGGCAGCCGATCCGCCGGGACTGATCGCGATAAGGTCCACGGCCGGCTCGGCGCTTGTAATAACCCTCAATTCCGGCGAATCGCCACGAAGGTCGATAACGACCGGCTGAGCGTCCTCGCGGCGAATTGCCAGGGCATAATCATTTTTCGGCGAAACGCTTGCGCCGTAAACCTCGGAATCCAAGAGCAGCGGCTCTCCCAGAATGGAGGCGCCTGCAACACCAACAATGGGCCATATCACCGAACCGGCGCTGTTTGGCGCAAAGCCAAGGATCGGCCCTCGCACCACATCCGACTGGGAAAAGCCTACGGCCACGCCGAGCATAACACTGAGCAACGAGATCAAAATGAAACGGAATGAGAAAAACATAGGAATCGTCGTGGGATTAATTCATCGCCTTGGCGCGCCAACAGCGGAATCGCCCAACGTTAATGTCGGAGTTGAATCTCCGGGATTGCGGCGCGCCAGAGCTATCGCGCCGCCTGCGGCCGCAATCGATAGCAGCGTAATGATCAGTTTCGCGTGCGATTTGCCGGCTTCAATATTTGTTTGTTCAACAGCGAGGCTGGCGACTTCGCCGCGATATTGTGCGCGAAGCTGGATCAGATAGCCGCCGAGGATCCCGTTAGGATGATAGCCTTCGGCAATGGCGAGCCCGTCCTGATTTGCAATCACATTAGCAATCGTTGAACCGGTGGCGAAGTCGCCGCTAGGACCGGTAGCGGGCGCGGTGAAAATTACTGTTACACCGGCTATTGGCTGCCGGTTGAGATCTTCGACGCGCACCGTAAGCGGTTCGGCAGGGATTTGCTGGATGACGTTTCTCGCCCGGTCGCCTCTGACGACCACAATCCGGATGCCTGACTGTGTACTGGTTTGCCGGGCGAACAGCGGCTGGAGCAGTAACAGTGGACAGAGCACCACAACCAGTGAGCGCCGGCAGATCTGGGAAATCCGCGCTTTCATCTGAACACCTCCTGTGGACCGGCTTATTATGCACAGATTTGGAGTTTGCGACACGCAAAACAGGTTCTTCGCCCGGTGTGGAAAGCCTCCTCCTCAGCTGAGGAGGGGGAGCCGGCGCGCAGCGCCAGCTCGAGCGCCGCGGCGAACCATGGATAGGTCGGGACGAGATGTCGATCGCCGCGGCGGTTGGAAAAAGATGCTCTTCTGTATGTCAACTTTTGAGGCGAGGGCGGCGCGGGTCTGCCGCATTTTTCGGAGGGTCCCCCAAATCAGTTCTCAATTCTCATCCGAGGCGAAGCATCAGCTGTTACGTGGGTCCATACTACGGATTACTGACGGTGACCAACAGCGGAGCGGATACTCCTTGGTTTCCCACGGCGTCCCGTGCAACTGCGCTTAGCGTGTGGCAGCCGTTGGATACGGTCGTCGTATTCCATGCCATCGAATACGGCGCCGCGGTGTATTCGGCTCCTAGATTCGCACCGTCCAACTTGAAGCAGCGCTACCACGTCGCCTTCCTGGCCCTGCATAGACCTGCCTACTGCTTGACCGCCTCTTAAAGCAGCTCACTCTCCGATCACAATACCTTGACAGTATCAGCAGCTTAGATGACACTGAGTCGGGTTTTTCAATCTAGTTGGTGGATGAATTCGACGGAAGCGCTTATCCTTAGTGGCTACTTTCGATTCGGTGAGACCGTGATGTGCTACGGGCAGACAGTGGTCAAGGCGAGCCAAACTGCAGCTGGACCTTTATTCGATGCATCTCCGCATTCGATGCATCTCCGCATGTGCGGCGCAACGGGCGAGGACTTCTCTTGCCATTTGACGTGACTAAGCGAGCGCGCCCCGCTGGCTTGGGCATGTCGGGATGGGGACCGTCTGGTTTATGAATTCGCAGCGTGACATTCCCCTCCCTGGTAAAGAAGGGGTGGATGCTTGTTTCACGTTGTTTTCTGCGCTCCTGCTTCTCCTCGGCGTCGACACGATCCGTAAGGTGGTTGAGCTTGCCACGGATTGGAGTAACGGCCACGCGTCCCAGATTCTCGTCGTCCCGTTTGTCAGCGGTTGGCTGATTTGGCTCAAACGGAAGACCCTCTTTGAAAACCCTCGGCCCTCGGTGCTGCCCGGGGGAGTTGTGGTGGCTCTAGGCGTTTCTCTTTTTGTTTTTGCCAAAACCTCTGCTGTGGGGCTCAGTGCGAATGACGTCTTATCGCTCCTCACCGGCTCGTTGATTGTCTTATGGCTCGGCGGTTTTCTGATGGCTTACGGTCCGGCGGCTTTGCGGGCGGCACTGTTCCCTCTTCTCTTCCTCTTCTCGGCGGTCCCGATTCCCTCCGCGCTTTTAGACCGTCTGATTGCGCTGCTGCAGGCCGGCTCCGCTGAAATGGCCTACAGGCTCATCAAGTTGTTTGGAGTGCCGGTGTACCGGGAGGGTTTCGTGTTTGCGATGCCCGATGTTGTGATCGAAGTGGCGCCAGCCTGTAGTGGGATTCGCTCCGCCATCGCTATTTTTATCTCCGGCCTCATCGCGGGACACGTTTTCTTGCGATCCCTATGGAGGAAGGCGTTTCTACTGACCGTTGCGATTCCCGTTCTGTTCTTCAAAAATGCGGTTCGAATCGCCGTTCTGTCGGTGCTGGCTGTCCATTGGGACAAGCGGGTCCTCACAAGCTCTCTGCACACGGACGGAGGCGTTGTCTTTTTTCTGCTCGGATTGTGCTTGCTCTATCCCGTTCTGGTGGTGCTCGTGAAATCCGAAAAAAAGTTGTCTGAAACACAGGAGCTCGATGCACGGACTTCACCTCCTGTTTCAGGAGGGCGTTAACATACTTGATTCATGCACTGCGGTTGTCCGTTGTGAGTTGAATTGTTGTGCGATGTCTAATGCACTTGTTGCGCTGTTAGATGGTCGGTTAATCGGATGTCCGATTTAACATCAGACCAGCCGAACAATTAACAGCGAAACAAGTGCATTAGACATTCGACAACAGCCAACTCACAACGGACAACCACAGAGCCGCACTGGTCTACAGCCGAATTGAACTGATTCTTAGAGAGGCCATTTATGAAGCGAATTCTTTACCCATCCATCCTGATCGTGACGATCCTGACCGGCGGGGTGCTTGCGTATTCGATTTGGAAGGCATCGCCCGTCACGTCGCAGCAGTACTTCGAGAGTGGAAAGAAGTACTACGAGCAAAAGAAGTATTCCGAAGCGACCGTGCAGTTTTTGAACGCCGTTCAGAAGGATCCGAAGAATCGGGATGCACGCCACCTTTTGGCGCTGACGTATGCCAACCAGAAGAATTTGAATGCGGCAGCCCAACAACTGATCGCTCTTCTGGAGTACTTTCCCGACGATACGGAGTTCAGCCTGGAACTGGGCAACATCTATCTGACCGGAGGGCGCTCCACCCCAGACTTCTTTCGCCAGGCCGCTGAGATCGCTCAAAAGGTCCTCGCGAAAGATTCGCAGAACGTAGCCGCCTTGGTCCTGTCGGGAAACGCGTCGGCGGGTTTGCAAGACTATCGCTCCTCGGTGGAACAATTCGAAAAGGCCATCAGTCTCGATCCTCGGAATACTCCGGCATTTGTCAGCCTGGGCACGGCCCAAATGCTTCAGAGGAACTATCCAGACGCGGAGCAAGCCTACCTTAAGGCGCGGCAAATAAATCCCAAGGACAAAGACGCCCTCATGTCGCTTGCGAACTATTATCGCGCCGTCCGCGACACAGCTAAGGCAGAGGCGCTATTCCAGGAGGCCCTTGAGGCATTTCCTGAGGAAAAGGATATCTATCTTCAAGTAGTTCAGTTCTACTACCAGGAGGGGCGCTTCGCCGAGGTGGATCGCACTCTGCGAGTCGTGCAGTCCAGGAACGCGAAAGATCCCGGTCCCTTGCTCCTGTTAGCAGATATCTATCTGAACAAGAATCGAACTGCGGAGGCCCAAAAGCTCGTAATGGAGCTAAAACAAAAATTCCCACAAAATATTGACGTTGCCGCCAAGGTCGCTGTGAGCTTTATGCAGGACCAACCGGACCGCGCCCGTGCCGAAATCGATGCAATTCTCAAAGCGGACCCGAAGAATCCCGTGGGGCCTATACTTCTTGGCGAGCTCCAATTCACGACTGGTCAATACGCCGCCGCTGAGGCGACACTCGCAACCGTTCCTGCGATCAACAGTTCTTACCCCCAACCCCACTATTTTCTCGGCAATATCGCGATGAGAAATGGGCGAATCGACGAGGCGCAAGACCATTATCAGAAATCACTTGCCTTGGACAGTGGATCTCTATCCGCCAGAGTAGGTTTGGCGCAGATTTTTTTCAACAAAGGCAGGCTTGCGGACGCCAGAGAAGAGATCCGCAAGGTCTTAAACGCTGAGGCGGAGTATTTCCCGGCGCGGATACTCAAGTCTGCACTCGATACTGCGGAGAAGAACTACCCCGAAGCGGAGAAGGAGTTAATGGCTTTGGTGAGGGAACAGCCGGATAACGCTTTGGTTCATAGTCAGATGGGAACCTATTACGAGGCCCGCGGCCACAGACCAGATGCGGAAAAGAGCTTCGTTCGCGCGATTGAACTACAGCCTGATTCACCGGAAGCCCTGCAGGCTCTCACCCAGTTCTACATTCGGGGAAAGCAGACGGATCGAGCCATTCAGGCAATAGACGCCGTACCGGACGCCAAGAGACAGGCCTTTCACCATGAGCTCATGGGTCTCGTGTTTTCGCAGGCCGGCAGACCACAAGATGCCGAGAAGGCGTATAAGAAGGCGCTGGAGAAAGATCCCGATCGTGCCACCACACAGGCCTACCTCACCGCGGATTACATTCAGGGTGGACGTCTGGACGAAGCATTAAAGGAACTGGATGAAATGATCCAAAAGAGCGGTTCCAATGCAAGTCTCCACAGCACGAAGGGGTTCGTCCTTGAAAAACAAGGAAAACTTGAAGAGGCAAAGCAGAGTTACGCGCACGCGTTGAAGGTCGACCCGAACTACGAAACTGCAGCTAATAACCTAGCCTACATTCTCGCCGACCAAGGACAGGACCTCCAAACTGCTCTCAGTTGGGCTCAGATGGCTCGAAGGAAACAGCCAGAGAATCCCAATAATGCAGACACGCTCGGATGGGTTCAATACAAACTCGGAAATCACGTTTTGGCTAGCGATCAGCTGAAGTTTGCGGTTTCGAAAGAGCCCGACAATCCCCTTTTCCTGTATCACCTTGCGATGATCTACAAGGAAACCAAGCAAATCAACGAAGCGCAAAGCGCACTGAAGAAGGCGCTCGCCAGCCCAAGAGACTTTAAGGAGAAGCAGTTCGCCAAGGCGGCGCTGAGGGAAATCGGAAACTCGAAGTAGTTCTCAACTACGTTCTGCGACACGGTACGCGTTACCAATGCCGTCGGAATGCTTAACGAATTTTGAGCGAGTGCGCCTTCCCCGAGCTAACAATCGTATCTTGCATGAGTTAGCCTGCGTCCCTGCTCGGCGCACAGGCATCTTGCCGAGTGACTGTCGGGATGTCTTACGGTCTTGTTTGGTGACCCGAGTCAAATTCGCCTCAGGTCCTTATGAGCAGGACCGCGACAACCTATTTGAACGCTGGAGGTTGCGGCCCACCGGAGGATAAACCTTCAGGTTTAAGAAATTGGTAGGTTGATTGCCAATGAGGCGCCGAGGTTGTGGAATCTCAGGTTCGAAACAGAAGGAGAAATCAATGAGGAGATTCAGGCTTGCAAAAAAAGTTTGCATGCTCAGTTTGGTTGCAGCAACGCTGTTCGCGTTCGGGTTACCTCCCAGTGCGCTAGCGAATGTCTCGGCGACCTTCACGTTAAACGTCGGAAACCCTAACTTAGCATCGCAGGGCTCCGGAGCCTATGGCACGGTCACGGTAACCGGCACTGGAGCGGGCACTACTGCAACGAGTTGGACGGTTACAGCACAAGGGCTGAACGGCTTTGTTTTCGGGGGTGCACAAATCATAAACCTTAACTTCAGTGGCAGCCCCGGTACCATCAACGGCGTAATTCCTACCTCTGGCACGGCTGGCGCGGTGCCGATAATCGCAACCGCTTTGTCGTGTACGGACGCCGCAGGTAATCTGAGAACTTGTGGGACGTTTTCGACCAACGGTAGCAACAATGCAGATGGCTTTGGCAGCTTTTCGCTATCAATAGACAACGGTAGTGGGTTCTCGGCACCTTACAGCAGCTTCACGCTTACTTTCACCACTGGGAACAGTGTGAGTCTTGCGGCCAATGGCAGCGGCGCCACCGTTGCGGCTCACATGGCCCGTGCCAGCACCGCCTCACAATGCACCGGCTACGCCGCGAACGCGGGAACAAGTTCAGGAGAAACGGTAAGCTCCGGGTGTTCCTCTACGTCTATCCCTGAACCGAATTCGCTCGTGTTGCTGCTTGCATCCGGAATCGTTGGCGCGCTCGCTGTGTTTGTTCGCCGCGTGATCGTCTAGTCCGTTCATAGGGAATGACTGCGGAAAGCCCTGGGTGAGTCCAGGGCTTTCCGTGTGATTAACTTTCAGCTATCCTCACAATTCCAACGAAAGACTTTCCCAGGCCGCTCTAGTCTGAGATTTCGAACCGATTCGATCGATACGGATCTTCCGTCTTTTCTACGATGACAACCCTCGCGGTTCTATCGTTCGCCGGGGCTTATTTCAGCCTGATCATCGCCGCGGCCGTGCTGTTGCGGGATCGGGAGTCGTTTGTCCACCGCGTGGTTGCTGCGGGGATGTTGCTGTTTGCCGCCGAAGAGATATTTCGTGGCATCAGCTCTGGGGCGGTGTTGCCCGAGGACGTGATCTATTGGCAGAAACGGGTCATCGCTGCTTCGGCGCTCCTTCCCGGGGTTTGGCTCGCCTTTAGCCTTAGCTATGCGCGCGCCGGCGTCCGCAGCTTCCTCTCGAAATGGAAGTGGCTGTTGCTCCTAACCTTTGCATCGATCCCGTTTGTTGTCATCTTTAGGAAGTGCCTATTTGTGGGCTCAATCGTCCTCCGAGACGCCGGTTGATGGTCGATTCCCATGGGTTGGCCGGGAGGCGCGCTCCAGTTCTTCGTTCTGTTCGTCTCCCTGCTCATTCTCTTCAACCTGGAACGCACCGTCCGCTCTTCGACGGGCCGGATGCGGTGGCAGATCAAGTTTATGGCCCTGGGCGCCGGCGGGCTGTTTGCATTACGCGTTTATCTCGCCAGCCAAGCGCTGCTCTTTTCCGGAGTGGATACCAGATTGGGGCCCATAAACGCCGTAGCGCTGATCGCGGCCAACCTGCTCTTCTCGTTTTCCCTGGTCCGGGGCCGTTCGCTGAACGTGGATATTTACCTTTCCCGGACCGCCATCCAGAATTCGCTGACGCTTATCCTGGCGGGAGTCTATCTTCTTTTTGTCGGCGTGATGGCGCGCCTGGCGCCGATACCTCGTCCCGGCCGGATCATCGCTACCGCTGGACGCATTTGTTGTCTTTCTGACGTCCATGAGCTTCACGGAGGAACCTCTCGAGATCACAATCGTCTTGGTCAGAATTTCCTGGTCGCCGTAATAGACGCGAAACGGATGCTCGTTTAGCTTCACGTCATGAACGAAACCATTAACGACTTCGCTGCCGAAGCGCATCGCCTGTTTGCGCATTTCGTCCATGAACTGCGTAGCTCAGCTGGATAGAGCGCCGGACTTCGAATCCGTAGGTCGGGGGGTTCGACTCCTCTCCGGGCGCGCGTATAATCTCAACATTCGGTTCTGAAAAGGACCTCAACTGACGGCCTGGATGCAGATATTGCTTGGCAACATCCCCGGAGACAAACTGGATGCCGTTGCAGCAACGGATGAAGTGAGCCAGAAGATAGTCTTTTCGGCAGTGTTTGAGGGAAGCGATACGGTAACTGCGATCGGGCTTGCGAATCCCGATAGCCGGACCGCTCACGTCAAAGCAAGTCTCTACTCCGAAGGAATACTCGCCGAGGCGCGGGAGTTTCAAAATTCCAACTCACGGACATCGCGCGTGGTTCGTGAACGATCTGTTTCAAGCAACCGTCCCGGCCGGTCATATCGAACTGGAGTCCGATGTGGGACTCGTGGGGCTTCAGACGTTCAGCCAAGCCGATCGATGGTCCGCCGTTCCGATGCAAATCGCGCAGGACGCATCCGAACTTGTTCTTCCCATTCCGGCTGCAGGAAAGCGACTCTCCGCAAAGATCGCACTAGTGAATCTTCAAGATTACGAAGTCAACCTCAGCCTGGCAGCCTTTGGATCCGAGGTCTCAGCGGGCGCTGTGAACCGTTTGCTGAAGCCGCATGCCGAGCGGATTGCTTCGATTGCCGACCTTTTTGGTGCTGTGCCCGGGGGCAGCGTTATCAGCATCACGATGGACGTGGGCCTTTTTCGTATCTATGGCGTTAGGCCGGCAACCTCGGGATTGGCCCAACTAAGCGGCGACGATTTCAGCGGCCTCGCAAGCTTCGCCCTGACTCCGGCGCAAGGCCGTGAATCGATTTTTTCACCGATCAGCGCTCAGGGTTCGATGTCCTTGGTGAACAGCGAGAATGGGGAGAACAAGACTCGATTCAGCATGATCGGTGCCGGCCGAAAGATCGTGGGAGAAAATGAAATCACGATCAATGCGCGCACCTCGTTGTCGGCCAGTCTGCGCGAACTCACAAAGGCGACCGAGATTGGGAATCTGGTTCTGATGAGCTCGGCCCAGCCGCTCACCGGCCTTCAAATTGAATCAAGTGACCAGGGCTTTTTCATTATCCCGGGACAGGTTTTCAAATCCAGAGCTGTTTACTCGAGTGGGCAACTCCTGAGCCGCGTCAGCGGTGGGATGGTCCTATCCAAGGATGAGACGATTTCGCTTTCTGTTCCATTAAACGCTCTCAAAGAGGATGCCGCCATTCAGATCAATGGACTCTCCCCAGTAGCGGCGCCCCCTGTGAATGCCAATCGACGGCTTCTTGCAGCAACCGAAATTCGCCTGCGGGTTTGGAGTTTTTGTTTCCCGCAACAATCAAAATGCTGCTTCTCCGGAAACAGAAGCCAGGTTCCTCGATACCACTGGAATCCTTGACTGCTTCTGATAATCAGTACATCCCGAACGGCCGCACCGCCATCATTGCTTCGGATGGCATGAGTGCGTCCGCGAGCATCTCACGTCTTGGTTCCTTTGCCTTGACGTCCGAAAAGCCGGTCGTCAGTGTTACGCCTTCGAAGATCACCGTCGCGGTCGGACAGCCGGTTCAATTCAATGCAAACGTTTCTGGAAACGGAATTGAGGACGTGGAATGGTCCGTGGATGGAATGCCTGGAGGCACTGCTTCAACCGGCCGCATCCGGCCCGACGGACTTTATACCGCACCTAGGACGATTCCGCCTTTAGGTTGGGTATCCGTTAAAGCCGTCGCTGTGGATGACCCCACATCGTCGTTTGAAGCACAGGTGACGATTTTCACGAGAACAGATCGACCGGATGGCCCCGATATGCCTGCAGCGCCAGACCCCATTTGTCTTGACCGGTCCCGTGGACCCCGCTTGCTCCGGCTGCCACGCATACCGATAGAAGGAGTCATCAATCTCGAGGATTAATTCAATGGGAGATGCATGTCCCAGTTCTGTGCCTGCTGCTGGAACCTGAAAAGGTAGTCACGCTCGATGGGTCGGCGCGGCAGGTGGTACCACCCGCTGCTGTGCTCGGTCTGGTGTTCTATTTTCACTGCGCGATCGAGCGACGTGCTCAAGACCCAGGTTGCATCACGCTGTCTGCGAAAACACCACGAGCCGTCGAGTTGCGTTACCCATTGTTCTAATGCTTGCCATGACTCGATCCGTTCGGCGGGAAAGAATTCGTCGTAGGGTGGGTCATAATTGAACGCTCGGGCGGCATCGTCATCCGCTTTTACCTTGTCGATTATCGCCTTAATTCTTTCGTTCCAGTTGCAGACATGCTGCTCTTCTCTCTGTCCGCGGATTCGTGACTCGAGTTTACGTCCCGCTAGTGGTCATGTACGGTCCGTTGGCGACACGACATTTCGTTTTCACGAATAGACGGGATTCGCACCGAAGTCTTTGTTGAAAGTCCGAACAGGTTGAATCGGAATGGGAATGGACAACTTCAAAACAGCAGGACTACGGTTTTTTCGCGACGATTTTTCCGTTTTCCACGACGCATATTGGCGTGCCATACATTTTAGCAATTTTTCGAGCACGACGGGCAGCCGCAGGCATGGCTCGTTTCACGGAATCGAAAAATCGCTTGTTCTCTGAAGTTACGCGTGTTTTCTTCATGGTCCTTCTTCGATCAGCACAGGTCTGTCTCCAGAATTATCGTAAATCATCCAAGCATCGGCAATCGGTTGATAAATCGTTCTGAAGTTATCCCAACTTCTACGAAAGCGGCGCATGGCGTCCTTTTTCGCAATACCATGCCCACCTTGCTGAACACGGAATGCAATTCTGCGTAACGCTATTTCGGGCAAGGACAAAGTCAGATAAATAATTTCGACTCGGTATCCGGCTTTCTTCCATCGCTTCAAACGCGAAACATGTTCTTACGTGACAACTGCACAGCGGCGACTTCTAAACGCTCGTTTTCGAACTTCCTTTCCCATCGCTCGACGGAAGGCATGAAATCGTGACGCACGCTTGACGCGCTGAATGCCCGCCCTGGCATTATGTAACCCGCCGGGCAGCTTCACGGGCGGTCTCCCAGGTCTGGCCCTATTTTCTTCCGGGGTGGGCGGCGGCGTCGCGAACGGCTGCGACTTTCGGTTTCCAGGCCGCTAATTTCCACGGCGTGGAGAATCTTGTTTTGCAACAACGGGGCCTTTCGGACGAAACCATTGTAATTGGCGCGCACTATCACTTTGCAGAGCTCGGTTGTGGAGTTGTGGACAATTGGACGGGTGTCGTCGCTGTCCGCGGATATCCCGGCCGTGACCTTGTCCGGCTTATCCAATGAGTGGCAGTCGATCATACACACGACCAAGGATCAAACCTCCAAGGCAAATCCCGTGAGCGTCGATCTCGGCTACAGGCTTGCTTTGAGCATGTGGCTGGTGATAGATGCTGCGCCGTGTTCGGCCTACCGAAAACCCCTGGGAACAGCGGCCGTCCCTTAGACGCTAGGGCAGCGGAATCCCGTGATTAAAACGATCACACTTCAAACTGACGTACTACCGAAATGCCGGTTGACTTGCCTTACCTCGGAGTAAGGAATATAATTCATCGTAAGGACACTTTCGCATGCCTTCGTCAACATTAACTAGCAAAGGCCAAACCACGATTCCTAAAGAAGTCCGCGATCATCTAAAGCTCCAGACAGGCGATCATATTGATTTCTTGATTCGGCAAGACGGCACTGTCGTTTTGCGTCCCGCCAGTTTCCCTGTCCAAGAGCTGAAAGGCATCCTGCATCGCAAGAACATGAAACCTGTGTCCGTAGATGCGATGAACGATGCCATTCGAAAGCGCTTCCGAGCGCCGCGATGAAGGCGCTTGATACCAATGTTCTGATTCGTTATCTCGTCCAAGACGACCCGGCCCAGGGCCGTAAAGCGGCAACTTACATCGAAGCGGCCGCGGCTGCACGTGAGCAGATCCTCATCAGCAACATCGTATTGTGTGAAACGGTATGGGTTCTCGAGTCCGCGTACGGGTACGCCACACAGGAAATCGAAAGTGTCATCCAGAAGCTTCTGCAAACCAGCACCTTTCAATTCCAAGCCAAGGACATCGTCTCTGCGGCTTTTGAGGAATATCGCGGTGCAAAAGTCGATTTCGCCGATTGTCTTATCGGCCAGATTCACGCTTCCCTCGGATGTGAACCGACAGTAACGTTTGATGCGGCACTTCGAAAGTTAGATACATTTCAGATGCTGTGATTGCGATCGGCCGTTTTGTCGCGTTTTCGTTTCGACTCGGCAATATCGATACCGAAGAGCTCGGAGAGATTTTCATTTTCGAGGAGTTTCGAAGTTTTGAACTTCACCATGCCGTGGCTGGCTTTCGTGATCAAATCCTGCTGATCGACATTCCGAAGCGTGAAAAGCAGTTCGGGTCTCATCCAGACTGGCACCGATTCCATACAACACCGCCGCGATGTGTTTGCACATCCGAGCCGAATCCGGACAACTGCAGTTGAACTTCATCTCAGCGGGCGTCGGGAAGAGCCCCGTTTTCTGACGGCACAGACGTTCCATCTTGACCTTCACCCGTTTCATGAGCTCGGACCACAGATAGCTGCATTGCACAGATCGACGCTGTATCATGATCTTAAGCTAATGGCGATCCGGTCGTGTGGCATCAGATTGCTTGACAAACCTTAAAAAGACCGACATAACTCTCCAGAGTATTAGTGAGGGAATTCCCTGTTTCGTTTTTAAGGAGAATGCACATGAAGAAATTCTTCCTCATCTCAATGACACTGATAGTGCTGGCCCTGTTGCTGCCTCTGCAATCGCAAGCGCAGGACCGCGTGCGATCCGTGAATGTGGGCGGCACTCCTCTGGTTCCAGACAAGCTTGTGAACGGACCAGTGCCGCGGCTACCCGACGGCAAGCCGGATCTGACTGGCCCGTGGATGGGCGGCGGTTCGAATGCCGACATCGAGCGTGACGGCGGCCTGAAACCCGGCGAGCTTCCCTTATTACCGTGGGCGAAAGAACTCCGGGATAAACGCAAGGAGGAGGACGAGCCGTATACGGCCTGTTTGCCGATGAGTGTCCCGCGAGTCAACCCCTACCCTTGGAAGTTCTCAATGTCGTACACGTCCAAGGGGCTGACGTACATCTACATCCTGCACGAGACCGGGGACGCCGGCGCGCATCGCGTGGTCTACATGGATGGCCGCAAGCATCCGGACGATCTTCTTCCGACTTGGTGGGGCCACTCG